>Scooby_p1__coassemble_785_pt1 | contig 15251 bp, 11 predicted proteins | sample Scooby_p1__metabat2_low_PE_018 | metagenome-assembled genome bin Scooby_p1 | reverse complement strand
GTATTGTTTTTTCTGGGGCATTGCAGCAGTCGTGTGGATGCGTATGCTGTATCCCCGACTATCAGCCCTGATTGAAAAAATTCCAAAGAAACCGGGAGTGATTATTACATGGATCATGATTGTATTTATGACAGTAAATATTATTATTTCCGGACTTGCCATGAACCGTTATCATGAACGTCAGAGCGGAGAAACAAAAGAAGAGACGAATCTCACCCGAATTTTGGACGAACGATTCCCGGATGAGAGGATGGAAAGAATATACCCGAATGCCAAGCAGGTAAAATAAAAAATTATCTGAAGGAAAAGGGTGATGGATTTTTGTGAAGGCTTCTGCTACAATGATTCTATAAGGAGGATACACAATCAATCACAAAAGAAAAATTCTGTATCACAGGTAAGATACCTTTAGAAAAGAAGATTTTAATTAACTTCCATTTACTTAAGAGAAAACATTCATGTAAAAAAATACATAGTATGAGTGGTAAAATCTTATTAGGAGGTGGAATGAGTGATACGGCAGACGAATTTAGCAAATACTCTTGATTTAGCGGCAGATAAAACCAGGTACGATGCGTGTGCTAAAAAATTATTATCTTATAAGGGGATTATTGCCTGGATTTTAAAATGTTGTACAAAGGAATTTGCACCATACAGTGTGCAGTATATATGCGATAACTGTCTGAGAGAAAATGCGGAAATCGCAGCTCATGCGGTTCATCAGGATCATAAAGGGATGATGAACGGAGATTGCAGGATAGAGGGATTGAATACAGAAGAGAACGCAATCAGTGAGAATACAGTTTATTACGATGTCAGGTTTCGAGCATTTTTGCCAGAAAATGATGAATTTGTGAAATTTATTGTAAATCTGGAAATCCAGTTAAATGATACGCCGGGATATCCGCTTGTTATGCGGGGATTTTATTACTGTGCCCGAATGATTTCGGAACAATACGGGACAGTTTTTTTCGGAGAACAGTATGGAAAAATCCAAAAGGTATATAGTATCTGGATATGCCCGGATCCGGCTCAAAGGCGAAGAAATAGCATTTTTCGATATTATATTGCGGAAGATGAGGTTGCGGGAAAATCCTATGTGAGTTCTCAAAGTTATGATTTGATGGAAGTTCTTATCCTGAATCTTGGTGACGCAAAGGAAGAAAGCCAATGGAAGGTTATGGATTTACTGAATATGTTGTTTTCAGTTACTATAGCACCAGAAGTAAAAAAGAAAAGACTGAGTGATGATTTCAGTATTGCAATGACTGTAGAACTTGAGCAGGAGGTGAACGATATGTGTAATCTGAGTCAGGGAATTGTTGAGTATGGAATTGAACAAGGCGAATTGAAAAAAGCGAAAGAGGTGGTTTTTTCTCTGGCGGGAATGGGCATGACGGCTGAAAAGATTGCCGAGGCTGTTCAGGTGAGTGTGAAACTTGTGCAGGAATGGCTGATTTCGGAGGAAAAGGCTGTAAAATAATATAAACAAAAAAAGCCTATCGGATTTGTTATGAAGCCGATGGAATATATAATTAAAAATATATTTTTGCTGTCCAGCGTAAAGCTGGGCAGCATTTTTCTTTTTGGGTGATTTTGCATAAAATTCAGGCTGATATTTTGGAGGAAAACAAAGAAAAAAGGGTTGCAAATGATGGAAGTTTTGATTATAATGTGTGTTAAATAAATATAATAATTTAATAAAAACTAAAATAAAAAACAAAAACATCTGAAATCAAAAGAAAAACAATTGATTTTCTAGGAAAAGTTCATAATTGTTAAGATGTTAATAAAGAAAAAAGGAGAAATATTATGGTAAAACTTGTGATTCATCCATCCAAAAAGCAGAGTAAGATTAACAAAGAAATTTACGGACATTTTTCCGAGCATCTGGGAAGATGTATTTACGAGGGAATCTATGTAGGCGAAGATTCTCCTATTCCGAATAAAAACGGAATGCGTACCGATGTAGTGGAAGCTCTGAAAGAAATCAAGGTACCTGTACTTCGCTGGCCGGGAGGCTGTTTTGCAGACGAATATCATTGGAAAGACGGTATCGGTCCGAAAGAAAACAGAAAGAAGATGATTAATACACACTGGGGAGGAGTTGTGGAAGACAACAGCTTCGGTACTCACGAATTTTTTGAACTTTGCGAACAGCTTGGCTGTGAGGCATATGTAAATGGAAATCTTGGAAGCGGCACTGTACAGGAAATGTCTGAGTGGGTAGAATATATCACCTTCAAAGGTGTCTCTCCAATGGCTGATCTCCGTGCGAAAAACGGACGCAAGGAGCCATGGAAACTCGCTTTCTTTGGAGTAGGAAATGAGAACTGGGGATGCGGCGGAAATATGAATCCTGATTTCTATGCAAACGAATACCGTCGTTATCAGACTTATGTGCGTAACTATGATATGGAAAATCCTACAGCTAAAATCTGCTGCGGCGCAAATGTAGATGATTACGAATGGACTTCAGACGTTCTGAAAACCTGCTATCGCCATTCTCCGGTACAGTTCCACGGATTCATGGACGGACTGTCTCTTCACTATTATGTACATCCGGAAGGATGGGAAATCAAGGGAAGCGCAACAGAATTTGACGATAAAGTATGGTATAAGACACTGAATAAGGCGTTTTATATGGATGAGCTTATCCGCCGTCACGGAAATATCATGGATGAGTACGATCCTGATAAAAAAATCGGCATGATCGTAGACGAATGGGGAACCTGGTATACAGTAGAGCCAGGTACAAATCCAGGTTTCCTGTATCAGCAGAATACGATGAGAGATGCGCTGGTAGCAGGTATCACTTTGAATATCTTCAATAAACACAGCGACAGAGTAAAAATGGCAAACCTTGCACAGATGGTAAATGTTCTTCAGTCTGTTATTCTGACTGACGGAGCGGATATGCTTCTGACACCTACCTATCATATCTTTAATATGTATAAATACCATCAGGATGCACAGCTTCTTGACAGTTTTGTTGAAACAGAAAACATTGGTGTGGAAGAAGAATGGCAGGTTCCAAACCTGACAGAGTCTGTATCTATGGATGCTGATGGAAATATCCATATCACTTTGACAAACCTTTCTCTGACAGAGGACTATCCGGTAGAAACAATCCTCACAGATTATGAGGCAAAAGAAGTGAAAGGTGAAATTGTACATGGAGAAATGACGGATAAAAACACCTTTGAAGATAAGGAATGTGTTAAAGTCTGTGAATTTACAGGAGCAGAAATAACAGAGAAAGGTATTCGCTTCACAATACCGCGCTGCAGTGTTCTTCATCTGACAGTAAAATAATGTGTGAAAAGCTGCGTATTTGCAGGAAGTGTCTTCCGGGAACGGACAGAGATGAATATCTGGAAAATCTGGCAGGCTATATAGAGAGAATGGATGAGGAGGCGAAGGTGAGTCAGCCGCTTTACGAAGAGCGGCTGAGCATCTGCGCCTCCTGTCAGAATCTGATAAATGGTATGTGCCGCCTCTGCGGCTGCTTTGTGGAGCTTCGTGCAGCACAGAAGGTTCGGAAATGTCCGGATATTCCTGCAAAGTGGGAAAAAATAATATAGTTACAGGAAAATAGATATGAGAGCAGATGTACTAAATAAAATAAAAATTACAGATAAATTCTGGAGTAATTACCAGAAGCTTGTGATAAACACGGTTATTCCCTATCAGGAAAAGATTTTGAACGATGAGATTCCTGAGGCGGAAAAAAGTCACGCTTTTGCCAATTTCCGTATTGCAGCAGGGTTGGAAGAGGGCGAATTTTACGGTATGGTCTTTCAGGACAGCGATGTGGCTAAATGGCTGGAAGGGACAGCATATGCACTGGCAGTACATCCGGATTCAGAGTTGGAACAGCGGGCAGATAAAATCATTGAGATTATCGAAAAAGCGCAGCAGGAAGATGGATATCTGAATACATATTTTACAATTAAAGAACCGGAGCATCGATGGCAGAATCTACAGGAGTGCCATGAACTTTATTGCGCCGGACATATGATGGAAGCTGCGGCAGCATATGCACAGGTAACTGGGAAAGACAGGCTTTTGAAAGTGATGGAACGTATGGCTGACCACATCAGCGCACGTTTTGGTACAGAGGAGGGCAAGGAGCCGGGGATTCCGGGACATCAGGAAATCGAAATCGGACTTTTACGTCTTTATGAAACAACAGGAAAAGAGGAGTATCGTAACCTTGCGCGATATTTCATAGAACAGCGAGGCAAAGATCCGGAATATTTTGCAAGGGAGAAAGAGAAACGGGGCTGGATTCACTTTGGCATGGATGTAAACGACATGAAATACTGTCAGGCTCATGCAACGGTATACGAACAGAAAGAGGCTGTAGGACACAGTGTACGCGCCGTTTATATGTACACAGCAATGGCAGAGCTTGCGTCGCTTTATAAAGATAAACAATTGTATCAGGCATGTCGGAATCTGTGGGAGAATATAGTAAACCGCAGAATGTATATTACCGGGGGGATTGGCTCTACTGTGGATGGCGAGGCTTTTACCATAGATTATGATTTGCCGAATGATACGGTTTATGCAGAGACCTGCGCTTCCATAGGACTTGTATTTTTTGCCAGAAAAATGTTGGACAATGAGTTAAAGGGAGAATATGCAGATATAATGGAGCAGGCTCTTTACAATGGTATTATCAGTGGAATGCAACTTGACGGAAAAAAATTCTTTTATGTAAATCCATTGGAAACAGAACCCGGAATAAGTGGAAAACTTCATGGACACAGACATGTTCTGCCGCAGAGACCTGAATGGTATACCTGTGCATGTTGTCCGCCTAATGTAGTCAGACTTCTCATGTCTCTGGGCAAATATTTTTGGAGTGAGACAGAAACAGGGCTTTACTCTCATATATTTGCTGCGCAGGAGGCGTCCTTTAAAAATATGGATATAAAAACAGAAACAGGTTATCCATGGGACGGAAAGGTAACTTATGAAATTCACGGAAAAACAGATGCTGAAATAAGTTTCGGAATTCATATTCCCGCATGGGTGAACAAACAGAAGCTGAAAGTATCTTTATGCGGACAAAAGATAAATGCGGAAGAGTTTTTTAAGGACGGGTATCTGGAATTTACAAGAAAATGGGGAGAGAAGGATGCCATTACACTGGATTTTCCAATTCCTGTTAGAAAGATTTATGCAAATCAGAGAGTGAGAGAAGATGCGGGCTGCGTAGCGCTTATACGTGGAGCAATGGTATATTGTTTTGAAGGTGTGGATAATGAGGGATTGCTGCAGTCTTTCTATATTCCGGAAAAAATGGAAATAGAAGAATCTTTATGTACAGAAGGAATTTTAAAGGGAAATGTACTTCTTAAAGTAAAGGCTGTGAAACTTAATAATCAAAGTGAAATGCTTTATACAGAGCTTCCACCCAAAAAAGAAAAGGTGAGTCTCACAGCAGTTCCCTATTATACGTGGGGAAACAGAGGAGAAAATCAGATGCGCGTGTGGATGCATGGGGAATAAAAAACAAAAGGATGCATAAAAGTGCATCCTTCCTTTAAAAAATCTTATTCAGCAGGACTGTAATTGACTTTTACACTGATGTCCTGGCTGTAGTTGCCGAAGTCGCGTCCGAACAGTGTAAGTCCGCCGACATGTCTGGCAGGCTCCTGTACACGGAAACGAAAAATCATATCGTCCTGCGGACAGAGCATCAACTGGCTGGTATTGATATCGGAAATCTTCAGTCCGTCAATGTAAGTACCGTGTTTGTCTATCACCAGCATTTTCAGAAGACCATACTGATTCCAGTTAGGGAACCACCAGTCAGGAGTAAAGGTTCCGCGTACGTCTCCGAAATCTCCAGGACTTGTCCACGTACCAAGTTCTGTGTTATTAAGAAGAAAAGTGATATCAGAAGGCCAGTCATTGTTGATTCCGGGAGCTTCACTGCTGATTTCAAAGGAAATCGTGAGTTTATCCACCCTCTGTCCGGGAGGAAGCATATTTGGAATCCGATAGTCAATATAACCCTTACCAAACCAGAGAATCTGAGCATCTACATGGCTTGGATGAGCGAAATACCGCGGGTCATCAACTTCGCCGATCAGTTTATCCGGGGTAGAAAGACCACAGGTAGGTAAGACTGAATAATCGGAATAATTGCCAATGGGAATGTCAATGCTGTAAGAATTCTCCGAATCATTCTCGATATTGGGAATCACATCTACCAGAATTTTATTAACATTGACACGACAGACTTTCTGGTTTCCGTGGCCTGCATGTTCGGTAAGAATGGTGACGATTCCAGTTTCCTCCAGCTTTTTAACATGACTGGTAAGCGCTCCGTTGGTGATGCCAAGATTAGCTGCCAGATCATTCATGTTCATTTCCTTGTGTTCAATAAGGAGCTGGATAAGGCGAATGCGAAGTTCAGAGCCGAGAGCTTTAAAAACAGGTACTGCCTGTTCCAGACTTTTTATATATAACATGGACTGCTCCTTTCTAAAATTATTTTTAGATAGATGAAGTATTTTATAAAAATAATTATAACCAATTTAAAATTAATGTGCAACTACAAAATTTACTGAATTTCTTTAATAATATAAAATTTTGTTTAATATAACTATAAATAATTTTAAAAAATATAAATTAAAACAAGGAGGATTTTATTATGAAAGAAAGAGAAGGAATAAAGTACAATGAACCGTGGATTTTGCAGCGGGCAGATCCATATGTATACCGCCATACAGACGGCATGTATTATTTTACAGCATCTGTTCCAGCATATGACCGGATTGTGCTTCGCAGAAGCGAGACATTGAATGGACTAAAAGATGCAGAAGAGGTGACTGTCTGGACGAAACACACGACAGGAATTATGAGTGAACATATATGGGCGCCGGAGCTTCACTATCTGGACGGTAAATGGTACATTTATTTTGCCGGAGGAGAGAAGGAGGATGTCTGGGCAATCCGTCCTTATGTGTTGGAATGTGAAGAAGAAGACCCGCTGACAGGTAAATGGACAGAAAAAGGAAAAATGCAGCGTGCAGACGGAGATATTTTCTCGTTTGAAGCTTTTTCGCTGGATGCCACAGTCTTTGAGAATAAAGGCAGATACTACTATGTATGGGCGGAAAAAGTCAGTGTAGGTCCTCAGATTTCCAATCTTTATATCGCAGAGATGGAAACTCCGTATAAGCTGAAAACGATTCAGGTGCTTCTTACAACACCGGACTATGACTGGGAAAGAGTCGGATTCTGGGTAAACGAAGGACCAGCAGTGATTAAACATGAGGGAAAAATTTATCTGACCTTCTCTGCTTCTGAAACAGGAGCTGCGTACTGTATGGGAATGTTGACAGCTTCTGAGGATGCAGACCTTCTGGACCCACGTTCATGGGAAAAGGACAGATATCCGGTACTCAAGACAGATGCCGAAAAAGGTATTTACGGACCGGGACATAATTCTTTTACTACAGATGAAGAAGGAAATCCGATTATGGTCTACCATGCGCGCACAGAAGAAAAAATCGAGGGAAATCCTCTCTATAATCCGAACCGTCATGCTATGCTGATGAAGATTTCATGGGACGAGAAAACAGGACGACCGATATTTTGTTACTGATTAAAAAAGAAAAATGGAGCAGCCCTGTGAGGAAATCACAAAGGCTGTTCCATTTTTTCTTTCCTATTATAATGGATAAGTGATTTATTTCTGTCCATAGTATGCGTTTGCGCCGTGTTTTCTGTAATAATGCTTATCCTGAAGTTCCTGCGGTGCAGGTTTATTCTGAGGATTGATCTGCTCACAGCGGGCAGCCATTTTGGCAACCTCTTCGAGAACAACTGCATTGTGAACAGCTTCATGGGCGTCTTTGCCCCAGGTAAACGGACCGTGGTTTTTGCAGAGAACAGCAGGAACTGCCTCATAATCAAGGTTCATACGCTCAAATTCATCTGCGATCAGAACACCGGTATTTTTTTCATAAGCTTCGTCGATTTCTTTTTTGGTCAGGTTGCGGACACATGGAACTTCGCCGTAGATATAATCGGCATGAGTAGTTCCGTAGCATGGGATTCCCCGTCCGGCCTGTGCCCAGCTTGTTGCCCAGGAAGAATGGGTGTGTACAATACCACCAATATTCGGGAAACGGTTGTATAAAACCACATGTGTTGCAGTGTCAGAAGAAGGATTATATTTGCCTTCTACTTTATTTCCTTCAAGGTCAACAACAACCATATCTTCAGGTGTCAGTTTGTCGTATTCCACTCCGCTTGGTTTAATGACGAAAAGTCCTTTTTCACGGTCGATTCCGCTGACATTGCCCCAGGTGAAGGTGACAAGACCGTATTTTGGAAGCTGCATATTGGCTTCATAGACTTCTTTTTTTAATTCTTCCAGCATTTCAAATTTCTCCTTTATTATAAAGCAGTTACGGCTGCCTGTTCTACGGCAATGCCTTTTTTGTAACGTTCGATAAACTCTTCAAATCCTGCCACATCCTTTGGATCCGGATCCATAGATGTGCCTTCGCTGCCTGCGAATACTTGATTTGCAAGATAATCCTGCAGACTTTCGTTTTCTTCACGGCGAAGCATATAGGATGCCAGAAGAGCCATTCCCCATGGACCGCCTTCACCGGCAGTTTCCATAACAGAGACTGGGGCATTGACAGCGGCTGCAAGAATGGACTGTCCAACACCTTTGGTCTTGAAGAGTCCGCCGTGTCCGAGAAGGGAGTCGATTTCCACGCCTTCTTCTTTTAACAGAATATCCATACCGATTTTCAGAGCGCCCAGAGCTGTGAAAAGATGGCTTCTCATAAAGTTGGCAAGGTTGAAATTGCTTTCCGGTCTGCGTACGAAGAGAGGACGTCCCTCGGAAACATCTGTGATATTCTCGCCGGAAAGGTATCCGTAGGAGAGAAGCCCGCCGCAGTCAGCGTCGCCTTCCAGAGCTTTGTTGTAAAGGGTTCCAAAAAGTCTGTTCATATCAACTTCAATACCGAAGGCTTCTGCAAATTCCTTAAAGATTCCTACCCATGCATTGAGGTCGGAGGTACAGTTGTTTGCGTGAGCCATACCAACCAGACTTCCGTCAGGAGTGGTAACAAGGTCGATTTCAGGATATACCTTAGATAATTCACGTTCCAGAACAACCATAGCAAAAACAGAAGTTCCGGCAGATACGTTTCCTGTACGTTTGGCAACGCTGTTTGTGGCAACCATTCCTGTTCCTGCATCACCCTCCGGAGCGCAGAGTGGAATACCGCCTTTCAGCCTGCCGCTGACATCGAGGAGTTTTGCGCCTTCTTCAGTGAGAACTCCGGCGTGTTCGCCTGCAACAAGAACCTTCGGGAAAATGTCTCTCAGTTTCCAGGAATAGTTTTTCTCAGCGATAAGACTGTCAAATTTCTGAACCATTTCCTCATCGTAATCTTTTGTCTGAGGATTGATCGGGAACATACCGGAAGCATCGCCTACACCGAGAACCCTGTTACCTGTGAGCTGCCAGTGAATGTAGCCGGACAGAGTTGTTACATAGGAAAGTGACGGTACGTGTTCCTCTCCGTTTAAGATTGCCTGATACAGATGGGAAATGCTCCATCTAAGCGGGATGTTGTAATTGAATAATTCAGTAAGCGCTTTGGCAGCAGGGCCTGTAGTAGAATTTCTCCAGGTACGGAACGGTACAAGGAGGGTTCCCTTTTTGTCAAAAGCCATATAACCGTGCATCATAGCGCTGAAACCAATAGCGCCGATAGTTGTGAGTTCTGTATCGTATTTTTCCAGGACATCTTTTGCAAGCTTTTGGTAGCTGTCCTGAAGACCTTTCCAGATATCGTCAAGGGAATAAGTCCAGTATCCGTTTTCCAGACGGTTTTCCCATTCGTGGTCACCGGATGCGATAGGGTTGTGGGATTCGTCTACAAGAACCGCTTTGATTCTTGTAGAGCCAAATTCCAGACCAAGGACTGTTTTGCCGTTTTCAATCATGGATTTAATCATTTCTTTATTCATGGAAGCAATCTCCTTTCTTTATTTGCGGTATGCAAGACTGTTCCAGAGCAGTTCGTTCTTAAGCTGGCGGATTGTTGTATCTTTATCAATATATACGGCTTCGATTCCCATAGCTGCAGCCCAGTCGCCCATCTGCTCTGCAGTAAGGTCGTAGCTGAATGCAGTATGGTGAGCGCCGCCTGCAAGAATCCAGCTCTCAGCGCCTGTCTGAAGGTTTGGCTGAGGTGTCCAGAAAGCAGTAGCAACAGGGAGCTTCGGCATTGGCTTTTCTACTTTTTTACATTCTACATCGTTGATGATGAGACGGAAGCGGTCGCCAAGGTCGATAAGAGAGGTTGCGATTGCCGGACCTGTTTTGGATGTGAAAACAAGTCTTGCCGGGTCTTCACGGTCGCCCATGGAAAGAGGCTGGCATTTGATGCTGATCGGACCGTCTGCGATTGTCGGGCAGACCTCAAGCATATGGGCCTGAAGGATTCCCTCTTTGCCCGGAACAAGATTGTAGGTATAGTCTTCCATAAAGGAAGTTCCCTTTGCATCTTTCATTCCCTGAGTCATAAGCTTCATAACGCGAACCATAGCTGCTGTTTTCCAGTCGCCTTCTGCGCCGAATCCATAGCCTTTTTCCATAAGTCTCTGGATTGCAAGACCGGGAAGCTGTTTCAGTGCGCCCAGATCGCCGAAGTGTGTAACGATTGCCTGATAATTTTTCTCTTCCAGAAATCTCTCGAAACCAATTTCGATACCTGCCTGTACTGCTACATGTTTACGGAATTCCTTCTCATCTCTTCCTTCCAGAAGGATGGTATATTTGTCGTAATATTCTTCTACCAGAGTATTGATATCTGCTTCAGAAACAGCCGCAACTGATTCTGCGATCTCGTTGATCGGATAAGCGTCTACTTCCCAGCCGAATTTAATCTGAGCTTCTACCTTATCGCCTTCTGTAACGGCAACATTTCTCATGTTGTCTGCCACTCTCATAACACGTACATGGCTGCTCTCGATTACACCGATAGCTGTGCGCATCCAGGAACCGATTCTCTTCTGTACATCTGCATCTGCCCAGTAGCCCATGATAACTTTGCGCTCCATACCAAGTCTGGAGAAAATATGACCGAATTCACGGTCGCCGTGTGCTGCCTGATTTTCGTTCATAAAATCCATGTCGATGGTATCGTATGGGATTTCACGGTTGAACTGGGTATGTAAGTGAAGAAGAGGCTTTCTGTATTCCTGAAGTCCGAGAATCCAGGATTTGGCAGGAGAGAAAGTGTGACACCAGGTAATAACACCTGCACAGTTCTCGTCATTGTTTGCCTCATTGAAGGTTTTGCGGATCATCTCATTTGTGATGAGAGTTGGTTTCCATACAACCTCAAAAGGGAGATTGCCGGATTTGTTCAGTTCGTCTACAATGATTCTGGAATGCTCTGCAACGTGTGCAAGACATTCGTCTCCGTATAAATCCTGTGAACCGGTGCAAAACCAAAACTGGTAATTTTTCATTTTTAACATAAAGTAAAACCATCCTTTCGTTCAGAACTTCTTTTTTATCTGTATTAATTATAAAAAAGAAAATGAAAAAGGACAATTTCCTAACTCTGCGGTTTTTACAAAAAAGTTACCTAATCCGACAATTACTATATTTTATCCGGAGGAGTGTTCTTGATTTTCGGAGTCTGTGCATTTATAATTTTCTCATAGATTCATTTGGGAATACTTTATTATACCACAAACAGAAAGGGGAGAAAACAGGATGTCGTTAATTGATGTATGCAGAAAAATAACACAGGATGAAAAGCCTTGTCTGGCAGAAAATCATCCTATGGGAACCAGACTGGTCTGCCCGGAATATTCGAAATCCGTAAAGGAGGTAAAAACCTTTCCTCTCGTGGAACAGCAGTCAGTGTTTGCTCTGTGCTGGAATACGGATGGAAAGCAGGTTCATTCAACTATGGTGCCTGCGCCTCACAGGTTCTGCTGCAGCTACTCCTTTGGAGAAGGGGAAAAGACCCAGCTTCACACCCACGATTATCTGGAATTGGGCTATGTGGTAAAGGGGGAATTCAGACAGAAAATATCGGGAAAGGACATTGTATTTCGCAAAGGAGAGTTGTGTCTTATTGATAAAAACTGCGTACATCAGGATTATTTGCAGAATAAAGAGAGCGTAATTCTGTTTTTGGGATTATCCAATAATATGTTTACAGAGGTTATGAACGAAAACGTCAGCACAGAAAAAGTTATCTCCTTTCTTCAGTCAGCGCTCCTTAAACAGAAGAATCTGCAGCAGTATATTCGTTTTAAGCCGTCTCCGGAAACAGAAGCAGCGCTGGAAAAAGCCTTTGAACAGTTAGTAGAAGAATTGCTTGTCAATGACACTGGTTCTACTTTTATTTGTAAAGGATTGATGGTGCGTATCTTCGGGCTGCTCAGTACAGGCTGTGAATTTTCTCTTTCCAGAGAATTGAGGCAGGAAATGAGCTGGATTATCTACGAGGAGATTACAGAATATATTGCCCATCACTATGCGACAGTGACGATTCGGGAGCTTGTAGAAAATTTTCACTTTCAGGAAGATTATTTCAACAGACTGATTCGCAGCAAGGCTGGGATTTCCTATTCAGAGTATGTGCAGAGGATACGTCTTGAGAAAGCGGAAGCGCTTTTGCGTACCTCGTCAATGACAGTGGATGAAGTGGCAGAAGCGGTAGGATATCAGAATAAAGGTTATTTCTATAAGATATTTAAAAAAGAGTTCGGTATGACGCCGAGGCAGATGCGTGTAAACGGTTTATGAAAAGCCCGGAAACGCCCTAAACTGTGCAGACAGCGCAGTTTAAGGCGTTTTTTTGATATAAATAAAGAAGAAATTAATTTAAAATAAGATAAATTACAAAATATTGATAATAATTACTTGGTAAAAAAGAGAAGGTTATTCGTTAATAATGCACAAAAATATTATGCGTAAAATATATATTTCATATAAATCTAAAATAATACTTGAAAAAGTATAATAAAAGTCTTATACTCAGTAACAGATAGTAGGAAACACAGAGTCGGTGTATTTTACCAAAAGGAGTGAAAAATGAGAAAAAAACAAGCAGCAATAATCTGTGGGCTGTCCCTTTGTCTGGCAGCAGGGAATCTTACCTATGCTGCGCAAAGCGGTGCAAATACAGAAACAGAGGTGAAGAAAGAGTTGGAAAAGGAATATTTAAAGGGAATTACGCTGGCTGGTGAGAATGCAGTGGAGCATGAATTTGCAGAGGTGTCCGTCCACGATCCTTCCATCATAAAGGCTGACGGAAAATATTATATTTACGGTTCCCATCTTGCAGCAGCAAGTTCTGAGGATCTGGTAAACTGGGAATTAATTGATTCCGGAGTGAGGGAAGATAACATTATCATACCCAATGCAATGGAGGAGATGAAAGAAGCTTTTACATGGGCGAAAACAAAAACCTTCTGGGCGCCGGATGTGATTCAGTTAGAGGACGGAAAATATTACATGTATTACTGCAACTGCGAGGGCGGAAGTCCCCTGTCTGCGCTTGGAATGGCAGTGTCAGATAAACCGGAAGGTCCTTATAAAGATTTGGGAATTATCCTGAAATCCGGTATGGGACCGGAGGAGAAGGATGAAAACGGAGATGTATATGACGCAACGAAAGAGCCAAACGTGGTAGACCCCTGTGTGTTTTTTGACAAGGACGGGAAACTGTGGATGGTATACGGTTCCTATTCCGGAGGAATCTTTATTCTGGAATTAGACCCGAAAACAGGGAAACCGTTGGAAGCCGGATATGGTAAAAAGCTTCTCGGTGAAAATCATTTACGAATTGAAGGACCATATATCATTTACAGTCCGGAAACAGACTATTACTATATGTTCCTTTCTTTCGGCGGACTTGATTCTGACGGAGGATATAATATCAGAGTCTGCCGTTCCAAAAATCCGGATGGACCATATGAGGACAGCGAAGGACAGAATATGGAAGAGTGCAAAGGCCCTCAGGGAAGCTTTTTTGACGATTCGGCAGCATCTAAATACGGCGTGAAGCTGATGGGAAATTTCAGTTTCCAGTATGAAGAAGGGGAATTTGGAAAATTCCGTGCAGGTTATGTTTCACCCGGACACAACAGTGTGTACAGGGATGAAGAAACAGGAAAGTATTTCCTTGTATTCCATACAAGATTTGAGAACAAGGGAGAGGATCATCAGGTACGCGTACATGAAATGTATCTGAATGAGGACGGCTGGTTTGTGGTGTCTCCTTACCGCTATACAGGGGAGACATTTGATGCAGTTACTGAGGACGATGTGGCAGGCCCATATAAGATTATCAATCATCTGCATAATATTTCAGATAATGTACAGAAATCGGAGGACATTGTTCTTCACGAGGATCATACGGTCACAGGCGGCTATAAGGGAACCTGGGAGTTGAAAGAAAACGGCAACGCGCTGCTGGAACTCAATGGCGTGACTTATAAAGGAGTATTCCGGAAACAGTGGGATCAGTATGGATATAAAAATGTAATCACATTTACTGCATTGTCTGACAAAGGATATGCAGTCTGGGGAAGCGGTTACGAGGCTCAGCCGTAATCCTGAGAGCAATAAAATAAGTATCAGAAGGAGGAGATATTATGCGGAAAAAGAAAAGTTTTCGGACAGCGGCAGTGGTTCTGGCAATTGTAGCGGCAGTTTCCGGAATTCCTGTGGCAGCAGCAGAAGATGAAAATACATCGGACGCGTCATCTGCAAATGCCTCCAATTATATCACAGACGAGAATTTCACCAATGATATGATTGGAAAGAATTACACAGTGGTAGATCGTATGTCAGAAACACCCTTTTATGAAGGGGAGCAGATAGAACTGAAAATCAGCGATATTTTTCAGCCTGTAAACGGAACAGCGTCTGCAGCAGAAAATTATGGATATTCTTCAGAGGTTCCGCAAATGACAGTCGGAGAAAGCGGAAAACTTTTGATTCAGGCGCCGGAAACTGCAAGATACTGTATCAGCATGGATTATTTAGACGCCGGAAACAGTGTTCTTCCTATTGAGTTTTCCATGAAGGTAAACGGTGAATATCCATTTTATGAGCTGCGTGACATTACCATGGAAGCGCAGTGGAAGGACCCGGAAGAGGTTTCCTATGTCCGAACTTTTATCAGCATTTCAGAAACGGCTCTCTGCCAATTGGTATCGCGGAC
>Scooby_p1__coassemble_781_pt1 | contig 15280 bp, 14 predicted proteins | sample Scooby_p1__metabat2_low_PE_018 | metagenome-assembled genome bin Scooby_p1 | reverse complement strand
CATAAAAGAGGACCTTTCGTTCATTTTGAACGAAAAGTCCTCTTTTTCCGTAGAGACTGTTATTTCACATCCCCTTCACAGCAAGAACTCTGGAGTGTTCTTAACTCTCTACCTTTATTATTAATAACTGGCACGTACACTTTCTTCAAATCCTGACGGATCCCCCAATCTGGCTTTTTCCAGATTATTATTAAAATATCTTCTCGTCGCATCATCACATCTCTCCCCACTCATGTAATTCATGGATGGAGCCTTTTCCAATTCTTTTAGAGCCTTTTCAGCCCGTTCCGGATCATTCATATACGAATTCAGCCATTCCTTTTGCCAAGCAATCTCCCATAAAATAGAAGCTCTGGTTTCTCCATATCCAATCTGAAATACATCTGCATTTTCTCCTTCTAATGAAGTTGGCAATACAGTCCCTTCGGGCCAGTTTAAATTTTCTACAGTCTCCAAAAACTCCTCTTCTATATGTGCAAAATCTGTAAATTCAGATTTTTCTTCTTTTTTTCCGCACCCACATATACAAATCAAAATCGTCAGTACAATCGTAAATGACACCAATTTTAAAATTCTTCTCATTGCCTGTTGCATCTTCATTTTATGTCCTTTCTTTCCAATTTCTTATCTTAAGACCAATGCCGGCTCTAGCCTTGAAGCTTTTACCGCTGGAATCGCTCCCCCAAGCAAAGCCGTTAACAATGATACTATGATTGCGATAAACGCCGCCCGAAGGGGGAATCCCGGAAAAGCTATCGGTGAATCTTTTGGCAATAACAATCCGCCTGCATTTACCAATAACACGGCGGTTATAAGGGACACGACACACACAAGCACAGAAAGTATAAACTGCGCTCCCAATACCTGCATTGAAATACTCATCTTTGTAGCCCCTAATGCTCTTCGAATCAAAAGCTCATGTGTTCTTTGTTCCAATGAAGCTAATCCTATATTAATTTGTCCTAAAATAGAAACAAACAGCAATAATAATGCACTGATACTTAAACCAATCTGCAAAATATCAATCACATTATCATATCTTCCGTCACTATCCATAGCAGATATATTAGTTATATTTCCTTTTACGGTATCATACAACATATCATTCATACAAGACTGTATTTTTTTTAAATTTATTTCTTCATCATGCCAAAGAACTGTTAAATTATCTGTCGAAAATATTTCCGGCATATGACAAAGTAAAGGTTGAATATTTACATATATCACAGGCCAGTCCTTGCCATCATTTACAATACCAGCCTTATAAAATGGGATTAATGTCATTGTTTCTTTCACAGACCCAACAACAAAAGATTCTGTAAATATCTGAGCGGCAGCTTTATTCACTACTAATTCTAATCCTGCCGTTTCTCTTGAATCCAAAAGCCATCTCCCCTCATACAAAGGCATATTGTATATATTACTATACGCGGACGTTGTAAACACCGTATCTACAAATATTAATTTTTGATATAAAGACTTCTTTTTTTCCTTCATATCATCCACTTTATTCAATGAAGCAAACTGCATTTCACTTTTTATAGACGCTTCAATCGCCTGTTCTCCAGGAAATTTTTCCAATTTTTCCAAAAAAACCTCCGCCTTTTCGTAGTCTTTCATTTGCATCTGTGAAATACTCACAGAACATATTGGTGTATATCCAAAAATTTGAGCGTTTATTGACAACAACGCATCTCTTCCAAGTGTGCCAACTAACACTGCTGCAACCATAGAAACGATACCCACAAACATCGAAAAGCCTGTTAAAAAAGTTCTCAATGGCGATACCCGAAGTTCTTTAATCAGAAGCCGAAACATCTACAATCTTCCCTCCATCCATAGTCAAAATTACATCACATGTATTTGCCAGATCGATATCGTGAGTTACCAAAACGAGCATCGTGTCGTTCTTTTTTACCATTGTATTCAAAACTCTCATCACATCTTCCCCTGTTTTTTTGTCCAAGGCTCCCGTAGGCTCATCACAGAGCAATATCTTTGGGGACGCGACCAAAGCTCTCGCAATCGCAACTCTTTGCTGCTCTCCTCCGGATAAACTTGAGGGAAAATCGTTTTTTCGCTGTTCTAAGCCAACCTTTCTTAATAATTCTAAAACTCTAGTCTGACGCTGCTTTGCATTTAAATTTAACTTTCCATATAGCATGGGTAATTCTATATTTTCCCATATTCGCAAATGATCAATCAACGAATAATTCTGGAAAACAAACCCAACCTCCCTGCTTCTTATCTGAGACAGCTCCTTATCCGTCATTATTTTTACAGATTTTCCTCTGTAAAAATAGTCTCCTTCAAATGAAGAGTTCAGCAATCCCAAAATAGAAATCAGACTGGTTTTTCCTGAGCCGCTTTTCCCAACAATGGCATAACTCTTTCCCTTATCCATTTCAAAACCAACTTTGTTTACGGTAGTCAGCATTTCCCCATTATTCAGTTTCACTTTTGCAGTTAATCCATGAACCGTAACAAGTGCATTTTCCATTTTTCCCTCAGTTATTTCTTAAATCAAGATTTGGTGGTATCGCAGAAACTTCATCTCCCTCCTTTAGTCCAGATAAAATTTCTATATACGCACCATCGTTCGCTCCTAATGTTACTTCTGTTACTTTTTCTTCACCATTCACAATCAAGTTGACACTCCCTTTTTTTACCCTTCCCGCAACGGCAGATATCGGAAGCAACAACGCATCTTCTTTCATCTCGGCTGTAATAACGACAGTTGCATTTTGCCCCTGTTTTACCGTTATATCATGGTTTATCAGACATTGAAGAACCTCTGGTGCACCATTTTCATTTTCCGACAAAACAACAGCAAGGATATTTTCTGGTCCGGTTACATCACGTATCTGAAACTTCGCCTTCAAAGATGAATTTTCTGGTATAGAAGCCAGAAACTCTTCTGCATTTACCTTCAGTGAAAAACCTGAATATTGTAACTCCATCAAACCATAATTCTGTGGATACTCTCCCCGTTTTTCAATAGAAACAACCTCTGCATCCACAGGTGATTTTATTTCTTTCTGGGCTATCATACCCAAAACCATACCTTTTTTTACTTCATCTCCCGGATTTACATCTGGAATAAAATCTCCTTTGCAAGGTGCAGTTATCATAAATGGTACTGCTTTTTCAACGCTTGTATTTTCAGAGCGCGTAGGAGTTAATCTCCCACGCGCCACCTCTATAACAGCAATTTCATCGTCTACGTCATTAAATTCGGAAACTTTGTTTTCATCCGAATAGCATCCTGACAAAAATAAACAAGCAATAAGCAAAACAGTACAAAATATATTTATTTTACTCTTCACTGTTTCCTCCAACATACTCAATAAAATAAAGTTCCTCCCCAAGTATTTATGCTACCCATCTACATGTTGAATCTACCTGCATTTTTGCTGCTTTAACAGCCATTTTTCCAACAATATTTTTGATTTTCTGTTTCATTTTCTTTCATCTCTCCCTTCCATCCTTTTTACTGCTTTTGTCTTTAATGTACTTATATTTTACCATGTTTTTCCCTGTTTTTTCTGATATGGCGAAATTCATATATATTTTGGCGAAATTCACCTTTTCTACCAAAAAAGACAAGACAATCCACCAATCCGGTTATCATCTTGTCTTTTATAAAACAAATTATATATACAATATCACATCCACTTCAAATACATGATCTGCGTTGGATATTTCCATTATGCCGTGATACTGTTCTATCATTTTCTCTACATTATCTAGTCCGATTCCATGCCCTTGTCCTTGCTTTGTAGAAAGCAATCTATTATTCTGCATATTCAGTTCATGAGAGTAGCTGTTTCGTATGTTAACAAACAACATTCCTTTTTCACAGAAAATTCTTATTGACAGCCATTTATCTTCTGATCGACAGGACGCTTCTATTGCATTCTCCATCAGATTTCCCAATATTACATTCAGATTAAAGGCACTTATTTTTAATCCGGCCGGTATCGTAATTTCATAATCCACCTTATGAAGCAGCTCTTTCGCCCGTCCCAAAAAGTAATTCATAAGACTGTCAATCGCTCTGTTTCCGGTATTGACAAATTCCTTTGGATTCTCCAGACACACCCCCATTTCCCGTATATATTCTTCTATTTCCGTATATTTCCGCACTTTTGCCATACTCGCCAGCTCTGCAAGATGATTTTTCATATCATGCCGGAAAGCTATGACTTTTCCTTCTGACTGTGTTAATACATCTAGCTGATTGGAATACATCAATATTTGTTTTTCCAATTCCGTCTGTTTCTCCAGCTTATTATATGCTCCTGCCAAAGCGTCATATAAACATAAGATCAGAACTTCTATCAGTAAAATACTTACTGCTGCCAATACCAAAAGAACACGATTTTCTATTCCATATTCCAAAAAATAAATCAATGCCATACAAATCACAGATACAAACACCAACAAAGATTTATAGGGCATATTTTTTTTCTCTTTATTTTTTGCAAAAAACTTTTCATACAATATTTCAATAACAGCAACAATAAAAATTACAACATACGAAAGGCTCTCATACAAACTTTGTGTCTTATGATAATCTGAAAATAAATGTATTACCATAAAATCAACCCCTATATTCATCCCGTATATAAAAAGAGCAACCATCATTCTTCTCATTCTCTTTTTTTCATAACAGCCTGCGATTAAGTACATAAACACTATATGAGTTATCAGATTCACAGTTTTCTTGTGTATGAAAATATGTCCTGCTGATATTGCAATATAAAACTCAAAATAGCGCAAAAATTCTTTCTTTCTGTTTACAGATTTGTTATTTATATCAAAAAACGTCCTCATAAATCTATAAACAGTATACACTCCCAGAAGATTTGCGGTCAAAGTCACAAATGCCACATACATCATATCTTATCTCCTGTTTTCCAATACTCGTTTCTTAATCTGATTTCTGACTTCTTTTCTGTATGGCTGACTAATGGAAAGCACTTCTCCGTTTTTCATTTTCACAGTTTCATAGGTACATTCATCGATACAGTCAAAGTTAATCAGATAAGACTGGTGTATCTGAATAAAATTAACAGGTACTGTTTTTACGATATCCTTTAATTTCCCGGTAAATTCCTTTTCTCCACCCTTCATAACCATTCGTATCTTCTTATTATCACTGACAAAATATAAAATGTCTTTGTACATCACTTTAAAATAAATTCCGCCGGAATAATATTCAAATAGTCCTTTTCTTCTTTCCGTAAGCTTCCTCACACGCTCCATTACGTCTTCAACCTTATGTTGATCCAGTGGCTTAATCAGAAAATCCAGAGGCTGAATGCGAAACAATTCCATAGCATAACTGCTTTTTGCAGAAATATAGATAATAAATGTTTCCAGATTATCCAGTTCCTCCCGGATAAATCTTCCTACTTTTATACCGTCTGTAGTCAGAAGTTCAATGTCAAGAAACAGCACATCCAGCAGGTTTTTCTTATTTTTCAGATGCTCGCAGAGTTCTTCCCCTGTATAACATACAGTTATATCTGTTGGGATTCCATGAGATTTCCCATAATCGCAAAGCAATTCTTCAAGTTCCGCACAGGTTTCTTTACTGTCATCACAAATACCAATATGATACATTGTTCCCCCCTCTTTTTTTAAAAAGGGTGTTCCGAAACCGGAACACCCTTCTTCTTCTCGCTTGTACACTATTATCTTTTATAAGATGATAAATCTTTAATTATTTAACAAGAGCTACTGTCTCGCGGCAGATTGCAAGCTCTTCGTTTGTTGGGATAACTGCAACTTTAACTTTGGAATCCGGTGTGGAAATCACGATTTCTTCACCGCGAACGCCATTTGCCTCTTTATCAAGAGTAATTCCAAGGTATCCTAAGTAGCTTACAACTTTTTCACGTACAGGAATAGCGTTCTCACCGATACCTGCTGTAAATACGATTGCGTCAACGCCGTTCATAGCTGCAACATAACCGCCTACGAATTTAGCGATGCCATAGCAAAGAACTTCGATTGCATTTGCTGCATCTTCGTTTCCGCTCTCTGCAGCTTCATTGAGGTCACGGAAGTCACTGGATAATCCGCCGGATAATCCCTGAAGACCGGATTTCTTGTTGAGAACATTCATGATACCTGCGATATCAAGGTTTTCTTTCTTAGCAATAAACTCCATGATTGCCGGATCGATGTTACCGGAACGTGTTCCCATAACAACGCCTTCAAGCGGAGTAAGACCCATTGTTGTGTCAATACATTTGCCGTTTACAACAGCGCTGATAGAAGAACCGTTTCCAAGGTGGCAAACGATAACTTTAGAGTTGTCTTTGTCAAGACCAAGGAAATCTACAGCACGTTTGGAAACGAAGCTGTGAGAAGTTCCGTGGAAACCATATCTTCTTACTTTGTATTTTTTGTAGTACTCAAGTGGAAGTCCGTACAGGTATGCTTTTGCAGGCATTGTCTGATGGAAAGCTGTATCAAATACACCAACCTGCGGTACGCCCGGCATAAGGTCTGCGCATACACGGATACCAATTAAGTTAGCCGGGTTATGAAGTGGTGCAAGATCGTTACACTCTTCTACTGCCGCGATCATCTCATCTGTAATCACTGCAGAGGAAGCGAATTTCTCGCCGCCATGTACGACACGGTGTCCGATTGCATTTACTTCTGCAAGGCTTGCGATTGCGCCTGTTTTTTCATTTGTAAGAGCATCGAGAACCATCTGGATTGCTTCTTTATGTGTAGGCATAGCTGCCTCTGTGATTTCTTTGTCACAGCCTGCTTTCTGATATACAAGACGTCCGTCAATACCGATTCTCTCGCAAAGACCTTTTGCAAGAACTGCCTCTGTATCAGAGTTGATGAGCTGATATTTAAGGGAAGAACTTCCACAGTTGATTACCAATACATTCATGATTTTACTCTCCTAATTTTAAATAATATGTACGTTCTTATTTATCCTCTGCCTGGCACTGTACTGCTGTAATTGCTACTACACCAACGATATCGTCTGCGGAGCATCCGCGGGACAGGTCGTTTACAGGTTTCGCGATACCCTGAGTAACCGGGCCGTAAGCTTCTGCTTTCGCAAGACGCTGAGCAAGCTTGTAGCCGATGTTTCCTGCATCAAGGTCTGGGAAAATAAGTACGTTTGCTTTACCTGCAACCGGGCTGTTAGGAGCTTTGGAAGCGCCTACACTTGGAACGATCGCTGCGTCAAGCTGGAATTCTCCGTCCAGTTTCAGTTCCGGATGTTCTGCTTTCGCAATCTTGGTAGCCTCTACTACTTTGTCTACATCTGCATGTTTCGCACTTCCCATTGTGGAGTGTGAAAGCATAGCTACAACAGGCTCTTCCTGAACAAGAAGTTCGAAAGATTCTGCAGAAGATGCTGCGATTGCTGCAAGTTCTTCCGGATTCGGGTTCTGTACAAGACCAGAATCGCCAAATACGAATGCACCGTTTGCGCCGTATTCGCAGTTTGGAACTACCATTAAGAAGAATGCGGAAACAAGCTTTGTTCCCGGTTTTGTTTTCAGAATCTGTAAGCATGGTCTTAATGTGTCTGCTGTAGAGTGGCAAGCTCCGGATACCATACCGTCTGCATCGCCCATTTTAACCATCATAACGCCGTAGTACAGATACTGGTTGAGAAGGATTTCTCTTGCCTGCTCCGGTGTCATGCCTTTTTTCTGTCTTAATTCTACTAATTTGTCAATGTAACCCTGAGTTTTCTCAGATGTTGCAGGGTCAACGATTTCTGCACCGCTGATATCAAAGCCGCCTTCTGCAGCGCTCTTTTTAACTGTTTCTTCGTTACCAACAAGAACTACTTTCGCAATTCCTTCTTTTAAAATTTTCTCAGTTGCATCCAGAGTTCTCATATCCTCTGTCTCTGGTAATACAATTGTTTTTACATTTGCTCTCGCTCTGTCTTTTAATACGTCAATAAATCCCATGGGTTATTGCTCCTTTCTAAATTTCATAGCTAATACTATTATAACCCCTGACTCCTTGTATTTCAAGCATTTAGATGGTAGAATATGACACAGAAAAGTTTTTTTTGAGGTGCAATTTATGAAAACTGTTGGAATTATCGCAGAATACAACCCTTTTCACAAAGGACATGAATATCAGATACAGTATGCGAAGGAAAAGCTTCGTGCAGATTATACAATTATTGCCATGAGCGGAGATTTCGTTCAAAGGGGAACTCCCGCTCTTTTCCCCAAACATCTCCGCGCGGAAATGGCTCTTCGCTGCGGCGCAGACCTTGTGTTGGAGCTGCCTGTTTCCGCCTCCACTGCAAGCGCAGAGTTTTTTGCCCAAAGCGGCGTTCAGTTGCTTGACTCTCTTGGTGTTGTGGATATGCTCTGTTTCGGAAGTGAATCCGGAGAAATTTCCGGACTTATGGAACTGGCTCATCTTCTTGTAAAAGAGCCGCCCGCCTATCAGATACTTCTGAAAGAGTTTTTGAGCAAAGGCTTGAGTTTTCCTGCTGCCAGAAGCCGGGCAATACTTGAATATTTCAAAAATCCCGAAAACTTTCCGGAAGATGATTTCGGCGGTGTGCTTCTGCCTCTTTACCATGAGATTTCTCAAATTCTTTCAGCGCCAAACAATATTCTTGGGATTGAATACTGCAAAGCCCTGATTCGTCTTGGCAGTTCCATGAAACCTGTGACTATCCGGCGGGAAGGACATGGATATCACGACACCAACGCCTCTTTGGGAAGCTTCGCCTCTGCCACAGCCATTCGGAAGATGGCATCTGATATAAGCGCAGAGTCTGCCTCAGATTCTGATACGTTTGAAGAACTTATGACAAAGACAACAGAGTTTCTTCCTATTAATATATCTGCATTGTTTAAGAAAGCATTGAGGGAAAAGGAATTTCTTACAGAAGACGATTTGGGTCTTCTTCTTCATTATGCCCTTCTTCGGGAAAGTTCAGAAAGTATGAAAAATTATCTCGATCTTTCACCAGAGCTGGCGCAGAGAATCCTGAAACATAGAAATGCCTATCAGGGTTTCTCTCAGTTTATCCCTCTTCTGAAGACAAAGGAGCTGACCCATACAAGAATCCAGAGGGCTCTTCTTCACCTACTCCTTGGAATCCGGACTGCCCCTGATACGCTCCCCTACGCCCGTGTTCTGGGCTTTCGCAAAGAGAGTTCTGCGCTCCTTAAATCCATCAAGCAAAACAGCAGGATTCCTCTGATAACGAAGCTTGCAGACGCATCCCCTCTTCTTGATGAAACCGGAAAACTGCTTCTTGAGGAGACTGTCTTCGCTTCCAATCTCTACGAAGCTCTTCTCTCTCATAAGGCAAATCGAACATTTATACATGAATATGAAAAGCAGATTGTAATTTTATAATAACAAAAGGCATACCGGAAGCCGGAGCATAGTTAAAAAATGCCCTCATCCGGTATGCCCTGTTATTTTATTCCTGTGCAGGAGCCATTTTCATCATCTCATCTGCAATATTTAACGCATGGTCTCCAATACGCTCAAAGTCTGTCAGCATCTCAGAGAAAAGAATCCCTCCTTCATCTGTGCATTTTCCCGAACGTATTCTTGCATACATATTTTCCCTGAAAGTTTCTGTCATGTCGTCGATTTTTTGCTCCATACCTGCAATTTTTTTATTCCAGAAAGCAATATCTGACGGCTTCTCCATCATATACTCAAATAGTTTTGTGCAGATTCCCTTCATCTGCCCCAATTCTTCATTTGCCTGATCGGAAAAATGAATTCCCATCTCTGCAATCCGGTTGGAATATCCTGCAATATTCATCGCATGGTCGCTGATTCTTTCAATATTGCCTGTAACAGAAAACAGAGAATTAAAAATCTGGCTTCCCGTTCTCGTTGTCTCATAGGAACCTGCAGAAGTAATATATTTCGATATTTCCTTATTCAGGAAATCTACATATTCCTCTCTTTCTTCCACAGCTTCGAATTTATCCCTGTCACGTTCTGTTACTGCATCAAAGGCTTCTGCCACATTGCTGCACGCCATCCCCATCATCCGCATAAGCTCTTTCTTAATTCCCTCCATGCAGATTACGGATGCGCCAAGCTTTTCCGTATTGATATGTTTGATATCCAGAAGATACTGCACACGCATTCCCTCTGTTTCTTCTTTTGCTCCCCTGTCTTTTAAAATCGCAACTGCAATTTTGCCCAGATAGGTTCCTACAGGAAGCAGAAGAATTGTCGTAACCACGTTAAACATTGTATGCAGATTGGCAATCTGCGCCGGAGCATTTCCCGGCGTCCATCCTTCCACCATCCGGATAACAGGTGTCGCAAGACATAAAACCGTAAAAATCACTGTACCGAATACATTGAACATTATGTGGATAAGTGTTGTTCTCTTTGCATTTCTGCTCGTACCTATGGAAGCAAGAAATGCGGTGATGCAGGTACCGATATTTTGTCCGAATAATACAAAAGCCGCGCTTTTCAGACCTATCATTCCGCTTCCCGCCAGAGTCTGCAGGATACCAACCGACGCAGACGATGACTGAATCAATGCAGTAAATATGGTTCCTGCCGCAATTCCGAGAATCGGATTTTCAAATTTCGTAAGAATGCTTACAAAGCTTTCAGAATCTGCCAGCGGTTTCATAGCGGTTCCCATCATTTCCATACCGATAAAGAGAACGCCCAGCCCTGCCATAATTTCTCCTATATGCTTTATTTTTTCATTTTTCAGAAATACGATAGCAGCTACTCCCAGAAATGCTACAAGAGGAGCAATCTCTCCTACATCAAGCGCAATAAGCTGACCAGTAATCGTTGTACCGATATTCGCGCCCATAATAATCCAGATTGCCTGATTCAGAGTCATCATCCCCGAATTGACAAATCCCACTACCATAACTGTAGTCGCTGACGATGACTGAATCACCGCAGTAATCAGAGCACCTACAAGCACGCCTACAAATCTGTTCGCAGTGAGTCTTTCCAGTATCACTTTCATCTTATTTCCTGCAGCAGCTTCAAGCCCTGTACTCATCATCTGCATTCCATAGAGGAATAAAGCCAGACCTCCAAGTAATCCCATAATATATGTAAAATTCATTTTTCCATCCTCTTTTTATCTTTTATTATCAATCCACCAGCCCCAGATTCCTGCTGCCAGTGCAATTACACATAATACAATTACAAAAATATTTTCTCCCATATAGTCCTCCTTGCGGAAGCATACAGAAACAAGCATACTGTCTGTATGCTTTCGCTTTTTTATTTTTTTGCATCAAAAATCATGCCTGCATATTTTCAGGCATTGAAATTAGGGGAAAGTATTCAGATTCGTTTTTTTCCATCTGATCTGTGAAGATAATTTGCGATATGTTTCTCGGAAAATTCGGAAATAAACTGTATTCCATCCGAGCTGATGTAAGATTTTCCCTCTGTAGGGATAGATATTTTCCGGCACAAGAAATCAGCGGATGCACTTTCATCCCTTCTCTGTACCATAAGCTGTATATGACTTCTGCCCAGCCCCGCAGTTCCGCGGATTCCCAGCATCTCAGCAGTACACGCCTGTTCCTCGGAAAATGTTTTATTTCCGTAAGAAATAGAGGAAGGCTCTCCCTCTGAAAAAGAGTATGGGAACATGGAATCTGCTCTGACCTCTTCAAAGCACACTCCGGATACTAACAACAAAAAGGGAATCAACACACATATGAGTTTTTTAATTCTGCTGCCGAAATCACTCTTATTACGCACCATACTGCTCCTTCAAACATAAAATCTGCCGTTTCACAGGCAAAGGTATCATAGCAAATAAGGACAGATATGGCAAGTAAAATTTTCTTTACATTCAAAAAAAGATACGGCAGAATCCCCCAAAATACGGATTTCTGCTGTATCTTTTTCCTGTTTTTCTCTTATTTATGCTTTCATTTTTTTGCAGAAAAAAATCCCTGACAACAATAATACCGGGAAGATAACGCCTGCAAAAATACCCATTTTCAAATTATCTCCCAGCGCATCCGATACCATTCCAACTACAGTAGGACCTCCGGAACAGCCAATATCTCCTCCAAGGGCAAGCAGCGCAAACATGGCAGTGCCTCCTCTGGGAAGTGCAGCCGACGCCTTGCTGAAAGTTCCCGGCCACATAATTCCTACAGACAGACCGCAGACTGCGCATCCCATCAGACTGAGAAGCGGACTTTTGAAAAAAGCAATTCCCAAATATGAAAGAATACAGAGAAAGCTGCTGCAAATCATAAAGCGATCCAGATTCATCCTGTCTCCATATTTTCCGTAAAACAGTCTGGATAATCCCATAAGAAGCGCAAAGGCAAGTGTTCCCGCAAGGTCTCCGGCAGTCTTTGTAATACCCAGACCTTTTTCCGCAAAAGTAGATACCCACTGGCTTACTGCCTGTTCACTTGCGCCTGCACAAATCATCATAACAAGTAGAACCCAGAATATTTTGATGCTGAATAATTCCCTTAGTTTAAGTCCTGTTTCTCCTTCCTCCATCAAAGGTGCAATAGGTACTCTCGTAAATACAAGGGCATTTATAACCGGAATCACAGCCCATACAATCGCCAGTATTTTCCAGTTTTCTATGCCTGCCAGATAGAAGAATACGGTGGAAAACAGCACCACTCCCGCATGTCCCCAGCAGTAAAATGAATGCAGCATACTCATTGCTTTTTCTTTGTTATCTGATGGACAGGCTTCTACTACAGGACTTACAATCACCTCCAGAAGCCCTCCTCCAATGGCATAAACCATAACTGCAGTCAGGATTCCTGCAAACGGAGAGGTCATAATATCCGGCAGAACAGTCAGCAAAATAAGTCCTGCCGCAGCCATAATATGCGCTGTTACCATAGCAGTCCGATATCCGATTCTGTCCACAAATTTGACAGAAAGAAGGTCTACCAGAAGCTGTATTCCAAAGTTAAAGGTTACTAAAAGTGTAACCTGAGACAGAGAAATCTGATAGCTTCTCTGAAAGGTCAGAAACAGAAGCGGTACAAAATTGTTGACAATTGCCTGTACAATGTATCCTACAAAGCAGGCTGTGACCGTTCTGTTGTATTTATTTTTCATTTTCATCTCCTCCTTGGGTATAAAAATACACTAAAAATGTGTTTCTCACATTCCGGAGCGATATTATATCACAGATTCTGCTTTGAGACATTGTATATTTTCACATATTTCAGGCATATTTTTTTATCTGCCCTTTCATAGAATCCGACATAAGAGCAAGCACGGCTACGGTGATTCCCACAGCAAGCAATCGATCCAGATAATCTGTCAGCGCCTGAACAACAAATACGCTTGTAACAAGATTCATCCCCAATTTGTGCAGTAATATAACCAAAATCGAAGAACCGGAAGAGGTCACTCCACCGAAAAGAAATGCTGTTATTACAGCGCTTACTGCTGTTCCGGGCAAAGAGATAAGAAGTACGCCAAAAGGTGTTTTCCATTTTTTTATCCATGAGGTTTTAAAGACGAATCCCGCCATAATTCCCGTCATAATCTGCACTGGAATAAAATAGAATGCATAAATATCTGTAGACACCCCTGATATGATTCCGCTTAATATTCCGGGAATTACTCCATAAGCCGGTCCTAGCAGCGCAGCAGTCAGAAATGTTCCTATACTATCGAGATATATCGGAAGCTTCAGCATTAAAGCAATGCTTCCGCCCACAAGATTTATCACTGTACAAAATGCAATAAAACAAATTTGAAATGGTGTTATTTTTTTCATTCTTCTGCCCCCTTTTACATAATCTGTAAAAGGATTTTTCGGATTTCCTGTTCATCCTCTCCAAAAACCCTGTTTAAAAACATAGTCATAAACTCTTTCTGGTTCACCTCAGTAAGCACATGGCTGTTCGGCTCTTTTTTCCAGAAATCCATAGAATCTGTAACAGACTGTCCTATACTTATTCCTTCTGTTTCCACTGTTGTATAGCTGTCAAATCCGCCGCATAATTCTCTATTTATAAAATAGGCAACTGCCAGTGGATCGTTGATTACACAACCGATTACTCTTTCATATTTCCAGTGAAAATCATAATAAAAACGTGTAATCTTTTTGATAAATCCGCCTTTTTCTTTATCAAGTATCTGCATGTATTCTAATATATTAGGCGTCAGAACGATTTTTCTTGTTACATCCAGCCCCACCATATGTATCTTTTTGGGCAGATTTTCATATACATATCTCGCAGCATCCGGATCGCACCAGTAATTATATTCCGCAACCGGAGAGCAGTTTCCATGACTCTTAAAGCTTCCTCCCATAGAGATAAACTCATCCAGATTTTTAAATACTTCTCTGTTTTTTTGCAGTGCTTTTGCAATATTTGTAAGCGGTCCCACTGCAATAATCGACACATTCTTTTGGGTTTTAAGGGTATTGATCAGGAAATTCACAGCATCTTTTTTCGCCCTCGTTTCTGTCACAGCCGGATAGTTACTTTCTCCAAGGCCGTCCATTCCATGTGTATCCTGCGCGCTGATGTAATCTCTTTTAAGCGGTGCCTCCTCCCCACAGTATACAGGAATATCCAGCCTGCCCATAAATTTCAGCACCTTTAATGCGTTTTCTGCGCCAATATCTGTGGGTACATTTCCGCATACAACCGTAATTCCGATTACCTCCAGTTCCGGAGACGACAATGCAAGCATCAGGGCTAATGTGTCGTCGATTCCAGGGTCACAGTCAATGATTATTTTTCGTTTCGCATTCATTTTCCAATCTCCTTTTCTTTTACTTATTTAAGAAAAGAATCGCAAAAAAATACCGCATCCGCTAAGGATACGGCACACTGGAAAGAGCCTGTTTTTGTACAGACTCTTTCCTGATATTTTGCTTTTCAATCCTTAGTTTTTTATCCTGGGAAGTTTTCGAACCAGTCCAAAATGAATTTTCATTTTGATTTTATAAATGCTCGGAAATGATTATAACACAGATTATCTTTATTGTATAGAGAAAATCCTGTGTTATTTTTCCTGAAGTTCCTGAAGCTGTCTCTGCATTTTTTCCATAGTCTCCTGATATTGCCTGCGCTCCTGTTCTAACTGGGCGTTTATCTGATTTAACTGGGCATCTTTCTGGCTCAACTGCACGTCCTTTTGGTTCAGTTCCTCATCCTTCTGATTAATCTCCTCCTGCATCTCATCAATCATATACTGAACTGTATTTCTGTCCATTTCCAACAATTCTTTTGAATACATTTCCATCACCTTCTCCACATTTCGGCACATTTCATATACA
>Scooby_p1__coassemble_779_pt1 | contig 15322 bp, 6 predicted proteins | sample Scooby_p1__metabat2_low_PE_018 | metagenome-assembled genome bin Scooby_p1 | reverse complement strand
TTGAAGCGTCGGGCTATTTTGCCATCTATAAAATCAGAGAAGAACGACAGAAACATAATAAAGGCAGCCACATAGTAATCATGAACAGATTCTGCATTCAAATAAACATAAAGGTAAAAAGGAAGCAGAAGAATTCGAAAGTAACCCAGAAGGTTGGGGACGGATAAGTATTCTTTTACAAAATTTTTTTTCATAAGAATGCCTCTTTTTCTATTTTATTTTACCCATAATAACACAGATTTCATTAGGTTGGTAGTAAGAAAATATATTGATAAAAGGAGAGAGAGTCTGTTATACTATAAAACAGAATAAAAACAGAGGAAAAAACAATGAATTATATAGTCTTTGATTTGGAATGGAATCAGAGTCCCAACGGTAAAAAATTTCAGAATGACAGACTTCCTTTCGAGATCATTGAAATTGGCGCAGTAAAAATGAATGCCAGAAAGGAAATTGTGGATACGTTTCACAGGTTGATTAAACCGGAAGTGTATAAATGGATTCATGACAGCATACGTGAAGTGATTCATGTTAATTACAGTGATCTTACAAAGGGAGTTCCCTTTGCAGAGGCAGCGCAGGATTTTCTGAAATGGTGTGGTGAAGATTGCGGATTCTGTACATGGGGAAACCAGGATGTCATGGAGCTTCAGCGTAATATGAAGTATTACGGGATACTGGACAGGCTTCCCGGTCCTGTTACTTATTATGATGTGCAGAAGCTTTACAGCATCTGTTATGAAGATGGGACAAGTCGCCGTTCTCTTGAATATGCCATAGACAAATTGAATATAGAGAAAGAAAAAGATTTTCATCGTGCTTTGGCAGATGCAAGATATACAGCAGAGGTATTGAAGGAAATCGACGATATCAGCATTTTTTCAAATTCATCTCTTGATGTATATCAGAATCCAAAAACAAAAAAAGAGGAAATTCATGTTTCCTATCCATTGTATGATAAATACGTTTCACGCGAGTTTTCGCAGAGGGAAAGAATTATGAAGGACAGAGAAGTTACAAGTACCCGCTGTCCAATCTGTCATCTTTCGGCAAAACGAAAAATACGCTGGTTTATGAATAATCCGAAGGTATATTACAGTATGTCTGTATGTGAAAAACATGGATATGTCAGAGGAAAAATCCGTATTCGAAAGACAGACGAGGAAAAATATTTTGCAATAAAAACGCTGCGGATCGCAGATATGAAAGAAGCGGAGGAGCTTCTTGAAAGAAAAGAAGTCCTCCGCCGTAAAAGGCAGTTAAAGAAAAAAGCAGAAAAGAAATAATATTATTGGAGAAGGAGGTCCGGAAGGATCTCCTTTTCGTATTGCATTCCCCAGCCGACCATATGACCGTCCAGGTAATATTTGCTCTTAATCCGGTAAGGACCTGCTGCATTGAAAAGAGTTGCCTGTTTCCGTTTCAGTTTTTTGACATTGTAGCCTGTAGGAACAGTGACATAAACATTGCGGATATAGTAGAACGGATAAGTGTTTCCTCCGTCTCTGAGAATATATTTCACATTTGGGAGAAGTTTTACCGGAGTCGGGGTTCTGTCCAGTTTCAGGTTTACTTTCTCGAAATTATTAAAGCCGTAATCCAGAAGTGCAGCAGTGTCTGCCCAGTTTCCGTTGATTCCCCCCATCACAACTGCCATCAGCACAGTGGAGCCTCTTTTGGCAAAAGTTACAAGAGTACTGCCGGCAGCAGAGGTCCATCCTGTTTTTCCGCCGAGAACCCCCTCGTATGCATAATCTCTGGTGGGCATCATTTTGTGGTGGTTGAGGAGATAACGGGTTTCCTCAAATTTATTTGTAGGAGGGATTTCATAAATTCCCTGGGTACAGAACTTGCGGAATTCGGGATTAAACCAGGCAGCCTTTGCTATTTTAGCCATATCATTGGCTGTTGTATAGTGGAGTTCATCATGAAGTCCGTGCGGGTTATTGAAATGTGTGTTTTTACAGCTCAGGTGTCGGGCGCGCCAGTTCATAAGTTCTACGAATTTTTTTACAGAACCGCTTGTTTTTTCTGCCAGAGCCAGAGCCATTTCATTGGCTGATTCCAACATAAGTCCCATCATTGCCTGTTCCACTGTGAATTCCTCACCGGCATCCCCGTAAATAGAAGAGCTTCCGCTCTCAATGCCGTAGGCTGCGGCTTCTGATACGACGAGCTTGTCCTCCATATTCAGATTTTCACAGGCAAGAAGCGCAGTCATGATTTTCGTGATACTTGCCGGATAGAGCTGCTGGTCAGCATTTTTTGAATAGAGGACAGATTCTGTGACGACATCCATGAGGACTGCGGAAGTTGCCTCGATTTTCGGTCCTTTTGGCCAGTCTTTTATAGAATCTGTATCCGGCGCCTGAGAATAGCTTTCTGTATGTTCCGGTACAGGGGCAGCTGTCACGATTGGATCTTCACTGGCTTCAATAATACCTGCCTGCGTGGTGAGCAGACTCAGACCCAGAAGACCGGCAGTTATACGTTTTAAAATATGTGATTTAAATTTCTTCATGTTATAAAAAATACCCTTCTTGTAAAAAAATATACCCTTCTTTTTGCATAGGGAAAGTTCTTTTCTGTCTTTCCTGAAACAGCATTATATCATCTTTTGGAAAAATAGACTACTGTTTAAGAAAGGTTTTACCTGTTATTAACCAAAAAAGCCTTGACGAAGGAAAAATCAACTATTATAATAAACTGGCATACAAATAACCAGCAAAGACAATGATGGAGACAGTAAGCTGTGTTAAAAGTCTTCAGCGAGCCGGAGATGGTGCGAGTCCGGTGCAAGTAGATACAGCCGAAAATCCCTCCGGAGTTTCATTTCCGAAGACAGGGCACAGACAATTGACTGAAAAAAACACATCAGCCGGAAGTAAGAAATGACGGTGATTCCCCCGTTACAGGAACGTGTATCGGTACAAGAATGCCCGTACAGTGTAACAGGTGGTATAGCGAATGCATAGATTTCGTCCTTTTACAAGAGGGCGATTTTTTTGTATCTGAAAATAAAAAACAAAAACAGGAGGTAAATAACTGTGTACCAGAAAGTAGACACCAACTTAAATTTTGTAGACCGTGAAAAAAAAGTCGAAGCATTCTGGAAAGAAAACCATATCTTCGAAAAGAGTATGGAGAACAGAAAAGAGGGAGAGACATATACCTTTTATGACGGCCCTCCGACTGCCAACGGCAAACCGCATATCGGTCACGTACTCACCCGAGTAATCAAAGATATGATTCCGCGTTATCGTACAATGAAAGGATATATGGTACCGCGTAAAGCAGGATGGGATACGCACGGACTTCCGGTAGAGCTGGAAGTAGAGAAGAAGCTTGGTCTGGACGGAAAAGAACAGATCGAGGAATACGGAATGGAGCCATTCATTCAGGAATGTAAAGAAAGTGTCTGGAAGTACAAAGGTATGTGGGAAGACTTTTCCTCAACCGTTGGATTCTGGGCTGATATGGAACATCCGTATGTAACTTATGAGGACAATTACATTGAGTCTGAGTGGTGGGCTCTGAAAGAAATCTGGAATAAGAAGCTTCTTTACAAAGGCTTCAAAATCGTTCCGTATTGTCCGCGTTGTGGAACACCGCTTTCCGCCCAGGAGGTAGCTCAGGGGTATAAATCTGTAAAAGAGCGTTCCGCAGTAGTAAGATTTAAGATTGTGGGAGAGGATGCATATTTCCTTGCATGGACAACCACACCATGGACACTTCCGTCTAACGTTGCACTTTGTGTAAACCCGGAGGAGACATATTGTAAAGTAAAAGCTGTCGATGGATACACGTATTATATGGCAGAAGCTCTTCTTGACAAGGTACTTGGTAAATTGGCAGAGGAAGGACAGAAGGCTTACGAGATTCTGGAAACATATAAAGGAACAGATCTTGAGTATAAAGAGTACGAGCCGCTTTGGGCATGTACCGGAGAGGCAGCTGCAAAACAGCGCAAAAAAGGTCATTTCGTAGTATGCGATGACTACGTAACAATGAGCGACGGTACCGGTATCGTTCATATCGCACCTGCCTTTGGTGAAGATGATAATCGTGTAGGACGCAAATATGAGCTTCCGTTTGTGCAGTTTGTAGACGGACAGGGTAACCTTACAAAAGAAACTCCATATGCAGGAATTTTTGTAAAGAAAGCAGACCCTGTTATTCTTACGGATCTGGACAAAGAAGGAAAGCTTTTTGATGCTCCGAAATTTGAGCATGATTATCCACACTGTTGGAGATGTGATACACCACTTATCTACTATGCAAGAGAGTCCTGGTTTATCAAAATGACAGCAGTGAAAGATGATCTGATTCGCAATAACAATACAATCAACTGGATTCCGGAAAGCATCGGTAAAGGACGTTTCGGCGACTGGCTGGAGAACGTTCAGGACTGGGGTATCAGCCGTAATCGTTACTGGGGAACACCACTGAATATCTGGGAATGTGAATGCGGACATATGCACTCCATCGGAAGCCGTCAGGAATTATTTGAGATGAGTGGAGATGAGAGAGCGAAAAACGTAGAGTTTCATCGTCCATACATTGATGAAATTACACTGAAGTGTCCGGAGTGTGGTGGTATCATGCACCGTGTACCGGAGGTAATCGATTGCTGGTTCGATTCCGGAGCAATGCCATTTGCACAGCATCATTACCCATTTGAAAATAAAGATTTATTTGAGCAGCAGTTCCCGGCAGACTTCATCTCCGAGGCAGTAGACCAGACACGAGGATGGTTCTATTCTCTCCTTGCAGAGTCAACCCTGCTGTTTAATAAAGCTCCATACAAAAACGTAATCGTTCTTGGTCATGTACAGGATGAGAACGGACAGAAAATGAGTAAATCAAAAGGAAATGCAGTAGACCCGTTTGATGCTCTTGAAAAATACGGTGCAGACGCAATTCGTTGGTATTTCTATATCAACAGTGCTCCGTGGCTGCCGAACCGTTTCCATGGCAAAGCTGTTGTTGAGGGACAGCGTAAATTTATGAGCACTCTCTGGAACACCTATGCGTTCTTTGTACTGTACGCAGAAATCGATCAGTTCGATGCTACGAAATATACACTGGATTACGATAAGCTTTCTGTAATGGACAAGTGGCTGTTAAGCAGACTTAACTCCCTTGTGAAAGCTGTTGATGAAAACCTCGCATCCTACAAGATTCCGGAAACTGCACGTGCACTTCAGGAATTTGTAGATGATATGAGTAACTGGTATGTAAGAAGAAGTCGTGAACGTTTCTGGGCAAAGGGCATGGAGCAGGATAAGATCAATGCTTATATGACTCTTTATACAGCTCTGGTAACAGTTGCCAAGGCAGCAGCTCCGATGATTCCGTTTATGACAGAAGACATTTACCAGAATCTTGTAAGAAGCATTGATAACGATGCCATTGAAAGTATCCATCTCTGCGAGTTCCCTGCTGTCAATGAAGCATGGATTGATAAGAAACTGGAAGCAGACATGAAGGAACTGCTTGAAATTGTAGTTCTTGGACGTGCCTGCCGTAATACTGCAAATATTAAGAACCGTCAGCCGATCGGAACCATGTTTGTAAAAGCAGAGGAGAAAATGGACAAATTCTATACAGACATTATTGCAGATGAGCTTAACGTAAAAGAAGTGAAATTTGCAGATGATGTGGAATCCTTCATTTCTTACAGCTTTAAACCACAGCTTCGTACAGTAGGTCCGAAATACGGAAAACTTCTTGGTGGAATCCGTCAGGCATTGACTGATATCGACGGAAGCAAGGCGATGGCAGATTTAAGAGCAAATGGCGTGCTTGTGCTTGATATTGACGGAAATAAGGTAGAGCTTACAGAGGAAGACCTGCTTATCGAAACTGCTCAGACAGAAGGTTATGTGACAGAGTCCGATGGAGATACTTCTGTAGTTCTCGATACAAATCTGACAGAAGAGCTTCTTGAGGAAGGTTTTGTCCGCGAGATTATCAGTAAAGTACAGACTATGCGTAAGGAAGCCGGCTTTGAAGTGATGGATAAGATCAGAATCTTTGTTAAAGACAACGAAAAGATCATGAACCTTATGAATAGTCATGCAGAGGAAATCAAGGCGGAAGTTCTCGCTCAGGATATTGTCCTTGGCGAAATGGACGGCTATACAAAAGAGTGGAGCATTAATAAAGAACAGGTAACCTTAGGGGTATCTAAAATAGAGTAACTCAAACGGCTGATCCGCGGATCAGCCGGAAACAAAACAATGAGGGGGCTCTGTCCGGGAATTTAATTCCCGGATGGAATCCTGCTGACAGGAGGAATGACATGATTAGCAGTCAGTTTAAGAAAGAAGCATTTAAACAGAGTGTTAAAGATAACGTAAAATATCTTTACCGCAAAACACTGGATGAAGCTACACAGGAGCAGATTTTTCAGGCAGTAAGCTATACGGTAAAAGACGTTATCATTGACAATTGGCTGGAAACCCAGAATGCATATGATGAGCAGGATCCAAAAACTGTTTATTATATGTCCATGGAGTTCTTAATGGGACGTGCACTGGGAAATAACCTGATCAATCTTTGCGCATATGACGAGGTAAAAGAAGCGCTTACAGAGTTAGGTCTTGATATCAACTGTCTGGAAGACCAGGAGCCGGATCCGGCCCTTGGAAACGGTGGTCTCGGAAGACTTGCAGCCTGCTTCCTTGATTCTCTTGCAACATTAAACTACAGTGCATACGGCTGTGGAATCCGTTATCGTTACGGTATGTTCAAACAGGAGATCAAAGACGGCTTTCAGCTTGAAGTGCCGGATAACTGGCTCAAGGATGGATATCCATTCGAATTACGTCGTCCGGAATATGCGAAAGAAGTTCATTTCGGCGGATACGTAAGAGTAGAATATAATCATGAAAAAGGCGAAAATAAATTCATCCATGAAGGATACCAGGCTGTAAAAGCAATTCCTTATGATATGCCGATTGTAGGATATGACAACGATGTTGTAAATACACTCCGTATCTGGGATGCTGAGCCGATTGTAGACTTTGCACTTGACTCCTTTGACAAAGGTGATTACAAAAAAGCAGTTGAGCAGGAAAATCTGGCTCGTAATATTGTAGAGGTACTTTACCCGAATGACAATCACTATGCAGGAAAAGAACTTCGTCTGAAACAGCAGTATTTCTTTGTTTCTGCAAGCTTACAGGCAGCTATTGAAAAATATAAAAAGAAACACGATGAGATCACTAAGCTTTACGAAAAAGTTGTATTCCAGATGAACGATACTCATCCGACTGTAGCTGTAGCTGAGTTGATGAGAATCCTTATGGATGAGGAAGGACTTGGCTGGGATCAGGCATGGGATATAACAACGAAATGTGTTGCTTACACAAACCACACCATCATGTCCGAGGCTCTTGAGAAATGGCCAATCGAGCTGTTCTCCAGACTTCTTCCGCGTGTATATCAGATTATCGAGGAGATTAACCGCCGCTTTATCATTGAAGTACAGGCAAAATATCCTGGAGATTACGAGAAGATCAGAAAAATGGCTATCATTTACGATGGTCAGGTTAAAATGGCTCATCTTGCAATCGTTGCAGGCTTCTCTGTAAATGGTGTTGCAAGACTTCACACAGAAATTCTGAAAAACCAGGAGCTGAAAGATTTCTACCAGATGATGCCTGAGAAATTCAACAATAAGACAAACGGTATCACACAGAGAAGATTCCTTCTTCACGGAAATCAGCTTCTTGCGAACTGGATTACAGACCATATCGGAGCTGACTGGATTACAGATCTGTCTCAGTTAAAGAAGTTGGCTGTATATGCAGACGACGAAAAGGCACTTCAGGAATTTATGAATATTAAATACCAGAACAAGGTACGTCTGGCAAAATATATTCTTGAGCACAATGGAGTAGAGGTAAATCCACGTTCTATTTTTGATGTTCAGGTTAAGAGACTTCATGAGTACAAACGCCAGTTACTGAATATTCTTCATGTAATCTATCTGTATAATCAGATTAAGATGCATCCGGAAATGGAATTCTATCCAAGAACATTTATTTTCGGCGCGAAAGCATCTGCAGGTTATCATCGTGCGAAGAAAATCATCAAACTGATCAACTCCGTGGCAGATGTAGTAAACAACGATGCTTCCATCGGCGGCAAGCTGAAGGTTGTATTCATCGAAAACTACCGTGTATCCAATGCTGAGATGATTTTTGCGGCAGCAGACGTTTCCGAACAGATTTCCACAGCAAGTAAGGAAGCATCCGGTACAGGTAACATGAAGTTTATGCTTAACGGTGCTCCTACACTGGGAACAATGGACGGCGCTAACGTAGAGATCGTAGAAGAGGTAGGTGCAGAAAATGCATTTATCTTCGGTTTAAGTTCAGATGAGGTAATTAACTACGAAAACAACGGTGGCTATGATCCAAACGTAATCTACAATACAGATACAGAAATCCGTCAGGTACTGATGCAGCTTATCAATGGAACTTTCTCCAACGATACAGAGCTGTTCCGCGATCTGTACGATTCCTTACTTAATACAAATAACTGTGACAGAGCAGATCAGTATTTCATCCTTGCAGACTTCAGAAGCTATGTAGAGGCTCAGAAGCGCGTAGAAGCTGCATACAGAGACGAAAAAGGCTGGGCTAAGAAAGCACTCCTGAATACAGCATGCAGCGGCAAATTCACTTCTGACAGAACCATTCAGGAATACGTGGACGATATCTGGCATCTGGATAAAGTAACAGTACGTAAGAAATAAATGATTTAAGACAAAATCGGTTCCGTAAAATACGGAGCCGATTTTTTTAAAGAATTCTTCTTTGAAATGACTGCAATATAATAGGAAATTCTTTTTTGGGTGCCGCCCTGCCCGGAGCTTAGTTTTCTGAAATAAGACTCTGGGAAAGCTTGTTTTTCTATTGGGGAGCGGGAATGAAAACTTATAAAAATTTCTGATGATAAAGCGTGATTTTTCTGGATACTTTATATTTTTTTTGATAAAATCAAATTATAAAAAAGAGAAGAAGGTGAGTGAACAAAACAAAGATCACTTACAAAAGAGAAACAGCAAGGAATTCGGGCATGGATTCAGCGTGGATCAAAACAGACTGCACGTAAGATAGTTGACGTGTTATTGGAAGATGGAAGACTGTCTGCAGAAGAAATATCCGAAGCTACAGGGCTGAGTCTGGAAAAGGTTAAGCAATTAAGTACAGAGGATAAAGGAAATCTTTAAAGGCAACAGATTTTATTTACATAAGAAACAACAAAAAGTACATCAAGAGGAAATCCTTTATATACAAAAGCGAAATATACAGAATAAAAAGAAAGGAGACTCCTCGTGAGCATAAGTGACAATACTATTTTTGATGATGTATTTCGGACGATGCTGGAAAAGATGCCGGAGTTAGTAATACCGTTGATCAATGAGGTATTTGGGACCGATTATCCAAAAGATACTCCGATCATCCAAAAAAAGAACGAGCATGAGACGAAAAGTGGAGAGATAATTACAGATTCCCATTTGTTCATTGGAAACAGGATATACCATCTGGAATGCCAGAGTACGGGAGATACCCGGATGGTAATACGAATGATAGAATATGATTTTGCCATTGCACTGGAAAACGCAAGCAGGGAAAATGGGAGATTCCGTATAATATTCCCCCATTCCTGCGTATTATATCTCCGTGGGAAGAGCGGAGCAGAGGAACTGGAGATGGAAATCCTGATGCCTGACGGAAGGATTGTGGAGTATCGGGTACCGGTCATCCGGGCAGAAGAATATACCCGAAATGAAATCTTTCAGAAGAATCTGCTCTTCCTGCTCCCGTTTTATGTAATCCGGTACGAAAAACAGTTAAAAAAACTGGAGGAGAGCACAGAAGAACTGGAAAAACTATTAGAGGAATATCGCGGGATTGAAAAGTGTCTGGAAGAAAGTTTGTTGAACCAAGGGAGAGAGGAGATCTATCGGGATCTGATTGATCTGATTATCCGCATTGCAGATTATATTTTTCGTAAAACAGAAACGATAAGGAAAGGGGTAGGTGAAATTATGGGAGGTCGTGTATTAGAATTACCATCAGAACGGTTAATTCAGCAAGGAATAGAACTTGGAGAAGAAAAACAAAGCTATCGAATAGCGCGGGCAATGCTGGAGGACGGGGAACTTTCTCTGGAGAAAATATCCTGTCTGACTGGGCTGAATATGGAAGAACTTGAAAAAATACAGGGAGAAGAAAAATAGTTAGAAAAGTATTCTTGAAAGTGGGGACAGAAAAAGTCCCTGCTTTCTTTGAGGATAATAGTCCGCTTCAATTCTTCTTATAAGGTTACTTCAAAAGTAATTACAGTCAGAGTTGCAAACATAAAATTTTCTTTATAAATACATGATATTGTGTCTCATGTTAATACAACCTCGAATTGTTACAATTTATTGATTTGACCGCGAGAAAACAAAGGAAATCAAATGCTTTTACAGTTTGTGAAATTTAAAAAATTCGTAAAAAATTTAAGGATTACCCTTGACAAAAAGCTTTGAAAGCACTATATTAATCGTAACAGACAGATTATGTCTAGGAATCTTTACCCAAAAAAGAAATAGTTATATTAAGGAAAGGGGAACTATAACATGACGAAAATTAAAAACACAAAGAAGGGCATGGCGAAGAAAACGCTGAGCATTTCTCTTGCTGTTGCAATGCTGGCTACTTCTAATGTGCCGGTATGGGCTGCTGAGTTTACTGATGGAACAGACGCAGCGTTTACATCTGAAGCTCCGGCTGAAGTTGAAACTCCTGCAGAAGAAGTTATTACAGACACAGAAGCTCCTGTTGTAGATGAAGAGACTAATGTAGATAATGCTAAAGAAGATGCACCTACAGTAGATAGTCAGTACGTTGTTGAATTTAAAGATTTACCAAGCAGTATGGAATGGGATGAAACCAAAACTGTCGGAGTTAGAGTATATGATGCGATCAATGAGAAATATGTGACCGATAGTAATAAACTTAAAATTCGCTACTGTGATGAAGATGGACAGTTAGAAGGCGAATATGGTCAGGAATTTGAAGTTACACCTGCATCTACTGCTGATGGCTGGGGAAGTTTTTCTATTAACTTCAAAGAGTGGGTTAAAAAGAACCATTCCTTTGTAGGCAGAAAATTCCGTCTTCAGCTTTTGAACACAAACGATGACAATGAAACAGGTTATGCAGAGCCAAGTGCACCAATCACTCTTGAAAAAGTAACCATCTCTGGTACTGTAGATGTTACTGGAAAAAATGCAGGTGAAACTTGGTATAAAAACTGGAATCAGGTAGTTTATAATGGTAAACCAATTGAACAGGGTCCTACTTTTGCAACTTCTGCTAGTTGGACAAATACAGGTATTCATTGGACGAAACATAGTCTTATGACAGAAGATAAAGCATTTTATCTTACAGGAACTCTTGATACAAAAGATTGTGAAATCCACGGTCATGATATTACTAATGCGTATAATCATTCAAAAGAAATTTTAACTGCTACAAACAGAATTGATGATCCATTATACCGTGGTGAAGTTACAACTACATTCGCAATTGAACCCAAATTAATAACAGAGAGCAACTTTGATGAAAATATTAAAGTTTCTTTACCGTATTACAACTTTGAGTATACAGGTGGAAAAATTGTGATTCCTGTAAAGAAAGCATCTGTAACCGACCTTAACTCTGGTCTGACTGTTAAAGATGCATTTGATACTACTAAAAATTCTTCTATCTGGATTAGTGATGCAGCAGTAACTGCACTTGGCGTTTATAATGATGATGTTCATAAACCATCTACATATGTAAAGGCATGGTTAAGTGAGAGTGCTCTTGATAACTTTGTTTTTGAAAGCAATGTTGACATGTTAAGAAGAGTTGACGGCACTGTTACTGTATCTGCACGTGACTTAGCAAATACAGCAAATACATCCATTTCTTTCAGAAAGGTAAATAACGAAGCTCTTAATAATGGTTCTTTCGTATCTGCTGATGGATTAATGAATAATATTAAAGTAGTTGATGTACAGACAGGAGAAGATATTACAAATTCTCTGAAGAAAGAACTTAAAATTACATTTGCCGGCAAGGATGAATTATCTGTAGAAGTAGGTAAAACATATACAGCTACAGTTTCTTCAGATTCTGACAAAAATAAAAATGTAATCAATTCTCGAGATGTAGATTTCAGAGTTATTGGTCATGATTTAGAAGCTGCGGAAGTTGAAAAGGAAGCGGAACTTTCTAAAGATGCTACTTATACAGGCTCCCAGATTACTAAAAATATAACTGCAGATAATTTTGAAGAAAAAGTCGGCGTTATTCGTTATTACGAAGATAGTACAAACGGACGTATTCTTGTTAAAGGACAGGAATATTCCACAACACCGGAATTTGGCGAGAACTTAAATGCTGTTTATTCCCACGCTACAAATACAAGCGTAGGTAAAGGTTATATCTACATCAATGGAGTAGGTACCTTCGAGGGAACACAGAGAGAAATCTCTTTCAACATCAAACCGAGAAAAGCAGATACATTGAAAGTACCAGCTTCTATTCCGTTTGATGAAAAATTTGAAACTGCTGATGATTACGATATGCCTTCTCAGACATCTGTAACTGCAACATTCAAAGATGAGTGGACTGGAGAAGATAAAGAACTGACAGTTCCAACAGAAGATTATACAGTTACTTATGAATTTTTAGAGGCCGATAAAAAGACTGTCTCAAAATATCCTGTTAAAGGCGGTTACATCAAGACTACAGTTAAACAGAAACATACTGGTACAAGTAACTTTGATTTAGAGAATGCACCTGAAGGCAAAAATATTCAGGCTGTAGAAAATCAGGTTGGTTATACAAAGCTTGTGAAAAAAGTTATTACTGCTGAAAATGTAATTCTTAACAAAGATTCCTATGTATATACAGGAAAAGATATCGTTGTTGATTACAAAGTAGTATATAATGGTGTAACTCTTGAAAAAGGCAAAGATTATGAAGAAAAACTTGTAAATGGCGTGAATGTTGGTGAAAATACTTATCTTGTAATTACAGGTAAAGGTGACTACGACGATACTCCTGTAAAAGTGAAATTCCAGATTACACCAGCAAACGTATCTGATCTTACTGTAGTTTATGATGCTACATATGACGGAACATCTCATAAAGATGCCGATAAAGTTACTTTGAAACTTGGTGATGTAACTGTAACAAACCAGATTAAAGTTACCTTCCCATATTCAGCTACAGCTAACATCAACGCTGGTAATGGCGATATCACTCTCGCTCCTAAAAAAGATAATAAAAACTTTGTAGGAACAGTGGACAAGACTTTTACAATTAAACCGGCTCAGTTAAATGGTGGTGAACTGAAATCATATAATGATAAAGAATCTCTTGTTAAATGGTACAATGGTAACCAGGATAAAGAATTCAGATTCACATATGATGGCTCTGAAAAGACTTACAAGAAAAATATTTATAAGGCAACAAAACAGGACGGTAAAAAAGTTGTTACTGATTCTGACTGGGAAGTAAAATACGCAGATAATGTTCATGGTTTAATGACATATAAAGAGGGTAATGCCGGAAGAGCATTTGCTTTAGTTGTTGCTAAAGGAAACTATGCAAACGCTTCTTATGATTTAAGCGTGGATGGAACAGAAGTTGTTAAAGATGGTGTTTATACCTGTGAAGATGGAACAAAAATCACTAATGTTGTTAAGGCAGAAGCATTCCTCATCGATCACCTTGAAATTCATAAATCCAATGTAAAAGTAGAAAACGGTCAGTACAAGGGCGGTCTCAAAGTTGAGCCAGTTGTAACAATCAACTACAATGGAAAAAATCTTGTTAAGGGCGATGACTTTGAGTTAAAATTCGATGCTAATACAGAAGCCAAAAGAACAGAAATCACTAATGGTAAAACATTAGATGTAGAAATCGTAGGTAAAGGCGGTTACTACCTTGCAAATGACCTTAAAGGTGTAAAATTTGCATGGGGAATTGATAAATTCGACCTTGCAAATGCTGAATATGTTGTAAAAGGAACAGACGCAGATCCACAGATTACTGTAATCAATAACGGTAAAGTAGTAGATCCATCCAACTATGATGTAGTTGCAGCAGATGGTAAAGTAACTGTTACAGCTAAGAAAGAAAGCAAACAGTACACAGGTACTAAGACTCTTGACATTAAACATGAGCTTGATAAACCTGAAACACCAACACTTGTTGACCCTGTAGTTATGGTTAATGGAAATACTGTTAAGGTAAGTCTTGCAAGTGATTGTGAAGATGCTGTAGGATACGATTATGTAATCTCTAAAGACATTGACTGCATCACAAACAAGAAATATGATAAAGTAAACAAAAACCAGCTTACAGACACTACATTCCAGTACGTTGAGCCAGGAACATATTATGCATACTGCCACGCTTGGAAACGTAATGAAGAAACCAATAAGAAAGATTTCAGTGACTGGTCTGCCCCGGTTAAATTTACAGTAACTGCAGTAACACCAGAAACACCAGTTATCACAAGTGTAAAAGTTAAAGGTTCTACTGTAACTGTTACATACAAAGAATCCTCATACGCTGATGGATATGATGTAGTTCTTGGCGGAAAACTGGCAACTGTACTTTCTGAGAAACGTCCAGTTGAATACGGCAAACTTGTAAAGAAAAACCAGACAAAGACAACTGTTGTATTTAAGAATGTACCTAAGGGAACCTATTATCCTGGAGCACATGCTTACAACAGAAAAACATCCGATGGAAAGAAAGTATTCAGCCCATGGGCAAACTGGAACCAGAAGATTGTTGTTAAATAATCTGTCTACAGATTACAAAACTAATCAAATACTCCATCTTGGATAGCTAAATTAATATTGAAATAATCCATTTTGGGTGATTTATAAGATTCCTAAAAAAAGCGCTCCGGCTCCCCGCCGAGGCGCTTTTCAAAACTATGGGGATAAAACCGGAAAATATTTCGGCAATTAGTAAATATATCATTAAGCAATCAAAAAAAGAAAGAAAACGTAAAAATGAGCAACATTAGATTTGAAAAATGTTCAGATCCAGTATATAAAAAAATTCTTTTGGACAAAATACGTAAGATATGTAAAAAAATTGGATTTGATGATTCAGAAATTCAATGGGTAATATACAAGCCCAACAAGTACGAAATAAAACTAAATACAAATTTATTATCAAATAATTTTGGGTTTTGTATTCTGAAAAAAATGAAAGTGATTCTTTAGAGAATATACTTATTGACG
>Scooby_p1__coassemble_758_pt1 | contig 15715 bp, 13 predicted proteins | sample Scooby_p1__metabat2_low_PE_018 | metagenome-assembled genome bin Scooby_p1 | reverse complement strand
TGACAAATGTAGTTATCGTACTGATCATTGGTTGGGACAGGGAGTATATTTTTTTGACGATTATGAAAAAGCATTATGGTGGGCATCGACGATATCTTTGCAAAATAAGAGCTGTGGAGGCATAATTTTTGAAGCTGAGATAGAAGCGTCAGATAAAGAAGTATTGGATTTGGATGATAATAAACAGTTGGATTGTTTTATGACAGAAACCTTACAAACTCTTCAGGAAATAAAGGAGCAGTGTTCTGGACAAATGCCAATATTTGATGACGGGAAGATGCGTGCTGTTTTTTTCGATTATTATAAGATACGCAAGGGGATATCCGTAATCATAGGAACGTTTCAAAAAACTTGTGCGGGCTATACGTGTAAAAGAAGTCCCGCTGAAAGAGAAAATCAACAAAAAATAATGGATATAATTGGAATTAAATTTAAAGAAAGACAAATTTGTGTATCCCAAAAAGAGTGTATCAAATCAACGAAATTGATATATAATGAGCAGGAAGAGGTGATATGATGTTTGATAAGGACTTATTTCTTTTGCTATGCGAAAAATATGACGTTGAACTGAGTGAGATAAATGATGCCCCGGTAATAAAAAATGGCTTGAATGTTCACGAGATTACAGATGAAGATGTAGTCCGTGCTTTTGAATTTCATCAACCATATTTTGAATATTTCGGTAATAGAATTAATACAGAAACTATGATGTGTGAGTTTTCTTTATTGGAAGATTATGCAGAGGCATGTTAGGAGAAATGTATGAAAGTGAAGGCTAAATATGAAAGCTCTCTTGTGTTGGAGAAAATGGAAATTACGGAGAGTACTTTCAGAAAAAAAGATGGTGATTTAGGCGAGTTAGAACTGAATGTTGAAGTTGAACACAGTATGCGCATACTTACAGAAGATGTTTTCGAGGTGTTTCTGGTTACAATAGTGTCTGACGAGGAAGAAAAGGTTTTTATCAGGGTGAAGGGAAGAGCGATTTTTGTTACGCAACAGCAAAATGTGGATATTTTAAAGAAAAATATGATAGCGATCATGTTTCCGTATATAAGGAGCTATATTTCCATAGTAACAACCCAGCCGGGAATGGAGCCTGTTGTGCTGCCGGCTATGAATATTGCTGCAATGATTAATGAAGAAAATAAATAAAGAATAAGTGCCATCTCTGTACTACATTTTGAAATAATGTACAGTGATGGCACTTTTAGATAAGATGAGAAATGATTAAAGTGCCAATAGCTTCGCAGTCTCCTCAATATACTCCGGCGTTGTCCCGCAACAGCCGCCTATAACAGAGGCGCCGTTCTCCACCAGAACCTTCATATGCTTCGCAAATTCTTTGGCAGACATACTGTACTGCGCATTGCCATACTCATCAATAAGAGGCATACCTGCATTGGGCTTGGCGACAACCGGAATATACACACTTTCTTTGATGTTGCGAATGACGGAAACAAGCTGATCCGGGCCGACGGAACAGTTGATGCCGACGGCAGCGGCTCCTGCGCTTTCCAGAGCAACGGCAGCTTCCACCGCATTTCCGCCGCTGAAAATACTTCCGTCAGCCTCCACTGTCATGGTGCAAAGAACAGGAAGAGAGCAGACGGAACCGGCAGCGTCAAGAGCAGCCAGAGTTTCCTCGATATTAATCATAGTTTCTGCTGCAATAAAATCCACACCGGCCTCTTCCAGAAGCTGAATCTGCTCGCAGTAAACCTCAAATGCATCCTCATAAGTCAAATCTCCGGCAGGCGCCATCATTTTTCCGGTTGTTGTAATATCGCCTGCCACCAGAATATCCGCCCCCACAGCCTCTCTGGAAAGGGAGACAAGAGAATGATTCAGTTCCCGGATCTGTCCTTCAAGATTGTGAAGGCGGAGATTGAAACGATTGCCGCCGAAAGTAGGGGCGTAAACAGCGCGGCTGCCCGCACGAACATAAGCGCGCTGAAGGTTAAGGAAAATATCCCTGTTCTCCAGAATCCATTTCTCAGTGCAAATCCCCCGCGGCATACCCGCAGCCATAAGATTAGAACCTGTTGCTCCGTCAAGGAGAAGAATCTTCTGTGTCAGTGTCTGAAATTGTTCTCTAGTCATGAAAGTCCTCCTGAAATAAAAAAATAGTAAGTTCTAAGCTGCCCCTTCCGCGCAAGGGGGCTATTGTTAAAAGTAAATACGAGGGTCGTCTCAGCAGACCTCGATCAAGAACGCTTCAGCGTTCTTGCTGCGAAATGCGCGTTGCAAAGCAACATTTTCTTCTGCGCATTTCTGCAATCTTCGCCGGAGGCGTTTATCTCAGTCGGAGATTGCACTCCCACGGAGACTAATTTGTTATAACTCACCACTTTAGAAGTGGGAGTCTTCTCCGACTAAGATAAAATATTCTTTGTGAAACTCTTCTTTGCTTTTCAGCGAATTGATATTCTCTTTCTCGGCCAGAGTTCCCTCAAATCCGCAGTCGTCACACCGTCCCATCCAAGGCTCCAGACAAATGAAAGGCGCACCCGGAACAGACCAGATTCCGAAGTTCGGGAATCCCTTACAGGAAAGAGAAACATATGGTGTACCGTTAGGGAAAAGAATAGAAGCCTTCTCAATCTGACCGTCAACCACAAGAGCATCCTTATCAAACATATGCTCGTCAATTCTGCAGCAGCCGTCTGTAAGAGAAAGAGTATGAGGTTCATCCGGTCTGGCTGTGCCGTGATTGAGATCGACCAGATAATAAGTCAGAGAATCCTTTCCCTCAAAAGAAAGAAAATATTCGTTCTGTCTGCCCTGTCCGTCAGCCGGAACATTGAAAGCAGGATGGCCGCCGATGGTGAAATACATGGTTTCTTCGCCCGGATTGGTCACCTTCCAGGAAACAGTTACAGTACGGCCCTTCAAGGTATGTGTAATCTCCAACTGGAACTCATAAGGGTATTTTTCGAGAGTTTCCGGAGAAGATTTCAGCACATGGGTGATGGAATCCTCGGTTCTGCAGGCACAGACAAACTCACTGTCCCGGGCAAAGCCGTGCTGTTTGGAAGGAAATTCCCTGCCGAGAGTCCGGAAATGATCCAGATAATGGCGTCCCACATTTGGGAAAAGAACCGGCGCATGGCGTTTCCAGAAAGCCGGATCTGCCTGCCAGATAACTTCCCTGTTTTTCTCCTTATCAAAAATACTGCACAATTCTGCGCCGTGATCGTTTACAGAAACCTGAAGAAACTCATTTTCTATGGTATGTGTCATGACTAAATCCTCCTTACAATACGATATAAAGACCATTGTTGGTCAGATTCCGCAGACAAACCTGCTTTTTCTATATGCTACTATAGCATAATCGACAAAAATTTACCAGTTTTTTTATAAGATATGTGCAAAATAACAATTAAGCGTTGACTTGAAAGCGCTTTTTTGTTACAATTTACCTTAATGAGGCGAGCATCAGCGAGAAAAGAGACGTGATGCGCAATGTTAGGAGGACAATTAAATGGCTAAAAAGAGAAATATCATCGTAGGACAGTCCGGCGGACCAACCGCAGTAATCAACTCAAGTCTGGCAGGCGTATACAAGAATGCCATTGAAAGAGGTTTTGACAAAGTATACGGAATGAGAAACGGAATTCAGGGCTTATTGGATGAGCAGTATATCGACTTATCTACCCAGATTCATTCCGAACTGGACATTGAGCTTTTAAAGAGAACGCCATCTGCATTTTTAGGTTCCTGCCGTTATAAATTACCGGAAATCCATGAAAACAGAGAAATCTATGAGAAACTTTTCGGGATTTTGAAGAAACTGGATATTGATACCCTGATCTACATCGGCGGAAACGACTCCATGGATACGATCAAGAAATTATCCGACTACGCGATTCTTACAGGACAGACTCAGAAATTCATCGGCTGTCCGAAGACCATTGATAACGACCTGGCATTAACAGACCATACACCGGGCTTTGGAAGCGCTGCCAAATATATTGCAGCATCCACAAAAGAAGTGATCCGTGACGCAGAAGGCCTTACCTATAAGAAAAATATGATTACCATCATGGAAATTATGGGACGTAACGCAGGATGGCTTACAGGGGCTGCAGCGCTTGCAAAAACAGAAGACTGCGACGGACCGGATCTCATCTACCTTCCGGAAGTGGCATTCGATATTGACAAATTCCTTGTAAAAGTGAAAGACCTTCTTTCCAAAAAAGCATCTGTTGTGATTGCAGTATCTGAAGGAATTAAACTTGCAGACGGCAGATATGTATGTGAACTAGGAAATACAGGCGACTATGTAGACGCATTCGGACATAAACAGCTTCAGGGTACAGCAACCTACCTTGCGAACTTCCTGGCAGCAGAGTGCGGATGTAAAACAAGAGCCGTTGAGCTTTCCACCTTACAGAGATGCGCATCCCACATGGCTTCCAGAACAGATATAGAAGAAGCGTTCATGGTTGGCGGCGCTGCAGTGAAGGCTGCAGACGAAGGAGACACAGGCAAGATGGTTGTAATCGACCGTGTATCCGACGATCCATATATGTCAAAAACAGGTATCTACGATGTACACCGCATCGCAAACGAAGAGAAACTTGTTCCGAGAAACTGGATGAACAGAGATGCAACCTATGTGACAGAAGACTTCGTAGACTATGTGAAACCTCTGATTCAGGGCGATTACCAGCCGATTATGGTAAACGGTCTTCCGAGACATTTGGTACTCAACACAGGCAAAAAGAGAAGATAAGCATAAAAACAGAAACAAAATCTCCCGTGCTGATTTTACATCGGTATGGGGGATTTTTTTGCAGAGAAACAAATGCGAAAATCCGACTTAATCAAGGTGTAAAGAAAAATTTTATACAAAATTACAAAAGTTTTTCACCTTTTTGACAGAATGACCTTGACTAATGACATTAAAATCTATAAAATGATTATGTGCGTATAGAAAACATATTTTGTGTTTTTAAAGAACAATAATTTAGGAGGAAAATGTAAAATGGCAAAATGGGTTTACATGTTCACAGAAGGTGACGCTACAATGAGAAACCTTCTGGGTGGTAAAGGCGCTAACCTTGCTGAGATGACAAACCTTGGTCTTCCTGTACCGCAGGGCTTCACAATCACAACTGAAGCTTGTACTCAGTACTATGAGGACGGAAGAAAGATCAACGATGAGATCATGGCTCAGATCATGGAAGCAATTACCAAAATGGAAGGAGTTACCGGTAAAAAATTCGGTGACAAAGAAAATCCTCTGCTCGTTTCCGTTCGTTCCGGTGCTAGAGCATCCATGCCTGGTATGATGGACACTATCCTTAACCTTGGTCTTAACGAAGAAGTTGTTCATACATTAGCAGAAAAATCCGGTAATGCTCGTTGGGCATGGGACTGCTACAGAAGATTTATCCAGATGTACTCTGACGTAGTTATGGAAGTTGGTAAAAAATACTTCGAAGAGCTCATCGACAAGATGAAAGAAGAAAAAGGTGTTAAGCAGGACGTTGAACTTACTGCAGAAGACCTTGAAACACTTGCTAACCAGTTTAAAGCAGAATACAAAGAAAAAATCGGCGAAGACTTCCCATCTGATCCTAAGGAACAGCTTATGGGCGCTGTTAAAGCCGTATTCCGTTCCTGGGACAACCCACGTGCGAACGTATACCGTCGTGACAACGATATCCCATATTCCTGGGGTACAGCTGTTAACGTACAGATGATGGCATTCGGTAACATGGGTGATGACTGTGGTACAGGTGTTGCGTTTACTCGTGACCCAGCTACAGGTGAGAACGGTCTGTTCGGTGAGTTCCTTACAAACGCTCAGGGTGAGGACGTAGTTGCCGGTGTTCGTACACCAATGCACATCTCCGAGATGGAGCAGAAATTCCCGGAAGCATTCGCTCAGTTTAAAGACGTTTGCAGCAGACTTGAGAAACACTACAGAGATATGCAGGATATGGAGTTCACTGTAGAGCACGGTAAACTTTATATGCTTCAGACACGTAACGGTAAGAGAACAGCTCAGGCTGCTCTTAAGATCGCTTGTGACCTTGTAGATGAAGGCATGAGAACAGAAGAAGAAGCTGTTGCAATGATTGACCCACGTAACCTTGACACTCTGCTTCATCCACAGTTCGACGCTGCTGCACTGAAAGCTGCAGAGCCGGCTGCAAGAGCACTTGGCGCTTCTCCAGGAGCTGCATGCGGTAAAATCGTATTCACAGCTGAGGACGCTAAAGCTTGGGCTGAAAGAGGAGAGAAAGTAGTTCTCGTTCGTCTTGAGACATCCCCAGAGGATATCGAAGGTATGAAAGCTGCTCAGGGTATCCTGACAGTTCGTGGTGGTATGACATCTCACGCAGCTGTAGTAGCTCGTGGTATGGGTACATGCTGCGTATCCGGTTGTGGCGAGATCGCAATGGATGAAGAAAACAAGAAATTTACACTTGCTGGTAAAGAATATCATGAAGGAGACTTCCTCTCCCTTGATGGTTCTACAGGATGCATCTACGACGGAATCATTCCTACAGTAGACGCTAGCATCGCTGGTGAGTTCGGAAGAATCATGGGATGGGCTGACAAGTTCAGAACTCTTAAAGTTCGTACAAACGCTGATACTCCTGCAGATGCTAAAAAAGCTCGTGAGCTTGGCGCTGAAGGTATCGGTCTTTGCCGTACAGAGCATATGTTCTTCGAAGGCAACAGAATCGACGCATTCCGTGAGATGATCTGCTCCGAAACTGTAGAAGAGAGAGAAGCAGCTCTTGAGAAGATCCTTCCAGAGCAGCAGGGAGACTTCGAGGCACTTTACGAAGCACTTGAAGGTAACCCGGTTACTATCCGTTTCCTGGATCCGCCGCTTCATGAGTTCGTTCCAACAACAGAAGAAGATATTAAGAAACTTGCTGATTCTCAGGGCAAAACTGTAGAGCAGATCAAGACAATCATCGATTCCTTACATGAGTTCAACCCAATGATGGGACATCGTGGATGCCGTCTTGCTGTAACATACCCAGAGATCGCTAAAATGCAGACAAAAGCAGTTATCCGTGCAGCTATCAATGTTAAGAAAGCACACGCTGACTGGAATGTTTGCCCAGAGATCATGATCCCATTAGTAGGCGACGTAAAAGAGCTTAAATACGTTAAGAAAGTTGTTGTTGAGACAGCAGACGCTGAAATCGCAGCAGCTGGCGTAGAGCTTAAATACGAAGTTGGTACTATGATCGAGATCCCACGTGCAGCTCTTACAGCTGACGATATCGCAAAAGAGGCAGACTTCTTCTGCTTCGGTACAAACGACCTTACACAGATGACATTCGGTTTCTCCCGTGATGACGCTGGTAAGTTCCTTAACGCATACTATGACGCTAAGATCTTCGAGAACGATCCATTCGCTAAACTCGACCAGACAGGCGTTGGTAAATTAATGGATATGGCAATCAAACTCGGTAAACCGGTTAATCCAAACCTGCACATCGGTATCTGCGGTGAGCACGGCGGTGACCCAACATCCGTAGAATTCTGCCATAAGATCGGTCTGGACTACGTTTCCTGTTCTCCATTCCGTGTTCCGATCGCTCGTCTTGCAGCAGCACAGGCAGCTATCAACAACAAATAATTAATCAATAACTGAATATTGATTTTGTGTCCAAACGAGATAGAACCCCTCCGTCCTTGTGGCGGAGGGGTTTTTGTGTATAAGATTCTTGTGTACACAAAAAGAAACATTAAATATGATAGAATGGTGCTATAATAAATATATTAAATGATAAAGCAAGAGGTGAATAACTATTATGGAAGAATTAGTGGGAAAAAGATGCAGGGTTTCAGATGAAAGCTCCTTTTTTTATGGAGATTGCGGTGTCATAGACTTCTTTGACGGCGAATTATATCACGTTATGATTGACGGGGATATGGATACCTTTGCTTTTGAAAGAGAAGCGATACAAATTCTGGATGAAGAAGCAGCAGAAACAAAAGAGAAGAATGTTGCTGTATCCCGGGAAACTGTCCTGGAGAATGTCACCCATCGGATGTTGACGAAACAGGAACTTATAAAAGCCATCAATCAGGTTTTTCCGGATGAGGGTCCGGACAGTACAGCGCCGATTGCTGCCATTGCAATTACTCAGTTATCTGACGGAACCACACTTCAGAGCATTACACTGGCGAAAAAACTTCCGGTCTGAAAACGTAAACAAACCAACTTTCCATCGTGACATTTTGACAATAAAAGTAATTATAAAAAAGCAAAAATAGACAAAAAGCGGAAAATATCCAAAAACCTGAGAATTCCTTGTATTCAAAGAGTGATTGCGCTATAATAAACACGAAAAGTACAGTATAGCACTTTATCAGAGCAGAGTTACATTTTGAAATCCGAATAGTATGATGAGAGAGACTACCCTTTCGAAATGATTAAATTTCCGGAAAGGGGGTGTTTTTTTCGCATAAAAAAAGAGGAGGTAAGATGTCCGGTTTTTGTGACATACATACACATATTCTGCCGGGAATAGATGACGGCGCCAGAGATTGGGATATGTGTCTGGAAATGATAGACAGAGCCTGGGGAGGCGGTGTCCGGCGGATTATAGCCACACCTCACTATCTGCCCTGGAAAGAACATAAACCGAATCCTGTTCAGATTGTCCGACTATGCAGGGAAGCACAGTGGAGGGCAAGAACAGAATTAGGGCATGAAATTATCATTTATCCGGGACAGGAAATCTATTATCATGTTGATATGATAGAGGAAATCCGGAGAGGAGAAATTCTTACCATGGCCGGAACGCGGCATATACTGGTGGAATTTCCCATAGACATCAGCGCCCGGCAGCTGAAACAGGCAGTCACCCATATCTGCGAAGCCAGATACATCCCGATTCTTGCTCATATTGAACGATATGAATGCCTTAGAACCGGTGAAATTCTGGAAGAGACAGCAGGACTGGGAGCGCTGTTTCAGATTAATATAAAATCCCTGCAGGGAAATATGCTGAATCAGACAACCCGCTGGTGTAAACATCAGTTACTGGAGCGAAAAATTGATTTTCTGGCATCTGATATGCATAATTTAAGCAGCAGACCCCCCACATCCTACGAAATGCTGGACTGGGTGGGGAAGAAGCTTGACAGAGAATACCAGAGAGACATATTGCTGAGAAATGCATTGCGCATGGGAATATAAAAGGAAGAAATGAAAAAGAAAAAGAAATTTCGGGTTTTAAATCGTCGCATCGCCGCGTTTGAAACAGAAATGATTATACGCTTCGCCGGATTCGCCTGAAACAGGACGAAATGGCGGAGCATGTCCTTTTTTAAAGGAAATCATTTTGATTTAAGGAAAGAACAGACAGGAACGATGAGAGAGAAATTCATGTGGTACGTAATCCAGGTTCGCACAGGCACAGAGGAAAAAATCTGTATTCAGTGCAAGAAGACAATACCGAAATCTATTATGGAGCATTGTTTCATACCTCATTATGAAGAAAAAAGAAAAATTCAGGGCAAATGGAAAACCCTGCAGCATGTGCTGTTTCCGGGGTATGTATTTGTCATTACAAATGAGATAGACAAACTCCGGGACAAACTGAAAAGTGTTATAGGAATGACGCGGCTCATTGGAAGCGGTGATGATGTGGTTCCCTTAACCGATCAGGAAATTGCGCTGTTGCTAAGCTTCGGCGGTGATAAACAACTGATTGAAATGTCGGAAGGTATTATTATAGGAGACAGGATTATTATCAACAGCGGACCTCTCAAGGGCAAAGAAGGATATATCCGGAAAATAAACCGTCACAAACGGAAAGCCTGGCTGGAAATACCGTTTTTCGGTTCTATGCAGACAGTACAGGTAGGATTGGAGATTGTGGAAAAAAAGATAAGAAACTGTAAAGAAACAAAGGAATACAGGGAGAACTATCATGAAACAGGTAATTGAAAAAGAAAAAACAAAAAAATGGGAAGGAAAAATACAGCACTGGCATGTGATATCCATGTGGCTGATGATGTTTGACGTGGCGGCTGTCTGCCTGTCTTACTTTGCGGCTCTATGGATAAGGTTTGACTGTCATTTTCAGGAAATTCCCAGAGAATATTTTAAATCATATTATTATTATATTCTGATTTATGCAGCCTTTTGTGTTCTCGTCTTTTATGGGTTAAGGCTTTACCGAAGTATCTGGCGCTTTGCAAGCTACAGTGAATTGTGCAGAATGGGAGTTGCTACAGTGATTACAGCATCCTGCTATGTTCTGGGAATGTCACTGTTTGTACAGCGTATGCCGATTGCATATTATCTGTTCGGAATCGTGCTTCAGTTTCTGCTTACCATAGGAGTTCGATTTGCTTACCGCTTCGTACTTCTTATCAGGGGGAGAAATAAAAGCACAGAAACGAAAAACGAGAAACATGTTATGCTGGTGGGCGCCGGGTCTGCAGGTCAGATGATTCTCAGAGATATCAAAAGTACCAAAGAAACAGATGAGCAGGTCAGCTGCTTCATCGATGACAATTCAAACAAATGGAATCGATACATAGACGGAGTACCGGTTGTGGGCGGAAGAGAAAGCATTATGGAAGCCTGCGAAAAATATCAGATTCAAAAAATTTATATTACAATGCCGAGTGCCTCTCCGGCAGATAAAAGAGAAATTCTGAATATTTGCAATGAGACAGGATGTGAGATGAAAAACCTTCCGGGAATGTATCAGCTCTATACAGGAGAGGTTACTGTCAGCAAAATGAAAAATGTGGCGGTAGAAGACCTTTTGGGAAGAGATCCCATCCGCGTAAACATGGAAGAAATCTTCCAATATGTAAAAGGAAAAGTAATCCTTGTAACAGGAGGAGGCGGAAGTATCGGCTCTGAACTGTGCAGACAGTTGGCTGCTCATGGACCGAAGCTGCTGATTATCTTTGATGTATATGAAAATAATGCCTATGACATTCAGTTGGAGCTTCGCAAAAATTATCCGGATTTGAACGTGGAAACAATCATCGGTTCAGTGAGAGACAGCCGAAAAATCTTTCAGGTATTTGAAACTTACCGTCCGGAAATCGTATACCACGCAGCAGCTCATAAGCATGTACCTCTGATGGAAGACAGTCCCTGCGAAGCTATTAAAAATAATGCTATTGGTACCTATAAGACTGCCTATGCAGCAATATGTCACGGATGTAAGAAATTTGTACTGATCAGTACAGATAAGGCAGTAAACCCTACCAACATTATGGGGGCATCCAAACGTCTCTGCGAAATGATCATCCAGGCATTTGATTATAAGGTAAAAGAAAAGAAAGCTGATGAAATTCCACAGCTCTTTACCCACAGCATGAAGGACATGGTGCAGAATCCGGTAATCACAGAGGCTTTACAGCATACAGAAACAGAATTTGTGGCAGTACGTTTCGGAAATGTACTGGGAAGCAACGGTTCCGTAATCCCCCTCTTTAAGAAACAGATTGAGGCAGGCGGACCGGTAACGGTAACCCATCCGGATATCATCAGATACTTTATGACAATCCCAGAGGCAGTCAGCCTTGTACTACAGGCAGGTACCTACGCCAAAGGCGGAGAAATTTTCGTCCTTGATATGGGAGAGCCTGTGAAGATCGATACGCTGGCACGAAACCTGATCCGTCTGTCTGGACATAAACCAGACGTGGATATTAAGGTAGAGTATTCTGGCCTTCGCCCAGGAGAGAAGCTCTTCGAAGAAAAGCTGATGGCAGAAGAGGGACTGAAAAAGACTAAGAATGATTTGATTCACATCGGATGTCCGATACCTTTTGATATTGAGGTGTTCCTGACTCAGTTAAATGATCTGATGATGGCGGCCTATAAAAATAAGGAAGATATCCGGAAGAGGGTGGAGGAAGTAGTAAGTACCTATCATCCGGCATGATTTATTTTTAAGGGTAAAATTACAACGATAAAAAGTAGTGAATGGAAGATAGGGTAAAATAGAACTCTATTTACATCATATGATGAAATAAAGTTAAGGAGTAAAAAGATGGCTTTTGTGAACAAGGAAAGATTTACAAAGTTTGAAAATAAAGTTTGGCTTTCTTCACCGACAATGTACCCAGAATCTATGAGGTATGTAATGGAAGCCTATGAAACAAACTGGATGTCCACAGTTGGAGCAAATATTAATGAGGTCGAAAGGATTGCTGCAGAGACATCTGGAACAAAGTATGCGGTTGCGTTGTCTTGTGGTACAGCGGCACTTCATCTTTGTATGAAATTAGCAGGTGAAAAATTATATGGTAAGCCTTCTGTTGGGATAGGTGCACTATATAATAAAAGAGTGTTCTGCACGGATATGACATTTAATGCGACTCTGAATCCAGTGGTTTATGAAGGTGGTATTCCAATTTTTATTGATACGGAACATGATTCCTGGGGAATGGATCCGGTTGCACTGGAAAAAGCATTTGAAATGTATCCTGATGTAAAACTGGTTGTATATGCTGAGTTGTATGGGGTTCCAGGAAATGTTAAACATATTAAGGAAATCTGTGAAAAACATGGTGCACTGTTGGTGGAAGATGCAGCAGAAGCATTAGGAGCTACCTGGGAAGGTAAGCCATGTGGAGCTTATGGAGATTATGCAGCAATATCCTACAATGGCAACAAAATTATTACAGGTTCTGCTGGAGGGTGTTTGCTGACAGATTCTCTTGAAGATGCTAACCAGGCGCGTAAGTGGTCTACACAGGCAAGAGAAAATGCAGCATGGTATCAGAATGAAGAAGTTGGTTACAACTATCGCATGAGCAATGTAATTGCTGGTGTTATCAGAGAACAGTACGATCATTTATTCGATCACATTGCACAGAAGAAAGCAATCTATGAGAGATATAAAGAAGGATTGAAAGATCTTCCGGTTCAAATGAATCCGTTTGATATATCAAAAGCTGTTCCAAATTATTGGTTAAGCTGCTTGTTAATTGATGAAGATGCAATGTGTAAACAAGTAAGAAGCGAAACAGAAGCTTTGTACGTAGCAGAATCAGGAAAGAGTTGTCCGACAGAAATCTTGGGTGCGATTGCTAGTATCAATGCAGAAGGTAGACCAATCTGGAAACCAATGCATATGCAACCAATGTATAGAATGCATGAATTTGTGACGATAAGTGGGTCTGGCAGAGCAAAGACAAATGCTTATATTGCTGGCGGAATCAAGGATGTTGGTGCTGATATCTTTCAAAGAGGACTCTGTTTACCAAGTGATAATAAAATGACTGTCGAAGAACAGGACAGAGTTATTAAAGTCATTAGAGCATGTTTCGAATAGTTAAGAAATACAGACAAACGATTCAACTGATATTATTTTTTTATGTAATATTTGTTGTATGTATGACATTAATAATTCGTGAGCCACGGGAATCAGAACGAGTATTCAAGCTAGAACTGTTTTGGGTAATAGGGAAGTGCTTGGACAATAATATATTGGGAAAACAAGATGCAATTCAGTATTTGCTTAATATTATATTTTTCGTACCGATTGGCTTTTTTTTCCATGAAAGAGTGGGGGTATATAGCAATGATTTTATCGTCATTTATTGAATTAGCTCAATTTATTTTTAATTTGGGCTAGTGTGAGATTGATGATGTGATTAGCAATACATTTGGTGCATTTATTGGAATATTTTTATATAGAATAGTTGAGATGATTTATAGAAATAGAGGAGCAAGTCGTGTCTAAAAAGAAAATTATTGGTGGTATCATAACGGGGGTAGTTACTACTACAATAGTAACTGCTCATGTAATGAAGAAAAGAGCAAAAAAGCTTGTGTATAATGCAGAAATCATAAAACCAATAGAAGTTCGAAAAATGGGTTTTTATGAAAAATATGTCAAGCGGATGATTGATGTGGTTTGTGCAACATGTGCTGTTGCGGTGTTTAGTCCGCTTTATTTAGGAGTTGCATTTTTGGTTAGAATAAAGTTGGGTTCTCCAGTCCTTTTTACTCAGGATCGTCCAGGGCTTGTTGGACCAGATGGAAAAGAAACTGTATTTAAAATGTACAAATTTCGCTCTATGACTGATGAAAGAGATGAGAATGGAGAACTTCTTCCAGATGAAGTTAGATTAACTAAGTTTGGTGCTTGGCTTAGAAATAGCAGCTTAGATGAGCTTCCAGAAGCGTTTAATATTTTGAATGGAGATAGCGGTATAATAGGAACAACCAAGAAAAACCTTGATTTTACAGGGGCTTCGCTGGCTTAGTCGAATTTTGTTATGATAATTTTTCTTTGTGTTGTGTCGATTGAGCGGGGGAACCAATATAAAAGAATGGTTTCTTGGATGCTTATTTTGACCCACACTATAAGCTGAAAAATTATGATAAGGAGGTTTGACCTAGCCTGCGAATGATCTTTTTAATAAGAACATTCACAGGCTAGTCGTCGTGTTAAAGAACTTACCTAATGAAAACAAATAATTATGAGGAGTGTGTTGAAAATGGGAAGAAAATTATTAATTGTAGCCTCTAAAAGATATGGAGATTATGTAAAAGAGATAGCAGAGTCAATGGGATGTTTTGAGAAAATCGCTTTTGTAGATAATGAAAGAGAAGGAGCTATTGGAAAACTGGAGGATGTAGAAAGTTTTTATCCAGAGTATAACTGTGCAATAGCTGCATGTGACGATGGAGTAGAAAGACTTGAGTGGAACAAAAAATTGGAGGCACTTTACAATATTCCAGTTTTATTTCATATGGATTCTACTATTTCTCCATCAGCTAATTTAATGCCTGGCTGTATTGTTGAGCCAAGAGCTGTTGTCGGTTGTGGAAGTACTATTGGGCAGGCAACGGTCATTGGTGCCAATGTGGTGGTAGAGCCATATTGTTTTATTGGAGATAGTTGTACATTAAAATCAGGAACAATTGTGAAATCAACAAGTATGGTTGCAATGAACACAAGCACAGAGCAGGGAAGTGTTCTGTTTACATCATTAACAAAGGAATGATAAGAATTAAAAATTATAGGAAGGATGAACCTCCTCAATTTTCGTGGGGGGGGGTAAGCGATGAATATAACAAATGAAAAAAATAAGAATTTGAATTATACTCAACAAAAAAATTCACCAAATATACGATGGATGTTAGTCGGGTATGATTTGATTGTATACGCAATCGTTGCAGTTATACTTTTGGTTATTTATGGTGGTATGGACAAATTATCGTCTACAGGAATACTTCAACAAGTATGCTTGTCAGCAGGATGCATTTTTGTAGCACGTCTTTTAGGTAAAATCTATGGACAGGTATGGAGATATGGTGGGATTCAGTGCTATATCCGTTTGCTTTTTATAGATTCTATTGCTTTTATTGTGTATCTGTGTCTGGAACTTCTGCTTCCAGTGCAAAAAATGACATTTTCCAGAATGTTGTCATTAGCCAGTATGAACTTGTTAGGTGCGTTAGCGTTACGTATGCTGTATCGCTATGCGTATAAATGCGGAAATCAGAAAACAGTTGGAGGAAAGCTACTTTCTATATTATTACGTTTGTTTTCTGGAATAGAAGCAGGAAATGATAAAGAAGTTCAGAAAATCAAAGTTGCAATTATTGGCGCTGGTCGAGTAGGAGTTAGTTTAGCTGAAGAACTTTTGAATAATTCAGAAGCAGCATATATTCCAAGGGGATTCATTGATGTAAACAAAGAGAAAGTTGGGCGTGAAATTCATGACATTCCAGTTTGGT
>Scooby_p1__coassemble_713_pt1 | contig 16287 bp, 15 predicted proteins | sample Scooby_p1__metabat2_low_PE_018 | metagenome-assembled genome bin Scooby_p1 | reverse complement strand
GTCTATTACAGCAGGAACTGTCGTTCCAAAAAACGAAGGTATTAATAAGATCCCTACAATCACTTTTGAAAGAGTATTAATTCTTTTTTCATTTCTTTTTATAAAGTCTTTCATATCCCGCGCAGCTCTTTCCCAACGAACCCATCGTTTCTTTTTGAGCACCTGATAGAAAAACCATATGATTAAAATGGCAAAAAATAACGCTCTCATATACAAACATACAATAATTAAATCCATATTTTTCCCTGCACCTCCGTGATTTTTAATAATTATATCATTTCATCGAAGTGGATGTCATTACTTTTTTTCTCTGTAGACATATTCTTTTCCCAAAGTCACAAAAATGTACCTTTCCTGTACCTTGATTGAGACATTGGTCTGTTATAGTAAAATCAACCTAAAAAAAGACAGGACACAGGGAGGAAAGATAGATGGAAGCAATCTTAACAGCCACAGGCTTAAAAAAATATTATGGAAAAGGCGAAACACAGGTACGGGCGCTGGACGGCGTGGACTTAGAGATCGAGCGGGGAAAATTTACTGCGATCATCGGAACTTCAGGTTCCGGAAAATCCACACTTTTAAATATGCTGGGAGGACTGGATACGCCCACAGAGGGAAGCATCCGTATTGGAAACACGGATCTTGCCAAGTTGGGAAGTGAGCAGGCAACGATTTTCCGGAGAAAACAGATAGGATTTATTTTCCAGAATTATAATCTGGTTCCGGTGTTAAGCGTATGGGAAAATATCATTTTCCCTATCTCGCTGGATGGAAGAAAACCGGATAAAAAGTTTATTATGGAAGTAGTCAGGCTTCTGGGGCTGGAAAAGAAACTGGATTCTCTTCCCAATAACCTTTCCGGCGGGCAGCAGCAGAGAGTGGCCATTGCCCGGGCGCTGGCAAGCAAGCCTTCGATCATTCTGGCAGATGAGCCTACGGGAAATCTGGACAGTAAAACCAGTGATGATGTGATTGGACTTTTGAAAATGACCAGTCGGGAATTTCATCAGACCATTGTGATGATTACCCATAATCCGGAAATCGCACAGATGGCTGACCGGATTATCCGGATTGAGGATGGAAGGATTGCAGAATAGGAAGGGCAAAAGATATGAGCAGAGAGAGAAGAAGCAGAAAAAAGTTTGAGCCGGTCCGTGTATTAAAGCAACGGCTTTTTCAGAAAAACAAAGGAAGAAATCTGGTGGCGGTGCTGGCGATTTTGATGACTACTATGATGTTTGCCACCTTATTTACTCTGGCACAGAGTATGAGTGAAAATTTGGTGGAGATGACCTTCCGTCAGACAGGATATGATGCACAGGTTTCTTTCAAATCCATTACGTCAGAACAGGTAGAAATGCTGGCAAACCATCCGGATGTTAAAGATGTGGGGGAAAGTACGGTTTTAGGACTTGCGGAAAACAAAGCGCTCTCAGGCAAACAGGTAGAAATCCGCTGGGCAGATGAAAGTTACGCATCCCATTCCTTTTGTATGCCTACCATCGGACATCTGCCGGAGAAGGAGAATGAGGCAGCTCTTGATACCTTAACCTTAAAACGTCTTGGTGTGGAACCGAAGCTTGGAGAGACGGTTACTCTGGAATGGAGAAAGGATCTGTCTGATCCGGAAGCAGAAACGGTTTCTTCCACTTTTACCCTGAGTGGCTTCTGGGAAGGAAATGAATCGGTATATGCCAGCATGGCATGGGTATCAAACGCTTATGTGGATACCATATTGGAAAATGAGGCAGAAAGGATAAAGGATGGGAATGTTTTCGGAATGCATATGGCTCAGGTGACTCTGCACAATAACCGAAAGATTGAAAACACGATGGAGCAGGTGCTTTCGGACACCGGACTTACCGATCTGGAATATCATGTGAATCTTGCTTATTCTCCGGAGATGGGCGCAACTGCGCTTCAGGAAACCCTGCCCATGTATCTTGGTATGGTACTGGTATTTCTTGCAGGCTATCTGATCATTTACAATATATTTCAGATCAGTGTTACCGCAGACGTACAGTTTTACGGTAAGCTGAAAACACTGGGAATGACCACAAAACAGATCAAAAAACTGATTTTCGGACAATCCAACCTTTTGTGTCTTATCGGCATTCCGGCAGGTTTGCTTCTTGGATGGCTTCTCGGCATGGTACTGGTACCTGCTTTTACCGGGATTATAGAAGGAGAGAGCCGCGTATCGGCAAGTCCGGTCATTTTTATCGGTTCAGCTGTTTTTGCATGGCTTACTGTGCTGGTTTCCTGTCTGCGTCCAGCGAGACTGGCGGGAAAGGTTTCTCCTGTGGAAGCCCTTCGGATGAACGATGCAGATGGAAAAAGCAAAAATTCCAAAAGAAAAAAGGAACAGACGTCTCTTGCATCCATGGCATGGGCAAATCTGGGGCGCAATAAGAAGAGAACGATTACGGTTGTATGTTCTCTGACACTGGGGTTGGTACTTCTAAGCTGCTTTTATGCAAAGAATGCGTCCTTTGATATGGAAAAATATTTGGCAAATCTGACCATTGCGGATTTCGAACTTTCGGATGTGACCAGTGAAGATTATATTGGCGGTTATAATCCAAAAGGCGATACCTTAAATGAGACGCTGGTGGAAACTCTGGAATCCTTTGAAGGGGTAGAGTCCACAGGCCATCAGTATTCCGCACAGTTTACATGGAAGATGGATGAGCAGACCGCAAAAAATCTCCAGAGTTTTTATACAGAAGAAATGCTTGCAGACTGGAGTACCTACGACCCATCGGGAGCGGAAGAGTTTCACGAAGCAATGGATACTGGAGAAATGAGCGCTGTGATATTTGGTATGGACGGTATCCCCCTTGAGGCTGTCACACAGGAAGCCTATATTATGGAAGGAACTTTTGATTCAGAAGCTTTTGCCAGTGGAAACTACGTTCTGGCAGTGGGACCGGCCATAGAGCAGGATGAGGTTTATCCCTCTCTTCCGGCGCCATCTGTGGGAAGCGCCATAGAATTGGAGGGAAAATCTTATGAAGTGATGGCAGTGGTATATCCACTCATGCCTATTGATGACGGAGCATCGGAAATGGGAGCGCCTGCATCTATGGAAATGCATTTTATTCTTCCAACAGATACATTTCGGGTGCAATGGCCGGAGAATACTCTGCGGAGACTTTTTGTGAATGTAGATGATGTACATGTAAATGAAATGCAGGAATGGATAGAGACTTATACGGAACATGAAGACAGCAGTCTTCCGGTTGCCTCCAGAAAGACAATGGCAGAACAGTATGAGAGGGAAACTCGTTCTTCCGCAGTCATGGGAAATGCCATCAGCATCATCATTGCACTGGTAGGTGTTTTGAACTTTATCAATTCTATGGTGACAGCTATTGTGTCACGAAGACGGGAATTTGCCATGATCCAGAGCGTTGGTATGACAAAAAGGCAGCTTTGCCGGATGTTGGTTTATGAAGGACTGTACTATGCAGGGATTACCCTGGCCACTTCTTATCTGATCAGCGCGGTGACAGTTGGCGTTTGCATCCGTGCAATGGTAGAAGGAGGCTTTACTACCTTCCATTTCACCTTGTTTCCTCTTATGATCTGTACACCAATCTTGCTGATATTTGCAATATTGATCCCGTACCTGTGTTTCAAAAATCTGGAAAAACAAAGCATTGTAGAAAGGCTTCGTATGGAGTGAGTAGGAAAATCCGAGCAGAAAAACTGTTCGGATTTTTCTTATTGTTCAACAAAATAATAGCCAGTACACTATATAGCTGAATCTTTTTTAGTATCATGGAGAATGTGGGTTTAGTTAAGCTTTCAATAATTGCAATAGATAGTTATTTTTGCTAAGATTTTATTTGACTTCACGTTGCAGTTAGGATAATATATAGGCATATTATACAAAATAAACTTGTTAATTGCAGAAAAACTATGCGATATCAAGGGAAAATGGAGGCGCCTATGAAAAAACACTGTGTATATTTTATGGCAGGGGTTCTTATGATTTCTTCTCTGGCAGGATGCGGGAAGGAAAAGCCGGAAGAGATTTTACAGGCAACAGTGAAAAACACCAAAGAATTCAAATCAGTTGCAGGAAATATGGAAATGGAAATGGCAGTAGACGTAAGTCAAAGTGGAGTTTCCATGGGTGTAGAACTTGGGATTTCCGGAGATTGGGAAATGATTAAAGATCCTTCTGTTTTTCACTTTGATGGAGAGGTCTATTTTAATATGATGGATATGTCTATGGATGTGGAAATGTACGGGATTGAAGAGGATAAGATACTGAACCTGTATATGAAAGCAGCAGACCAGTGGACCCATGCAGAACAGTCTCTGGAAGAAGTAGAAAAGGCACAGGAAGAAGCTGATATGACTAAGGTGTCTGAAGAAATCCTGAAAAGCCTGATAATGGACGAGGAAACGAAAAAAACAAAAGAGAAAGAGCTGTATGTCTTCCGTACAGAACTTACAGGAGAAGAAATAAGCAGTTGGATACCGAATGACATGGAAGAGATATCCAGAGAAGATTTAGAGGAAGCAGGTATTTCTGATTTAGAGATGGATGTGGAACTGACCATCGATAAAGAGAAAAAGCTGCCTGCCGGATTTACTTTGGATCTGGGTGAGAGTATTCAGAAACTTCTGGATACTGCATTAAAGGAGACGGCTGAAGCAACCGGACAGACGGTGGATGCCGAAATCAATAATTGCTCTCTGACCATAGAGTTCCACAATTTTGACAACATCGAAAAAATTGAGTTGCCGGAGGAAGCAAAATCAGCAGAGAGTATTTCCGGAACAGATATACTTTCCGAAATAGAAGGGAAAGAAACAGACGGAGAGGTTTCAGAGGAGGAAAGCGAACCAGAGGCTGCAATAGAAGATGTAGAAATCACACCGACAGAAGAGCCGCAGGATACGGAAACGGAGGACGAATCTTTTGAACCGGAAATGCCCAAACAAACAGCAGATGGCGCGTACATTCTGGAAGACTATGACGGAACTGTAGAAGTAGGCATTAAAACGCCGGAGGGCTATAGTGAAGGATATATGGATAAGAATTATCTTACCTACACAAAAGATGCCTCCGATACAGATACATCCCTTGTATCTGTTGCATATAATTTTCAGAAATTTGATGAATATTATACAGAACAGGATTGCATAGAAGCGTTCCTTTCACAGGAAGAAAATGCAGAAGACTATGGATACAAGAGTATGATTTGTAATGAACCGGTAAAAATCAAGACAGGAACTAAAGAAATCACCTGCCTGAATATGGATTTTTCTTATGACGGTACAGACAAAAATCGTCAGATTACCCTGTGGTTTCCGCTGAAGGATGAGTATTATCTCCAATGTACGGTAAGTGAAAATGTGTTGGAAGGAGATTATACCACTGAAGGAAACGAAGAACTGGCAAAACTTCTGTTTGACGGTGTTATGTTTGAATCGAAAAAAGTGATAAATTAAAAAGTAAAAAATTTACAATTAAAAACAGGAGCCGCTTTATCCCTGCAATGCAGTCATAGAGCGGCTTCGGCTGTTTTGAGTATTTTACGTTTTAATCAAGGGCTGAAAGTTCTGCTTACATCCCTGTCTGTCCGCCCATAGATGCGGAGCTTCCGGAAGACATCTGGCGTTCCTGAGCTTCGATCATTTTCTTCACCATATAGCCGCCGACGCTTCCGTTCTGTTTGGAAGTAAGGTTTCCGTTGTATCCATCCGTGAGCGGAACACCTAATTCATTGGCAACTTCAAATTTGAAACGGTCTAATGCACCTTTTGCTTCCGGAACTACTGCTTTGTTAGAAGAACTGTTGTTTGTCATTTTTCGTTTCCTCCTTGCTTGTTGTTGTATTTGATGTTACAATGCTAGTATGTGTCTCAAAAAAAATAATACACTAGAAGTTTCTGTATCAAATGGGAAGCATTGGAAAATATTAATAAACTATGAATATTGTATATTTTTCAAGATTTAATTGCACTTTATTTGGCTATTTGTTATAATGTATAATAGTATAAAGGCAAAAGAAACAGAGTAGGATGTTTTCTGCTCTGAAATATTTGAAAATAGAAATATATATTGGAAACGGAGAGGTGAACGATGAATTTAGGCATTATTGCACACAACAGCAAGAAGGTATTGATAGAGGATTTCTGTATCGCTTATAAAAACATTCTTGCGAAACATGAGGTTTACGCTACCGGAACTACTGGAAGACGAATCGAGGAGGCAACAAGCCTTCACGTACACAAATTTCTTGCCGGAAGCATCGGCGGAGATAAACAGTTTATGGAAATGGTAGAACGCCAGGATCTGGATATGGTTATCTTATTCTATAATCCTGTCATGATTGACCCGAAAGAGCCGGACATTATGAGCATTGTCAGGAGATGTGACCAGTATAACATCCCTGTCGCAACAAATATCGCCACAGCAGAGCTTTTGATTCTCGGACTTGCACGAGGCGATCTGGATTGGAGACTGAATCTGAAATGAGAGTAATAGCAGGAAAAGCAAGAAGATTGAATCTGAAAACAGTTCCCGGATTAGATACGAGACCTACAACTGACAGAGTAAAAGAGACTCTTTTTAACATCCTTCAGCCGGAGCTTCTGAACTGCCGCTTTCTTGATCTGTTCAGCGGCAGCGGCGCTATTGGTATTGAAGCATTGAGCCGCGGAGCGGAATATGCTGTTTTTGTAGAAAAAAATCCCAAGGCTTGTACATGTATAAAAGAAAATCTTGCATTTACAAAATTAGCAGAAGGTGGTAAACTGCTAAACATGGACGTACTGCAGGCACTGCGCTCCCTTGAGAACAAGGGAGTCTTTGATTGTGTCTTCATGGATCCTCCCTATGATCAGGAACTGGAACGTCAGGTGCTTACCTATTTAAAGGACAGTACTGTAATTGACGAAAATACGCTGATCGTGGTGGAAGCTGATATTCATACTGATTTCGGTTATCTGGAGGATTTGGGATACAGGCAGCTTCGCTCCAAAGAATATAAAACAAACAAGCATGTTTTTTTATGCAGGAGAAAGTGAGAAAGAATACATGAAAACAGCAGTTTATCCAGGAAGCTTCGACCCGGCTACATACGGGCATCTTGATGTAATTCAGCGCGCAAGCCAGTCGTTTGATAAAGTTATCGTCGGCGTTTTGCATAATTCTTCAAAAAGTCCGTTGTTTTCTGTAGAAGAACGTGTTAAAATATTAGAGACGGCCACCAAAGACCTTCCTAATGTAGAAGTAAAAGCATTTGAAGGATTATCTGTAAATTTTGCCAGGGAGAACCATGCCCAGGTAATTGTCAGGGGACTGCGTGCGGTCACAGATTTTGAATACGAACTTCAGATGGCCCAGACTAATCGCGTACTTGCACCGGATGTTGATACAGTGTTCCTTACCACAAGTCTGGAATATGCGTATCTGAGTTCCACCATTATGAAAGAAGTAGCCCGCTTTGGTGGTGATTTGAGTAAATTTGCGCCAAAGGAGATTACATCTGCCGTATTGGAGAAGCTTCATCCGCAGAGATAAATGGCTAGGTGGTTTGACCACCGGGAGAAATAGAGATAATAAGGAGAGAGAGTACCATGAGCAGCAGAATTGAACAGATTATCGATGAGATTGATGAATATGTAGACAGTTGTAAATATCAGCCGCTTTCTACAACCAAGATTGTTGTAAATAAAGAAGAGATTCTTGAATTGTTACGTGAACTCCGTCTGAAAACACCGGACGAGATCAAACGTTACCAGAAGATTATCAGCAATAAGGATGCCATTCTTGAAGATGCACAGTCCAAGGCAGACACCCTGATTGCAGATGCTCAGGCAAAAGCGCAGGAGCTTGTTACACAGCATGAAATCATGCAGAAAGCTTATGCGCAGGCGAATGATACAATCAATGCGGCAAATAAGCAGGCACAAGAAATTCTGGACTCTGCGACACAGGATGCCAACAGTATCCGTCTGAGTGCCATCACATATACAGACGATATGATGGCGAATATCGGCAATGTACTTAACATGACACTGGAAGATGCAGGCGGTAAATATAAAGCATTTATTGATGCACTTCAGAGCTGCCTTGAAGTAGTGAATCACAATCGCCAGGAGCTTGCACCTCAGACTGCACAGGCAGCGGCAATTACAGGTTCCTATCATGCAGAGGAAGAAGAGGATGCACTGTTAGATGATCTTGGCAACAACTAATGTCAGAAGTGCCGTAACAGCAGCATTTAATATTTTTGCTATCAGATAAGGGAAGATGCTTAAATCTTTTTTCAGTACACTTTTTGTCTGAGCAAGTATGCAAAGACCTCCGAAGGCAGTGATTGTCATGGATATGAGGAAGCGTACAGAATAGGCGAGATTTGAGGATGCAAGTCCGCATAATCCGGTTGTAACCTCGCAGATTCCCAGCAGTATCATTTTTTTCATTGGCGAAAATGGCCAGTAGTAACTGATACAGGCTGACAGAATGGAAAACAACAGGATATATCCGCCCAGTCGGGTAATTGTTTCGAATCCGTTCATAATAGAGACATCGATGATTTCGCCAAAAGGGGTGGTCGATGTCTCTTTTTTCGTTTGCATAATTGGTGAAATTGTGTTATTTTTATAGACGATGAAGCGAAAAAATATCATGCATAATCCATCTGCCAGAAGAAGAATTGTGAAGATTATCCCAAGAGGTGTTCTTTTTCCCAGACATATGCTGTAAAGATATGCGCTCAGGAATCCGGGACTTGGGTTGTTGCAGAAGCCCAAAAGGTAATGAGCTTCTCTTTTGCATAGCTTTCCTGAACGATACAGATCACAGGTGAGTTTGGCTCCCATTGGGTATCCGCATAGAAGACCAAGCAGGAATGCATAAGCACCCCAGGGGGACAGACCGAAAAGTTTTGCCCAGAGTGTATGCAGAGGATAAAACAGAAATTCTATTTCCTGTGTATGTAAAAGAATGCCTGTGAGAATGATAAAGGGCAGAAGCGTGGGAAGCAGGGTGTTCAGCCAGAGTTTCAATCCTTCTCTGGAAGCGGCAATCGCTTCGGCAGGATGAAAAAAAAGAAAAAGAAGCAGGCAGGGAGCTGCAGCATGGATTATTTTTTTTACCACGGATTTCATAAAGTTCATACGCGCCGGAAGTTTTTTATAAAAACATATGGTGCTTTATGATGATATATGAATTTAGATAAGAATTTAATAAAGTTTTGGAGGTAATCAACTATGGCATTAGAAAACTGTGAACCGAAAAGAGTATTTCATTATTTTGAAGAAATCAGCAAAATTCCGCGTGGATCAGGCAACACAGAGCAGATCAGCAATTACCTTGTGCAGTTTGCGAAGGAGCATGGACTTTCATATATTCAGGATGAGCTTGGAAATGTGATTATCCGTAAACCGGCAACAGCAGGTTATGAGAATGCGCCGGGAGTGATTCTTCAGGGACATATGGATATGGTGTGCGAGAAACGCCCGGATGTTGACCATGACTTCACGAAAGATGGATTAACCCTTTCTGTAGAGGATGGCTTTGTGACAGCTAACGGCACAACACTTGGCGGAGATAACGGAATCGCAGTTGCTTATAGTCTTGCAATTCTTGAGAGTAATGAAATTGTACATCCTGCTCTTGAAGTTGTTATTACAGTGGATGAAGAAATCGGTCTTCTCGGTGCAGAAGCAATGGACTGCAGCGTTCTTAAAGGCAGAAGACTTCTGAATCTTGACTCTGAGGAAGAGGGCTTCCTTCTTGTAAGCTGCGCAGGCGGTCAGACAAGCATCAGCCATATTCCGGTATGCAGAGCAGAGGCAGAGGGAGAGAAGCTGAAAGTAAAGGTATGCGGTCTTCTGGGCGGACATTCCGGTATTGAGATTGACAAAGGACGCGCAAGCGCAAGTATCCTTCTGGGACGTTTCCTTTATAAGCTGAAAGAAGAAAGTTCTTTCGGTCTTATTCATCTTGAAGGCGGTCAGAAAGATAATGCCATCCCAAGAGAAGCTTTTGCGGAAATCCTTGTTACAAAAGAAGATGTTGATACAGTGAAGCGTATTGCTGCTTCTCTGGAAGATGCATTCCGCGCAGAATATGCAGGCACAGATGAGGGAATTACCGTAGTTGTGGAAGAACTGGGAACAGCCAGTGAGAAGGTTCTGCATCCGACAAGCTGTGAAAAAGTCATTTTCTATCTGATGAATGTGATTTCCGGAGTTGTAAAAATGAGCGGAACAATTGACAATCTGGTGCAGACATCTACGAATATGGGTGTTATGAAGCTTACAGAGGATGAATTTACGACTGCATCCAGCGTAAGAAGCTCTGTTGAAACCGGCAGAGATATGCTTTCCGATAAACTTGCATATCTGACCGAATTCATTGGCGGAGAATACGAAGTGAAGGGAGCATATCCTGCATGGGAGTACCGCAAAGATTCTCCTCTTCGCGATAAAATGATTGAAGTATACAAAGAAATGTACGGAGAAGAGCCTCAGGTTATTGCAATTCATGCAGGTCTTGAGTGCGGACTTTTCTTCCAGAAAATGGAAGGGCTGGATTCTATTTCATTTGGTCCTGACATGAAGAATGTTCACACTTCAGAGGAACGTCTCTCCGTTGCTTCTACAGAACGTGTGTGGAAATATCTTCTGAAGACTCTGGAAGCACTGAAAGACTGATAAAACACAGTCCCGGCCTTCTTTTACAGTCAGAAAGCAGACCCCATCCGGAATCTGAAAAGACCGGATGGGGTTTTATACATGAAAAAGAAGAAAATAGTTCTAAGACAATAGCTTCTTTCATATGCTGTATAGGATATGGGAGGTAAGCTATGGAATTTCAGTGGAAATCATATAGTCTGAGGCTAGTTGCAGCGCTTTTGGTAACTGCAGCAATGCTTCTCCTTATTGAGGAGAGGAGTGCGGCTTCTGTGCTGAAAGAATTTGCCTGTGAAACAGACGCATTTCGTAAACAGATATTGAAACCGGAAGTTTACGAAGAAATTTGCAGGCAGAGTGAAAAAGGTGCTGACTTTTCAGAAGTTCTTACAGTTACTATGCTCAGGGGCAATTTTTCACCAAAGGAAGTTTCTTTGGACAAAAACCCCTTTGTAAAGTATAAGCCACGGGAATTTCAGCGTTTAAAAGAGGCGTATCGCGCTGTCTGGGCTGATGTGATTTGCTTTCCCATACCGGACCGGAACATCTCGTTTGAAAATACTTTTGGAGACCCCAGAGAATACGGGGGAGAGCGCAGACATGAGGGAACAGATCTTTTTGGAAAAACAGGCAAAGCCGGATATTATCCTATCATAAGTATGACAGACGGAGTGGTAGAATGTATTGGATGGCTGCCCCTGGGAGGATACAGAATTGGAATCCGTGCGCCCGGAGGAGGGTATTTTTATTATGCTCATCTTTCAGGATATGAACGCGACTTTCAGGAAGGAGAATCTGTAGAAGCAGGGGAAATTCTGGGATATATGGGAGATACCGGATATGGACCTGTAGGAACCAGAGGGGAATTTCCGGTACACCTTCATCTTGGGATTTATATAAAAACTCCACATCACGAAGAACTCAGCGTAAATCCTTATTATGTGCTTTGTGCCAATTCTAAAAATTTTAGAAACTATTCATATTAACGAGAATTTTTTCGGGAATTATGCTATAATAAAACGACATATGGAAATGCAAGGAGCGAGTGAAATGGAAATACAGTTATGGAGAAGCATTTTATGCCCATATGAACTGGCAGTAAGAGAGCTGGTTGTAAAATTCAGACATATCATTGATGAACACAGAGAGAATGACCTGTATTCTCCAATTGAACAGGTAGAAGGCCGTGTAAAAAGCGTCAGCAGTATTCTTGAAAAAATGCAGCGAAAGCACATTCCCATGGAACGCATGGAGACAGAAATAGAAGATATTGCAGGCGTACGTATCATCTGTCAGTTTGAGGAAGATATTGAAACGGTTGCTCGCCTGATCCAGAACCGCAGCGATATGGAAATAAAGAGTGAGAAAAACTATCTCAAACATATGAAACAGAGCGGATATCGAAGTTATCATCTGATTATCTATTATACAGTGGAAACGATTCATGGACCGAAGCGTTTGCAGGCGGAAATTCAGATACGTACAATGGCAATGAATTTCTGGGCTACCATCGAACATTCTCTTCAGTATAAGTACAAGGGAGATATGCCTGCTCACGTTGCAGAACGTCTGAGTAAGGCGGCAGATGCGATTATTTCTCTGGATCACGAAATGGCGTCTGTGCGAAACGAAATCATGGATGCGCAGAATTCCTCTCAGATGCAGTCTAATCTTGTGAAGGATATTCTGATTAATATCGAAAATCTGTATAAGCTTGCTAACCAGCGCGAGGTAATGAAGATTCAGGATGAATTCCTCCGGGTGTTTAAAACAAAGGATCTTCAGCAGCTTGAGCGTTTCCACCGACAGTTGGATATTATCTCAGAAGGCTATCGCGCACAGGCAGTTTATCATCGGATATAGAAGAGGGAAAAGATGCTTACAAATAAAAAGGCAGTAATATTTGATTTGGACGGAACTCTTGTGGATTCCCTTGGAATCTGGGGAGACATTGATATTGAGTATCTGGGTTCTTACGGCCTGGAAGTACCAAATGGTCTGCAGCATGAAATTGAGGGGTTATCATTTACAGAGACAGCTGCTTATTTCAAGGAACATTTTCCGATAAAAGAATCTCTTGATGAAATTAAAGAGACATGGAAACAGATGGCAATGGAAAAATACCGTTACAGTGTACAGCTAAAAGCCGGTGTCAGTAAATTTCTTCCTTATTTGAAAGAAAAGGGGATTCTTATGGCAGTGGCATCCAGCAATGACAGAACACTCATAGAAGCAGTTCTTGAAAGTCATGGAATCCGAGGCTTTTTCAGCCATATTGTAACAGCCTGTGAAGTAAATCGCGGTAAACCGGCCCCTGACGTTTATCTGAAAGCAGCACAGAAGCTGGGAGTAAAGCCGGAGGAATGTCTGGTATTTGAAGATATTGTAGCAGGAATTATGGCGGGAAAGAATGCGGGCATGCGTGTCTGTGCCGTAGAGGATGGTTACAGTATGTTTCAAAAAGAAGAAAAAAGGCAGACAGCAGATTATTACATTACTACCTATGAAGAGGTAATTACAGATACATACGAGGAATTATAAATGCAGGATTTTTTACCGGTAAATAAAAAAGAGATGGAAGAAAGAGGATGGGACCAGGTAGATTTCGTCTATGTGACAGGGGATGCCTACGTGGACCATCCTTCCTTTGGGTCTGCAATCATAAGCCGACTTCTGGAAAGCAGAGGATACAGAGTAGGAATGATCTGCCAGCCTGACTGGAAACAAAAAGAGAGTATTCAGGTGTTTGGGGAACCGCGTCTGGGCTTTCTGGTGTCAGCCGGAAATATGGATTCTATGGTAAATCATTATACAGTTTCCGGAAAACATCGACAGAAGGATGCGTATTCTCCGGGTGGTGAAATGGGACACAGACCGGATCGGGCTGTGGCAGTTTACAGCAATCTCATTCGTCAGACATATAAAAGGACACCGATTATATTGGGAGGGATAGAAGCCAGCCTTCGACGTCTTGCTCATTATGATTACTGGGACAACCGTGTACGACGCAGTGTTCTTATGGATTCTGGTGCAGATATTATCTCTTACGGAATGGGTGAACACTCCATTCTTGAAATTGCAGAAGCTTTGGAAAGTGGGATTCCGGTGGAAGAGATTACCTATATTGCAGGAACTGTCTTTAAATGTAAAGATTTAAGTCGTGTATATAAACCGATTCTTCTGCCTTCCTTTGAGGAGATTTCAGAGGATAAGAAGCTGTACGCAGAAAGTTTTGCTGTCCAGTATAAAAATACAGATCCTTTCACTGCGAAACCAATGGCAGAATCTTATGGAACAAAAGGTTATATTGTCCAGAATCCTCCGGCTATGCCGCTGAGTCAGGAAGAGATGGATGATGTCTATGCTCTTCCATATACAAGAAAAAGCCATCCAATGTACGAAGAAAAAGGAGGAATTCCGGCTCTTGAAGAAATCAAGTTCAGTCTGACAAGCAACAGAGGATGCTTTGGAAGCTGCAGTTTTTGTGCGCTCACCTTCCATCAGGGACGTATTCTGCAGACAAGAAGTCATGAATCCCTGATTGAAGAAGCAAAACTTATGACACAGGACAGAGATTTCAAAGGCTACATTCACGATGTGGGTGGGCCTACAGCAGATTTTCGACAGCCATCCTGCAGGAAGCAGCTCACGAAAGGTGTCTGCATGAATCGTCAGTGCCTTTTTCCTACTCCGTGCAAAAATTTGGAGGTAGATCACAGAGATTATGTGTCTCTTCTGCGCAAGCTGCGTCAGATCCCAAAAGTGAAAAAAGTCTTTATCCGCTCCGGCGTACGATTTGACTATGTGGTTGCCGATAAAGATAAAACCTTTCTGCGGGAACTGGTAGAACACCATGTAAGTGGTCAGCTCAGAGTGGCCCCGGAGCATGTATCCGATCAGGTGCTGAAATATATGGGAAAACCTTCTCACAGCGTATATCAACAATTTTTGAGGGAATATGAGGATGCGAACAAAAAGACAGGAAAGCAGCAGTTTGCAGTGCCGTATTTCATGTCTTCCCATCCGGGCTGTACCATGAAAGAAGCGGTACGTCTTGCGGAATATGTGCGGGATCTTGGTTTTACGCCGGAACAGGTGCAGGATTTTTATCCGACCCCGTCAACGCTTTCTACCTGTATGTATTACACAGGAATACACCCGCTTACAGGGGAAAAGGTTTATGTGCCCAGAAATCCCCGTGAAAAGGCAATTCAGCGCGCGCTTATGCAGTACAAAAATCCGGCGAACCGGGAACTGGTTCTGGAAGGCCTGAAGCTTGCAGGTCGTATGGATTTGGTGGGATTTGATAAAAAATGTCTTATTCGTCCTATTCGCGACAGGGCATCCGGTACAGGAGGACATAAAGGACAGGAAGGCAGAAATACACAGGGCAAAAAAGGAAATATGAAAAAGAAAACCATACGAAACGTACATAAACGCAAATAAAAAGGAGTTCTTACGTAAATGAGTGATCCTAAGAAAAAACAGAAGATAAAAAAAGGTGATTATGGCTATTTCAAAGCAGAAAAGAAGAAACAGCTCTTTATTACCTTCATTCTCTTTGCAGTGCCGCTGGGAATTTTTTTCAGTGCGTGGGTATATCATAAGTCAAGACTTACTATATGGACAGTTATCAGTGTTGTGGGCTGCCTGCCGGCATGTAAAGCACTTGTAAATCTGATCATGATTCTCCGATGCAGACCAATGGACGAAAGCCTTTACCTCAAAATCAGAGAGCACCAAGGAAGTCTTGTAATGGCGTATGAGATGTATATGACCTTCTATGAAAAAAGCGGTTACATTGACGCAGTTGCAGTCTGCGGGAATACAGTTGCCTGCTACAGCAGCGATCCGAAAATTGACGCCGGATTTATGGGGGAACAGGCGCAGCAGATTGTTCGGAAAAATGGATATAAAGTAACCATTAAAATTTTTACAGACCTGAAGCCATTCCTGGAACGTCTGGATTCAATGAATGAACACAGGGAATCGCTGGAAGCAGATATTAAATTTACTCCGGATGAAAGATACCCTGAGTTTTCCAGAAATGAAATGATCAGGCATACCATACTTGCCCTCTGTTTATAGGAGAGAATATGAAACAGTTTATTATTGACGAAAATGAAGCAGAGCAGCGCTTTGATAAATATCTGGGCAAACTTCTGAAAGAAGCGCCCAAAAGCTTTTTTTACAAAATGATGCGAAAAAAGAATATCACTCTTAACGGTAAAAAGGCATCCGGAAATGAAATGCTGAAAAAAGGCGATGCAGTAAAGCTGTTTCTCAGCGATGAGACTTTTGATAAATTTGCAGGAGACAAAAAAGTTGCCCGGGCGGTATGTGATCTTGATGTTGTCTATGAGGATGAAGACATAATCTTTATCAACAAACCTGCAGGAATCCTTTCTCAGCCGGCAGATGAAAAAGAGCCTTCCATGGTGGAGTATCTTATCGGTTATCTTCTTGAGAAAAAAATGATAGAGGAAGAACAGCTGAAAACTTTTAAACCTTCCGTTTGTAACCGTCTGGACCGCAATACAAGCGGACTTATTGCAGGGGGAAAGAGTCTTGCCGGACTTCAGATGCTGTCAGAACTTTTTCATGACAGGACACTGC
>Scooby_p1__coassemble_684_pt1 | contig 16863 bp, 16 predicted proteins | sample Scooby_p1__metabat2_low_PE_018 | metagenome-assembled genome bin Scooby_p1 | reverse complement strand
GTCCCATTCCTTTTTTGTAAGACAGTTCACATGTCCTGTTCGCTTTTCCTGCAGTCGAGGCACATCGACATCATGGGTTGTCCACTGGTATTGAAAGCCGCATTTTTCCTGAACACGCTTCGATTTCTCATTTCCATCGTAGTACACGCACCAAACCTTTTTCATCCCCAAATCTTCAAATGCATGACGCAGCAATTCTTCTGCCGCCTCCGGCATGATGCCCTTTCCCCAGTAAGGTACGCCGAGCCAGTATCCAAGCTCACACTCATCCTCTTTTTCTGTCAAATCTGTATCTGTTCCCATTTTCAGGGCAATATTTCCAATAGGAAGATTTGTTTCTTTCCATATAACCGCATACGTTTCAGGAACAGAAAGTACATTTTTGATAATCGCTTTGCTTTCTTCTGCGCTTGTGTGCGGCATCCATCCGCAAATCGGTCCCACCAGCGGATCTTTTGCATATTTATAACATTCCTCTGCATCTGATTCTTCCCATGGTCGAAGAATCAGTCTCTTAGTTTCCAAAATCATGTTTCTGCTCCTCTCTTTCTCTTATATCTAATAAGCCAAAATCAAATTTCCTTACTGAGATAAACCATATCAATCAACTGAACGCCTTCTTCAAAAATCGGGTGATCATAATTGTCTGTAAAGAAGTTTTTTATCCGGTAAGCTTCTGAAAACCCACACTTTTTATAAAAAGGAATTGTCAAAGGGCTGTCTCCCGTACCCACGCACAGGATTTGACAGTCTTTACCGTATTCCTGTTCCACATATTCAATGAGCTTTCGCGCATAGCCCTGGCGCTGGAATTGTGGCCTTGTAGCAATATTTTTTATCTCAGCCACACCGTCTTCCTCTTTTGTGACGACACATTCTGCTGTCACACAGCCGCTTTCTTCCATCACAAACATTCTGCCGCTATCCAGATATTTTTCAATCATACTTTCCTGTTCGTCAGCAAGAAAAAGCAAATCCCAATATTGTTTTTTATTCTTTTTTACTTCTCTGATTATCATTTCTGTCTGACATACCTCTATTTTGTTTTCCCATAAACACAGAGATTCCAAATTTTACCCTCTTTAAAAACTGCTTTTTTCAGAATCCCTTCCAGCTCAAATCCATTCTTTTCCAGAATCCTCCTCGACGCTGCATTCGGCTCATATACCTGTCCTGTAATCCGCACAATATCCAGTTCCTCAAAAGCAATTTCGCAAATCTGGCGTACAGCTTCGGACATAATTCCTCTTGACCACATTCTTGGCAACAGCAGATAACCTAACTCTGCATCTTTGACAAATACATCCTCTTTTTGTTCCACTGTAATATTTCCCACAATTTCTCCATCTACTCTGACCGAACGAAATATGCCACGTTTCCCCTCATTCTCAGAAACCATATTCAGCCACCAACCGGCATTTTCTTCCGTATAAGGATATGGCAGACCATTTGAGAGATAGGTTCTGTCTGTTTCATTACAAATTCGCATCAAATCACCGGCATCTTCTTTTTTCCACTTTTCTAATGTAATTTCCATTCCTCTTCCTCCATTCTATTCGAGAGGCTGTTCCAACAGAGTAACCTTCTCCTCTGATTTTCTCTCTATTTTAACAGTTTTTTCTGTTTTTTCAAGAAAAAACTTCTATGATTCCAGATATTTCAGCATTTCCTTTTCTCTTTTTGACTGCAAATACCATCCACCCAGAATCAGGCAAACTGCCACCACAATTATAATGCTTCTCATTTCTGAATCCGGTGCAAACAGGCAGGATGCAAGCATTCCGACTCCTCCGCCTGTTCCCATAGCCTCAAATTTGCATACCCGCTTCAGTCTTCCCATCATTCTTTCATTTCGAATGTTTATAATTTCATTTCCCAAATTCATACACCTACTCTTCCTTTCTGTTTTTTCTTATTATCCATAAATCTCTTCCCAAAGTAAAGCAATCCTCTTTTTCCTCCCCTAAAAAACGCCGCAAAGATTCTTTGACAACCTTTTTCCTAAAAAAAACAGCCTTCATGCATTTTTTGCATGAAGACCGTTTTTGTTGTATCAGATTGCTCTTGTAGCTTCTTTCAGCCACTCTTTCTCCTCTTCTTCCAGATATGGAGAAATTTTTTCGTAAACTTCTTTATGATAATCGTTGAGAAGTCTGCGCTCTGTCTCATTCATCTGCTCCGGAATGATTCCATCAAGGTCAAAAGGAACCATGGTCAGATGCTCGAAGCACATAAACTGTCCCCAGTGATTCTTTTCTGCTTTTTTGCAGACAATAAGGTTTTCGTGGCGGATTCCGTACTCTCCTTCCACATAGTATCCCGGCTCGTCGGAAGTAATCATCCCCTCTTCCAGAATACAACTGTCATCTCGTTCCGGAACCATTCTCCATCGGAAGCCGTTTGGTCCCTCATGGACATTGAGATAGTAACCAACCCCGTGACCTGTTCCATGGTTAAAATCTTCTCCCAGCTCCCAAAGTGGCTGACGCGCCAGATAATCAAGATTTAATCCGCGGCATCCGTAACGGAATTTTGCACCCGCAAGATTTAAGGTACCTCGAAGAACTGCTGTGAAGAATTTTTTCTGTTCTTCAGTTACAGGTCCCATAACGATAGTTCTCGTAATATCTGTCGTACCCTCTAAATACTGTCCGCCTGTATCTGCAAGAAGAAGTCCTTTGGGTTCAATTGCCACATCTGTATCCGGTGTTGCAGAATAATGATTCATTGCAGCATGCTCACCATAGGAAACAATTGGTTCAAAACTGTTGCCCATGAAATTTTCCTGCTGTGCACGAAGATTATTTAAATATTCTGCCGCACTGATTTCTGTCATCGGAATTTTTCCCACATTTTTCTTCAGCCAGTAAATGAACTTCGTAACTGCTACTCCGTCACGAATATGTGCAATTTTTTCGTTCTCTACTTCTACAGGTGTCTTAATTGCCTTTGGAAGAAGCGTAATATTCTCTTCATCCAGAATAGTTGCGCTCTCAGGAATACAGCTTACAAGACGACTGTTTACTTTTTTGCGACAAAGGAGCACTTTTACGCCCTCCTTCATCCCCGTGCACCAGGAATAAATATCATTGTATGGTAAAATCTTTACTCCATCTTTTGCAAGAGCCTCTTTTACCTCTTCCGGAAAAGCTTTCTCATTTGCAAAAAGGAGAACTTCCTCCTGACTCATTACAAGATAAGAAAGGACAACCGGATTGCACGGAATATCCCCTCCGCGAATATTCAGAAGCCATGCAATATCATCAAGAGAGGTGAGAACAAATAAATCTGCATCTTTCTCCTTCATTGCCTCTCTCATTTCTTTACATTTCTCTTCACGGGATTTACCAGCCCATTTCACTTCCAGTTCTTTTACAGGCTCACATGAAAGCTCCGGACGATCTGTCCAGATATCGCCTACAAGATCCTTGTCGCAAACAATAGACACCCCATTTTTATCAAGAAGATTTTTCAACTCCTCTGCCTCTTTTGCGCTGACTGTTCTGCCGTCAAAGCCCAATGTCTGTCCACTCTTTAATGTTTTTTCCAGAAATTCATGGACGGTAGGCACATTTGGCTGTCCCATTTTAAATAATTCAACACCGTTTCCTGCAATCTGACGTTCTGCCTGAATGAAGTAACGTCCATCTGTCCAAAGTCCCGCCATATCCAATGTTACAACTGCTGTTCCCGCAGAACCGGTAAAACCTGTAATATACTTTCTGCATTTAAAATAATCGCCTACATATTCTGATGCGTGAAAATCATCTGTAGGAACAAGATACGCATCAATTCCGCTTTCTCTCATCTTATCACGAAGACTTTTAATTCCATCTCGTACCATAAATTCATACCTCCGATATCTTTTTCCCAAAAAGAGCATCCCCTTTAAAAGGCGATGCTCTTTTTGTTAATTTAATTCTTTTTCTTATCAAAATCCAAAAATCATTTACCTAACTGTGCGTCATTGTTTCCGGATTCTGTTGTCCACATTTCAAGCATGTTGATTGGATCGTTGAAGTCTGCTACCCATCCATTACGAGCTAAATCAAAGTTACCTGCTTTACGCTCATTCAGGAATACAGACCACTCTTTTGTATCAATTACCATATCGATACCAAGAGCTGCGAAATCCTGCTGAAGTGCTTCTGCAATCTGAACGTTTCCGGCACCTTCGTTTGTCACGTATGTTACAGTCAGTGGAGTCTCATCAGAAAGCATTCCGTCATCACCGAATTTGTATCCTGCGGATTCAAGAAGCTTTCTCGCTTCTTCACAGTTCGCTTCATACGCATCGTAGGAAGGATCAAAGTATCCAACTGCTTCCTCGTTCGGATATGTGTAAGCATCATCATTTGCACGGAATTCTCCGCCATTACCATCAAGCATGATAGCCGGTACAAATGTATTTGCCACAACCTGACCTGTCTGGCCAATGTTCTCTGCAATGTATTCACGGTCAATAATAATGCTGAATGCACGTCTCATAGCATTTGCCTGCTCTGGAGTTTTACCTTCAAAGAGTGGGCTGTTTACGTTGAAGCACATGTAGTATGTACCTAACTGGTCAACAATATGGAACTCTGGGCTGTCAAGCACAGCTGCTGTCTCATCTGTAGGAATACTATCGATAAAGTCAAGGTCGCCTGCCTGGTATGCTGCGTATGGAGCCGCGTCATCATCGCTTAACATGAACTCAAGTCTTTCAACTTTAACTTCGTCTGCTCTATAGTAATTCGGGTTTTTCTCGTATACCATGCTCTCATTGTGTTTCCACTCTTTAAGAACAAATGCACCGTTAGATACGAATCCAGCTTCCTGTGCCCAAAGACCAGGATTTGTCTCCCATCCTTCTTCTGCTTCAACGCTTGCCTGAGGTACTGGGTAGAATGTCGGGAATGTACAAAGATCAAGGAAGTATGCACATGGAGCTTTCAGGTTAACTACAAATGTTTTACCATCTTCGCTTGCTTTTACATTAAGAGATCCGTCTTCATTTGTAGCGATTCCGTTATACATATAAGAATAATCTGCTGCTGTCTTAGGATCAGCTGCACGTTTCCAGGAGTATTCAAAATCTTTTGCTGTAAGTTCAGATCCATCGCTCCATTTCAGACCATCTTTCATTGTAAATGTATAAGTAAGTCCATCTTCACTTACTTCATATTTGTCTGCCAGTGCAAGCTCTACTTCACCTTTATCGTTGTAAGAGCAAAGACCTGTGAAAGAGTTTGCTGCAAGACAACCACCGTCCATTGTAGAGTTCAGAGCCGGGTCAAGTTTATCTGGCTCTGAAGCCATGTAAATACGAAGGGCATCTTTACCTTCGCCTGGGTCTGCGAACATAAAGTATTTAAATCCATAAACGTTTGAATATACGCCTTTCACGTTCTCTTTCAGCATATATGGGTCATTGTAGTAATACAGAGGTACAATTGCATTTGTTTCCATGAGGATGTCCTCTGCCTGATGCATTAACTCTTCACGTTTAGCAGTGTCTGTTTCCATTTTAATCTGTGCAATCAGATTGTTATACTCCTGCCAGTCCGGTGCTGCGTCAGAAGACTTTTTCGCAACATCTGCTCCTTCAACAGGTTCTACTGCTGCAAATGCTGTTACAGGTGATAATGCTGTAGTTGCAGCAAGTACTAATGCCATTGCTTTCTTTTTGTTCATAGTGTTTCCCTCCATTAAAAGTTATTTCGACCACTGCCGAATATAGTTTGTTATGGGATCTGACCTCCCTCAAACTCATAAAATGAACACTGTGTGTTCGCTCTTATGCGGTTTCACTTTACCGAATTAAAACCGCATAAGATTAATGTGATTTCGTACATTATAACACTATTTGTTTCCAGATGCAATATATCTTTTTTCCAATTTTTTATTTATTCCAGCAGGCAACCATATGTCCGTCACCTTTGTCCTGTAAGGCAGGACATTCCTGTGCACACTTCTCTGTTGCATAACGACAACGGGTGCGGAATGCACATCCTGTCGGCAGATTCATCGGACTCGGTACATCACCTTCCAGGATGATACGCTTTCTCTGGCGTGTAATCTTCGGATCCGGGATCGGCACTGCAGAAAGAAGAGATTCTGTATATGGGTGCTGCGGATGCTCATATACCTCGTCTGCATCACCAATCTCTACAATCTTACCAAGATACATAACTGCAATACGATCAGAAATATGACGAACGATAAGAAGATCATGGGCAATGAAAAGATATGCTACACCCAGTTTTTCCTGAAGATCCTCGAACATATTTACAACCTGTGCCTGGATAGACACATCAAGTGCACTGACAGGCTCATCACAGACAATAAACTTCGGATTAACAGCCAGAGCACGGGCAATACCAATACGCTGACGCTGTCCGCCGGAGAATTCGTGAGCATAACGTGTTGCATGCTCTGCATTTAATCCTACAAGTTCCATAAGCTCAAGAATTTTTTCTCTTCTCTCTGCTTTTGTTTTATACAGTTTATGTACATCCAGAGGTTCACCAATAATATCCTCAACAGTCATACGAGGGTCAAGTGAAGAATATGGATCCTGGAATACCATCTGCATTTCTTTACGAAGTGCATTCATATTTTTGTCAGTAACAAGCTCACCGTTAAAATAAACTTCACCGCCTGTCGGCTCATAAAGACGTAACAGGGTACGACCAACTGTTGTTTTACCACAGCCGGACTCTCCTACTAATCCGAGAGTTTCACCTGGTTTAATGGAAAAGGATACACCGTCTACAGCCTTAAGATCTGTTTTGCTGAACATTCCCGTGTTAATTGGGAAATACTGTTTTAAGTCTTTTACTTCTACGAGATATTCACTGCTCACGCTTCTTTACCTCCTGCCTGTTCTTCCATCTGACGCTTCACATTCATCCAGCAGGATGCTTTATGTGTGGAACTTAATTCCATTTCCTCCGGCTTCTGATCCAGACAAATCTTCATAGCATTGTCGCAACGGGTACAGAATGCACAGCCCTTTGGCATATTCAGAAGGTTGATTGGGGTTCCACCAATCGGAATAAGACGTTTCTTACTGCTGTCCACCTTTGGAATGGAACGAAGAAGTCCCTTTGTGTACTCGTGACTCGGTGAATAGAAAATATCCTCCGCAGTACCACGCTCACAAATACTTCCTCCATACATAACAATAATCTTATCACACATATCAGCAATAACACCAAGGTCATGCGTTACCATAATGATAGCCATTCCCAGTGTTTTCTGGAGATCCTGCATCAACTCAAGAATCTGTGCCTGAATTGTAACATCAAGCGCTGTTGTAGGTTCATCTGCAATCAGAATGTCAGGCTCGCATGCCAATGCCATAGCAATCATAACACGCTGACGCATACCACCTGAAAGTTCATATGGGTACTGTTTAATACGTTTTTCCGGCTCATTTACACCAACAAGCTCCAACATTTCAATTGCACGAGCTTTCGCCTGCTCTTTTGTCTTATCTGTGTGAAGGCGAATCGCTTCCATCAGCTGATTACCAATTGTATAAACTGGATTTAAGCTTGTCATAGGATCCTGGAAAATAATACTGCAGCGTTTTCCACGGAAACTTGCCATCTGTTTCTTGTCCCATTTGGTGATATCCTCACCTTTAAAACGAACCTCTCCCTCTGTGATTTTTCCAGTATCTGCAAGAATCTGCATAATGGAGTAAGCAGTAACACTTTTTCCGGATCCGGACTCACCAACGATTCCCATAATTTCTCCTGGTTTCAGGTTAAAGGTAACACCATTCACCGCTTTCACCTCACCGGAATCTGTAAAGAATGAGGTATGGAGATTATTCACTTCTAATAAATATTCACTGTTATTTGTATTCATCTATTATTATCTCCTAAGTTTCGGGTCGAATGCATCACGTAAACCATCACCTAACAAGTTAAAAGAAAGAACCAGGAGACAGATTACGATTGAAGGGAAAATCAGTTTATGCGGGTAGCTGTTGATACCTTTGATGGCCTCATTTGCAAGGGAGCCAAGAGAAGGCATCGGAGCCTGCACACCAAGTCCTGCGAAGCTTAAGAAACTCTCAGTAAAAATCGCGGACGGAATCTGTAATGCAGTAGAAATAAAGATAACACTGATACAGTTCGGAAGAATATGCTTACGGATAATTCTTCCCGGTTTTGCACCAATGGTACGTGCTGCAAGAATGTATTCATTCTCTTTAATAGAAAGAATCTGACCTCTCACAAGACGGGCCATACCAACCCAGTAAAGAAGACCGAATACAATAAACAGGGAAAGCATATTTGTTCCCAGTTTCGCAAGAACGGTTCCCTCAATAACCGGAGTCAGTGTTTCTTTTAATACAACAGACAGCAGAATGATCATCAGCATGTCCGGCAGGGAATATATGATATCGACAATTCGCATCATAATCAAGTCCACCTTGCCTCCCGCATAACCGGAAATACTTCCATAGAGAAGGCCGATGATAAGGACAAGAACTGCCGCAAAAACACCAATGATAAGGGAAACTCTTGTTCCATATACAATACGTACAAAATAGTCACGACACTGCTCATCTGTACCCAGAATATGCGGGAACAGCTTACCGCCGTCGTCAATGAATTTCTGTTCATTCTTAGACCATTCAAAAGGTTTAAGATTCTTTGCTGTTTTATCACGTCTGCCGTTTACAGATATCATCTCCTCGTAGCCGTAAGGAACTACTGCCGGAGCAATGACTGTAGTTGCAAAAATGAGAAGTAAAACAACAATACTGAAAACAGCAAGAGGGTTTTTTAACAGCTTGCGCATACCATCTTTGAAAAAAGTGGTAGACTCACTCATTACATCCTGCTGCGCCTTCTCTGCATCTGTAGCAAGCTCGAATTTGGACAGGTCGATCTGCGCGCTGAGAGGGCTCTTTTTTAATGTATTTTTTTCGTTAGCCATCTTCTTTCGTGTTCCTCCTATTCAAATGTAATTCTCGGGTCTACCAGTTTGTAGATCAGGTCACTGATCAGGTTCAGCACAACCATCAATGTAGCCAGGAAAATAGTTACTGCCATGATCATTGGATAATCACGGTTAGTGATACTTGCCACGAATTTTGCACCAAGACCACCGAAGTTAAAAATATTTTCAACTACGAGACTTCCTGTAAGGATGAATGCAAGCATTGGACCTACATATGTAATAACAGGAATCAGTGCATTTCTTAAACCATGTTTAAAAATAACCTTCGCCTGCGGTACACCTTTCGCACGAGCTGTACGAATATAGTCCTGTCCAAGAGCATCCAGCATGCTTGTCTTTGTAAGACGGGTAATATAGGCCATTGGATAAAGGGCAAGTGAGATTACCGGAAGAATATAGTTCTTGTCCGTGGTACTGAACGCCGGAATCCACTGGAGCTGTACACAGAATACCAGCAGCAAAAGAATCGCCAGTACAAAACTCGGAAGCGCAGTAAACAGAGTAGAGAAGAAAATAATCAGTCTGTCAGGCCACTTATTTCTCATAAGAGCTGCGATACTTCCAAGAACAACACCGATTGTCACAGCAAAAAATGCTGCCATTCCACCTAATTTCGCAGATACCGCAAAAGACTCTTTTACAGTCTTGGCAATATCACGACCTGTTTTTAAAGATACACCGAAATCTCCGTGTACGAGATTCTTCAGATATAAAATGAACTGTGTTCCTACTGGTTTGTCAAGATTATATCTTTCCATAAGAACTGCCTGCACCTCAGGGGTTGGAGCCTTTTCCTTATCGAATGGTCCGCCCGGGATTGCATTCATAGCAAAAAACGTAATGGCACATATAATGAACACCGTTACGACGGCTAATAATATTCGTTTACCTACATACTTAGCCAAATTGATTCACTCTCCTTTTCTTTTTGATGGTTAATTCGGTTCCTTTCACAGCTGCCGGAATCCCCCTCACGGTCCTCTGTGTACTGCAACCTTACATGTGTCCTTTTGCTAGAGACACGTTTCTATATAGAATACCCATATTTGTTATATTTGTCAATATTATTTATCAATTTACGTCATAATTTGTTGAACGCATCAATGTGATAAAGCGGTCAAATATCTGATAGTTCAGATATTTGACCGCCCATTTATATTATCTCTCATTTATTGTATATATTTTTTATATAATATGTATATTTACGCAAAAACTTTATATCAATTTTTAAAACTGTGAATCGGAGCCGGAATCCGTCCTCCACGCTGTACAAAAGCATCACAGGAAAATTGATTTACAGGCATAATCGGAGCATATCCAAGAAGTCCTCCAAACTCTACCGTCTCGCCTACTCCTTTCCCGATAACAGGAATCAGACGTACTGCCGTTGTCTTCTGGTTGATCATTCCAATTGCAGCTTCGTCTGCAATAATGCCGGAAATTGTGGAAGCCTTTGTATCTCCGGGAATCGCAATCATATCAAGGCCTACAGAACAAACGCAGGTCATAGCTTCCAGCTTCTCAATTCCAAGAGCACCTGCATTCACTGCATCGATCATTCCCTGATCTTCACTTACCGGGATAAAAGCACCACTTAAACCTCCGACTGCCGTAGAGGCCATAACTCCGCCTTTTTTCACCTGATCGTTGAGAAGAGCAAGTGCTGCCGTCGTTCCCGGAGCTCCAACCCTTTCCAGACCAATTTCTTCCAGAATCTCAGCCACACTGTCCCCCACTGCAGGAGTTGGTGCAAGAGAAAGGTCTACAATACCGAATTTTACACCAAGACGTTTCGAAGCCTCCAGAGCCACAAGCTGACCGACTCTTGTCACCTTAAACGCCGTACGCTTAATCATTTCACAAAGAGTTTCGAAGTCTTTTCCTCTCACCTTTTCAAGAGCTGTTTTTACTACACCAGGACCACTGACACCTACATTAATGATGGTGTCAGCCTCTGTCACACCATGGAACGCGCCTGCCATAAACGGATTATCGTCGGGAGCATTACAGAATACCACCAACTTCGCACATCCAAGGGAATCCTGTTCCTTTGTTGCTTCCGCTGTCTTCAGGATGATCTCGCCCATCAGCTTCACTGCGTCCATATTGATACCTGTACGTGTAGAGCCTACGTTTACAGAACTGCACACACGCTCTGTCTGAGCAAGAGCCTGCGGAATGGAATTGATGAGAAGCTCCTCTGCCGGAGTCATTCCCTTGCTCACCAGCGCTGAATATCCGCCTATAAAGTTAACACCTACCGTATGCGCCGCTCTGTCCAGAGTTTTTGCGATCGTCACAAAATCTTCCGGAGTCCTGCAGGCTGCACCGCCGACCAGAGCGATCGGAGTCACGGAAATTCTTTTATTTACAATGGGAATTCCATATTCTGTGGCAATTTTATCTCCTGTGGATACAAGATCCTTTGCACAGGTTGTAATTTTATTATAAATTTTCTGATTTACTTTCTCAAGGTCACTGTCAATGCAATCCAGAAGGCTGATTCCCATAGTGATGGTACGCACATCCAGATTTTCCTGTTCGATCATTTTATTTGTTTCGTTTACTTCAAATATATTTATCATAATAAGTTCTCCTTGAATGTTATGCCTTCCCGGACATTATATTCTATGCATCTTATTAAAGATATCCTCATGCTGGCAGCGAATTACTACGCCTATTTCATCTCCAAGAGCAGAAAGCTCTTTGGAAAGAGTTCCTGTATCTTTTTCACTTGCTCCGGTATCTGCTACCATCATCATATTAAAATATCCCTGCACGATTGTCTGTGAGATATCAAGAATGTTGACTCTGTTGTCTGCAAGATAGGTACAAACCTTTGCGATAATACCTACTGTGTCATTTCCTACCACTGTAATGATTGTTTTTTTCATAGCATTTGTCCTTTCTATACTGTAATCACATCTGATATGCAATCCCTTTTCGCCACCTGGATCCGAAAATCTCTGGACTTATAAGGGTTGTCACCTAAGGTCACCTCTGAACAAACCGTTTCATAGGCCAGCTCTTCGTAGTTGTTTTCCCTGCTTAAATGCCCGAGAAAAACCGCTTTCAGATTGTCATGCAGAAGACGGCAGAGAAGCCTTCCCGCATTTTCATTGGAAAGATGTCCTCTGTCTCCCAGAATCCTCTGTTTCAGATAATAAGGATATTTTCCCACCTGAAGCATACGAATATCATGATTCGCCTCCAGAAGAAGAGCATCCAGATTTTGTAAATGTCCGATTATGTAATCGTTATATTTCCCGAGGTCAGTAGCAATCCCGACAGACTGCTCTCCGCATTCCAGGCGATAACCAACAGGCTGAACCGCGTCGTGGGAAATCGTAAAGGGATTGATTGTCATATCCTTGATCACAAAAGGTTCATCCTCTCGAATTTCACGAAAAATCCCATCAGGCATTTTGCCAAGACTTTTCATTCTGGACATTGCATCTACCGTTCCCCCTGTTGCATATATGGGAATGTGATATTTCCGCGCAATTACCCCGAGTCCCTGAATATGATCCGAATGCTCATGGGTAACCAGAATCCCATCGATATCCTCACCTGTAAGATCCAGACTGTTCAGCCCCTGTGTAATGCGTTTCCCACTGATTCCCGCGTCCACCAGCACATGGGCATTGTCTGACCCCACATAAATACAGTTTCCGCTGCTTCCGCTGGCTATACTACAAAGTCTCATATTTCCCTAACCTCTCTTCAATCTGCTTCTTTGTTTCTTTTTCTGTACCGCTGTTGTTAATCTCAAAATCCGTATGTGTCCGGAAAAATTCTTCCGATGCCTGACTTCTGATAATGCTTTCCGCCTTTTCCCTGCTGTAGCCTCTGCTTTCCATCAGGCGGCGGATGCGGATTTCCTTCTCCGTATGAACATACCATACTTCATCACAAAATTCCTGATAATTCTCCTCCAGAAGAAGCGCCGCCTCCACCACACAGACAGCGCATTTTTCTTGCTTTTTGCATTTTATCTGCTCTAAAATATATCTCTTTACTGCAGGATGAATGATTCCGTTTAATTTCTCCAGCAAATCCGGATGCGAAAATACTACATCAGAAACCAGCCTGCGGTCAATAGTCTGGTCTTCTTTTTTTATAACCTCTCTGCCCAAAAGCTCTATGACCGGCTCGTAACACTCCCGGCCGGGCTCCATGACAAGATGGCCCACCTCGTCTGCCTTCAGAACAAAAGCATGGTATCTTTCTTCCAGAAAGTCAAGAATTGTGCTCTTTCCTGCGCCTACTCCTCCGGTAATTCCCAATGTGATCATTTTCTCTTCCTCTTATTTCGCCTCATACCAGTTATTGCCCTGATGCATGTCCACCTCAAGCTCTACAGACAACTGTGCGGCGCCTTTCATTTCTTCTTCCAAAATTGCAGAAACACGTTCCACCTCATCCTTATGCGTCTCGATCAGAAGTTCATCATGTACCTGAAGTACAAGACGGGATTTCATCCCCTCGCTTTTCAGTCTTCTGTATACACGATTCATGGCAATTTTGATGATATCTGCTGCAGTTCCCTGAATCGGAGAATTCATAGCAACTCTTTCTCCAAAGGAACGCTGCATAAAATTGCTGGATTTCAGCTCCGGAATTGGGCGCCTTCTTCCAAACATGGTGCTCACATACCCCTGTTCTTTGCCTTCCTGAACCATTTTTTCAAGAAAGCCTTTTATTTTCGGATAAGTTTCGAAATAATTCTCAATATATTCTGCAGCTTCTTTTCTTGTAATACTTAAGTCCTGACTCAGTCCAAAGGAACTGATTCCATATACGATTCCGAAATTCACTGCCTTGGCATTACGTCTCTGCAGAGAAGTAACTTCGTCGAACGGCACATGAAATACCTGAGATGCAGTCAGTCTGTGAATATCCTGCGCTTCCCTATATGCCTGGATGAGCATTTCATCTCCTGACATATGCGCAAGTACACGAAGTTCAATCTGAGAATAATCTGCATCCAGAAATACATATCCCTCTTCCGGCACAAACACCTTTCGAATCAGGCGTCCCAGCTCCATTCTTACAGGGATATTCTGCAGATTCGGCTCTGTACTGCTGATTCTGCCTGTTGCTGTAATCGTCTGATTAAAAGTAGAGTGAATCCTTCCATCTTCTTCAATTACATTTCCAAGTCCGTCTGCATAAGTGGATTTCAACTTTGTGAGCTGACGATATTCCAGAATATCTTTTACAATCGGATAATCCGGGGCAAGCTTATCCAGAATATCTGCCGCTGTCGAATATCCGGTCTTCGTCTTTTTTCCCCCCTTGATTCCCATTTTTTCAAAGAGAATCACACCCAGCTGCTTAGGTGAATTGATATTGAATTCCTCACCTGCCTGCTTCCAGATCAGCTTCTCCAGCTCCTCTATCCTGACATTCAGATGCTCTCCATAATTCTTTAACTCCTCACCCTGTACTGCGATTCCCCATTTTTCCATGGAATCCAGCGTAAAGATAAGAGGAATTTCTATCTCTGAAAAAACTTTTTCCATTCCGGCAGCCTGAAGCGCCGCTTCCATAGGTTCCTTGCATGAAAATGCTGTATATGCCATGTAGCAGGCATATTTACTCAGACCTTCCGCTCCCTGTTCCCACGCTTTTTCTATGGAAGTTTTTCCAAGTAAATCTTCTTTCGAAGGCAGAAGCATTCCCTCCAGAAATTCCTTTGCCATATCATCATAAGTATAAGAAGATTTCAGCGGATTCAAAAGATATGCGGCAACTCCTGCGTCAAAAACATTCTGGGAATTCTCTATTTTTATATATTTCAAAAGCGTTTTGATATCCAGAGCACATATTTTGCAGGTAAGCTCTTCCAATTTTGAACACAGATAACCTTCTGTAATAAGCATTTCTACAGGAACATAGTAAATCTCATCACTGCCAAGGGCAATTCCCACGCCGAACACCTGGTTCTTTTCTGCCAGAATCCCTACACCTATATACGGCATCTGCGATGCTTTTGCAAAAAGCGCCTCTACTCCGGCAAAATCATTACAGGTAAAAAATTCCTGCTCCATCATATTTTCTGCTACTGCATCGCTGTCAAATCGTCCCAGAAGATTTTTCAGTTCCAGCCTTTTATATAATTCATAGGCTTCTTTTGTATAAAGATTTCCTAATCTTGCAACATCATAATCAAATTCAACAGGGCTTTCTGTATTAATCGTAGCCAGCTTCTTACACAAAATGGCTGTCTCGTAATTCTCTCTCAGAGATTCTCTTGCTTTGTTTGGTTTTACCTCTTCAATATGCTCATAAGCATTCTCCACTGTCCCGAATTCCATAATCATTTTTGTTGCTGTTTTTTCACCGACTCCCGGTATTCCTGGAATATTATCAGAAGAATCCCCCATAAGAGCCTTAAGCTCTATAATCTGCGGCGGCGTTACCTGATACTTCTCAATCACTTGATCCCAGTGATAGTCTTCAATGGTTGTTTTCCCCCTGGAAGTCTTTGGAAGACGAATCAGAACCTTCTCCGTAGCAAGCTGAAGAAGATCTCTGTCTCCGGAGAGAATTGTCACCTCCATGCCCTGCGCTTCGCTCTTTCTGGCAAGCGTTCCTAGAATATCATCTGCTTCATAGCCCTCTTTGGACATAATCGTAACCCCCATGGCCGTAAGCACCTCTTTCATCAGAGGCACCTGCTCACGCAGTTCCTCAGGCATTCCCTTCCGTGTACCCTTGTATGCTTCAAAAAGCTTATGCCGGAAGGTTGGAGCATGCAAATCAAAAGCCACTGCAAGATACTGTGGATTCTCTTCCTCAAGAATACGGAATAGAATATTTAAAAAACCGTAAACTGCTCCTGTATGCTTTCCTTCTGAATTTGTCAGATCAGGCAATCCATAAAATGCCCTGTTTAAAATACTGTGACCATCAATCAGTAATATCTTTTCGCTCATAAATCCCTCCGGTTTCTATTCTTAGTCAGACAGAACGTAAAATTTATATTGCTTCTACAGTCCTGTTAAAACACCATAAGTATCCAAAACATAATTACTGCCGCAAACAATATGCACACAAACGCGCCGACAAAAAATCGACTTGCTTTTCTTTTTCGTATATATCTTCTGCTCTTTTTTATATCAAGTTCGAGAAGTTCTTTAAAATCGAGAACAGAATCACTGCCCTCCTCCTTAAGTTGCCGCATTGCCTCATGAACGATAAAATATGTTTCCAGCTCATCGCGGCACGAAGAGCATTCTTCTATATGCTCCAGAAAATCTTCCAGTTCCTCCACTGAAAGCGTACGATTGATATATCTGTTTACCATGCTCTCCGCTGTACTGCAATTCATAGCAAATTCCTCTTCTGTTACCGTTTCCGGTAACCCTTGTCTTTTTTTATCTTCCTATTATAACCAAAATCCCCCTGCTTGACAAGCCATGTTACAATAAACAGGAAGATAATCATATCAGGAAAGGAATCTTTTTATGGAAGCATATCAGCACAAAGCCCAGTATTATGAAACAGATCAGATGAATGTCATTCATCATTCCAACTACATCCGCTGGTTCGAGGAAGCACGTTCTTATTTTCTGGAACAGATTGGTTTTCCCTATGATGTTCTGGAACAAGAAATGAAACTTGTCAGTCCGGTTATGGAAATCACTTGCCAATATCGCGCTATGGTCCGCTTCGGTGACCTCGTAGATATTTACACAACTGTAGAAAAGTTTAACGGAATCAAGCTGACCCTTTCTTATAAAATCGTCAATCACAAGACCGGCGTACTCTGCACGACAGGTTCCTCCACCCACTGTTTTCTTAACGCCTCCGGTACTCCTGTCTCTCTGAAAAAAAGTGCACCGGAATTATACAAGAAAATACTTGAGCAAACAGAATCATCCACAGTATAAA
>Scooby_p1__coassemble_678_pt1 | contig 16902 bp, 10 predicted proteins | sample Scooby_p1__metabat2_low_PE_018 | metagenome-assembled genome bin Scooby_p1 | reverse complement strand
CAGGCTTCTTAACACGTGACCCACGTGCGAAAGAGCGTAAAAAATACGGTCTCAAAGCAGCTCGTAGAGCACCACAGTTCTCTAAACGATAATTTTATTATCAGAAGAATTATTATTAAACAGCAAAATTATAACCCTCTCAGGAAGATTCCTGAGAGGGTTTTTTCATGCGGTTGTTATTTTAGAGGAAAATAAAAAGTGATACGAATGGAACGATTCAAATTATATAGCGTCACATTTCAAGAATCCGGTAAAACCAAGCCCCTCTGTCAGAAGCTTTCCTGATAGGGGGGCTTAGTAAATTCAAAACTATTTTTCCAGTAGGTTTTCTGCTCTTTTCAGCGCAGCAGCAATATTTTTACAGAAGTTATCTTTGCCGATTTTGCGTATAAATCCGGTTTTTTCCATTACGCGCATAGGCTGTTCGCTGACATGGGAAAAAATCAGAGTGATATTATTTTCCAGACATTTGTCAGCAAGCTCGTCAAGTGCGTTCATAGCTGTAATGTCAAGCGCCGAAACGCTTCTCATACGAAGAATCAGGCATTTGGTGAAATCCTTAAAGAGGATTTTTTCAATGGCATCGGCAGCGCCGAAGAACAGAGGGCCTGTAATCTCATAAACACGGATTTCCCGGGGCAATTCTCTTAAATGTCTGTTAATTTCTTTACTGTCATCGTCGATATAAGTCCAGCCTTTAACCTGAGTTTCATCACTCATTCGTTTGATGAACAGGAGACAGGCAAGAATCATACCAACCTCAATAGCTACAACAAGGTCAAATACAACGGTCAGAACAAAGGTAATGACCAGAACAGCAATATCGCTTTTGGGCGCTGTCTGAACAAGACGTTTGAAAGTTCTCCACTGGCACATATTATAAGCAACCATAAACAAAATAGCTGCAATTGTAGGCATTGGAATCATTCCGGCATAAGGCATGAGTACAACAAGAACAATTACAAGAGTAATGGAGTGAACCATACCTGCGACAGGAGAACGTCCGCCGTTTTTGATATTTGCGGCTGTTCTTGCGATTGCTCCGGTAGCAGGAATACCTCCAAACAGAGCGGAAGCCACGTTTCCCGCACCCTGCGCTATAAGCTCCATATCGGAACGATGCTTCGTACCTGTCATGCCGTCTGCGACAACGCAGGACAAAAGAGACTCGATAGCTGCCAGAATTGCAATGGTAAAAGCGTTTGGCAGAGCCTGTTCAACCATATGGAAACTGAATTCCGGAAGGTGGAAGGATGGCAGGTCATTGCTGATGGTATAAAGTTTTCCGATGGTTGCAACCTCCAGTGGAAGGAACTGTACCATCAGGATTCCGGCAATAACTGCAATGAGGGATCCCGGAATTTTTTTGAAAATATAAGGCGAAATAATTAAAATTGCAAGGCTGACGCCGCCGACAATCAATGCATCTGTGTTAAGTGTAGAAATATTTTCTATGAAAGCAGAAAGCTTCTCGGTAGTTTCAATAGCAACAGTGCCTTTCGGATAGGTAATTCCAAAGAAATCCTTAAACTGTCCGATAACAATCGTAACCGCGATACCTGAGGTAAAACCTGTGGTAATGGTATAAGGAATATATTTGATCAGTCCTCCGAAGCGGCAAAATCCCATAATGATAAGAATAATACCTGCAAGAATAGTTGATATAACAAGACCATCCATGCCGTTTGTAGCAACAATTCCGGCGACAATCGTGGCAAATGCGGCAGTAGGACCGGCAATCTGTACGGTGCTTCCGCCAAGTGCAGAAATCACGAAACCTGCTACAATCGCTGTATAGATACCTGTTTCAGGTCCTACACCGGAAGCAAGTGCAAGTGCGATAGACAGTGGAAGCGCGATTACCGCAACAATAATTCCCGCAATAACATCACGGGTAAACTGTGACGCTGAATAATTCTTCAGAGAAGTAAGCAGCATCGGTTTAAAAGTGTTTTTTGTTTTCATTTCTCTTTTTCTCTCCCTCCAAAATTTGGCGGACAAAATACCTGTAAAATCAGGCTTTTTGTCCGCAATCCATAAAAGTATATCATAGGAAAATTGCGGGGTAAACAATAAAAGCAGAAGTTTCTGAGAAAGAACAAAAATAGAAAAACAAATTCCAGAGTGTATGCCGGAAGTGTTTTTTGTGGTATGATAAAAGCCAGTAAGCTGAGAGCATTTCTAATATGCTACGGCAAAACGGGGAGATTAAATTGTGAAAGAAAATACACACAGGAGAAAAATATGAAGAAACTGGTTATTGGTATTCTCGCCCATGTAGATGCGGGAAAAACAACCTTGTCAGAGGGGCTGCTTTATCTGAGCGGAAAAATCAGAAAGCTTGGAAGAGTAGATCACAGGGATGCTTACTTAGATACATTTGAGCTTGAAAGAGAAAGAGGAATTACTATTTTCTCGAAACAGGCTGTTTTAAATATGGGAGATACACAGGTGACTCTTCTGGATACTCCGGGACATGTTGATTTTTCAGCTGAAATGGAGAGAACTCTTCAGGTGCTGGATTATGCGATTCTTGTCATAAACGGAGCGGACGGCGTTCAGGGACATACTATGACATTGTGGCGTCTGTTGGCTCGATATGGGATTCCAACCTTTCTGTTTGTGAATAAGATGGATCAGGAGGGAACAGACAGGGATGCTCTTCTGGCAGAATTAAAAAAACGACTTGATGAAAACTGCATCGACTTCGATGAAACACAGGATTTTGATGAATTTATGGAAAATTTGTCTATGTGTGATGAAGAGCTGCTGGAAAAATATTTGGAGCAGGGAGAACTGACACAGGAGGACATTACAGAACTTATTTGCACAAGAAAGGTGTTTCCTTGCTATTTTGGTTCAGCGTTGAAGCTGGAAGGTGTGGAGGAATTTATCAGAGGTGTGGAAAAATACACGGTTTCTCCTGCATACAATGTGGATTTCGGAGCAAAAATCTACAAGATTGCACGAGATGAACAGGGTAACCGTCTGACATATATGAAAATCACAGGCGGCACGCTGAAAGTAAAGTCACTTCTGACAAATCAGTCTTTGCACCACGGTAGAGAAGAAGAAACCTGGGAAGAAAAAGCAGACCAGATTCGTATTTATTCGGGAGCAAAATACGAGATGATCAAGGAGGCGGAAGCGGGAACAGTCTGTGCAGTTACAGGGCTGACAAGAACCTATCCCGGTCAGGGACTTGGTTGTGAAAGGGAATCTGAACTTCCGGTTCTGGAACCTGTACTTAATTATCAGATTCAGCTGCCTTCAGACTGTGATGTTCATCAGATGCTTAAGAAATTAAAAGAACTGGAGGAAGAAGAGACGCAGCTTCACATCGTCTGGGACGAACAGCTTCAGGAAATTCATGCCATGCTCATGGGAGAAGTGCAGATTGACATTCTCAAGCATCTCATCTGGGAAAGATTTCATGTGGCTGTTGAATTTGGAGCAGGAAGTATTGTTTATAAGGAGACGATTGCCGGACCGGTGGAAGGAGTCGGACATTATGAGCCGTTGCGCCATTATGCAGAGGTGCATCTTATGCTGGAGCCCGCAGAAGCTGGAAGCGGTCTGCAGTTTTTTACAGCCTGCAGCGAGGACGTATTGGACAAAAACTGGCAGAGGCTGATTCTGACCCATCTGGAGGAAAAGGAGCATAAGGGAGTTCTCACAGGCGCTCCGATTACCGATATGCAGATTACTCTTCTCACAGGGCGAGCCCATCTGAAGCATACAGAAGGGGGGGATTTCAGGCAGGCGACTTACCGTGCGGTGCGCCAGGGACTTAAACAGGCAAAAAGTATTCTTTTAGAACCGTATTACGAGTTCCGGCTGGAAGTGCCGGCAGAAATGATTGGAAGAGCAATGGCAGATATCCAGAAAATGCAGGGAAGTTTTCTGCCGCCGGAAACAGAGGAAGAAATGACGGTTCTTCGTGGAACGGCACCGGTTTCACAGATGCGGGATTACCAGAGAGAAGTGGTTTCTTATACAAAAGGGCACGGACGGCTGTTTTGTTCGCTGAAAGGTTATGCGCCCTGTCAGAACCAGGATGAGGTTGTTGCCGCTATAGGATATGATTCCGAGCGGGATATGGAAAATCCCACAGGCTCTGTCTTCTGTGCTCATGGAGCTGGCTTTGTGGTGCCGTGGAATGAGGTAACAGATTATATGCACCTGGAAGGTGTGGATTTTGACGATGAAATAGAAGAAGAGGAGAAGCTTTCTGTCTATGTTCCGCCACGCTCTGCCTATGCAGGAAGCTATGAAGATGATAAAGAACTTCAGGAAATATTTGAGCGTACTTTCGGACCTGTGAAAGAAAAAAGAGCTATGGTGGGAAAAAGAACTGTTTCTGCACAGCCGTGTCGTTCTTATTACACTCCAAAGCGAAAGTCAGGAGAAGAATACCTGCTTGTTGACGGTTATAATGTGATTTTCGCATGGGAGGAATTGCGGGAGCTGGCAGAAGCGAATCTTCATGCGGCTCAGGATAAATTGATGGATATTCTCAGCAATTATCAGGGATATAAGAAATGTACGCTGATTCTTGTGTTTGATGCTTATAAGGTGGAAGGGCACAGTGAAGAAGTTTTAAAATATCATAATATTTATGTTGTTTACACAAAAGAAGCTGAAACGGCCGATCAGTACATTGAAAAAACCGTGCACAAAATTGGCCGTCAGCATCAGGTGACAGTGGCGACCTCAGATGGACTGGAACAGATTATTATTATGGGACAGGGAGCACAGCGGCTGTCAGCGAAAGGGCTTAAAGAAGAAATTGACGAGGCAAACAGACAACTGCGTCTCGACTGGCATCAGCACAGACAGAGCAGCAAAAACTATCTTTTCGATCATATTTCAGAGGAGCTTGCACAGGAGATGGAACAGGTAAGGCTGGGAAAAAAGAAGCTGTAAAGCAAAATCATTAACAGACAGGAAGGAAGCGGACTTTAATGAAAATAATGATTGTGGAGGATGATACAGGACTTTGCAGAGGAATTTGTCTTGCTCTGGCAGAACAGGAAAATGAGTTCGTATGCTGCCATTGCCTGAAAGAAGCGAGAGGTCTTTTTATAAAAGAAAAACCGGAATTGATGATTCTTGATATCAATCTTCCGGATGGAAGCGGATATGAGCTGCTTCAGGAAATAAGGGAAAAATCAGAAATACCCATTCTTCTTTTGACAGCAAATGATCTTGAGGTGGATGAAGTGACAGGACTTTCTCTGGGAGCAGATGATTATGTGACAAAGCCTTTCAGTCTTGCTGTTCTCAGAGCGCGTGTAGAAGCGCTGAAACGCCGTGCAAAAAGAAAAGTTCCGCAGGTGTATAGGATAGATAGTTTTAGTTTTGACTTTTCCAGGCTTCTTTTTTATAGAGGAAAAGAAGAAATACAGTTAAGCCGGAATGAACAAAAGCTACTGCAGCTTTTTCTGGAAAATCAGGGGCGTGTACTCACCCGTGAGATACTGGTGGAGCGCCTGTGGACGGATGGCGCGGAATATGTAGATGAAAATGCTCTTTCTGTTACCGTAAACCGGTTGAGAAAAAAACTGGGAAACAATGGGGAAAATTATATTCATACAGTGTACGGACAGGGATATACATGGAAGAAAGAATGAATACATAAGATAAGGCAGGAGAAATCCTGCCTTATCTAGTTTCTTTAGAGGGTTCAAATGGTATATCATCAGACTCAGTTTCCCGATATTCCCGCGGTGTTACTCCTGTATACTGTTTAAACACCTTGCTGAAATATCTGGGATTATCGTATCCTGCCATTTCACACACCTCTGTTATTTTTCTGTCTGTATTTCTGAGGAGCTCTTTTACTTTTTCCATCCGCACTTCTGTCAGATATTCCACAAAATTGCATCCTGTTTTTTCCTTAAAAAGTCTGCTCAGATAGTTAGGATGAAGATAAAATTGTTCGGCGAGAGAATTCAGGCTGATGTTCTCGGCATAATGGTGGCGGATAAAAAGCTGAATCTCACGGATTACATCTTTACCTAGGGAGTGTTCGTCCACCTGACTAATGAGGCGGATTAACCATTCCAGATATTCTGTCATGCAGGCTGTACTGTCCTGCATGTTTTCTGAGAGAAGGATACGGTTTAAAATACGTTTCAGACCGGAGTGAAGCTCCTCGTCTTTCAGGGAAAGATTTTTCAGAAAGCTATTAAGTTCAATCAAAAAGCTGATGCAGGCAGACTGGTACTGGGTAAGGGTAGGTTTCTGTTGCTGGAGAGAAATCAGTGCACTGTTTAAAAGCTTCGGAGCCTGGGTGCGCGTTTCCGTATTGGTGATCAGACAGAAAAGTTCCGGCAGAATATCCTGAAGAGATTTTGAGCTGTGTGAAAAAAGAGTTTCAATATTCTGGTAGAGGATAATTCCCTCATTGGTGCCTGCACGATGATAGCGCTGGGCTTTACAGGCTTCCTCCCAGCCCTCGTGAAGCGATTCCAATCCGTATTTCTGCTTGCTGGCGCCGCAGGACCATTCTTCAAGTCCGGTACAGAGCTGCTCCAAAAGAGAGGTCAGGGAACCGAAGGCAGAATCAGATTCCCAGGGAAGCAGACAGAAGAGAGAAAAAATTTCATCATCCAGAAAAATAGCGGAAGGAACTATAGATGAAATCTGATGGCGCATATGTTCTTTTTTTTCTGAAAGTGATTCCTCTGTCAGTTTTTTATTCTTTAAGACCATGGAGAGACCATACCAGCGATTGAGTTTTGGAAGATTAAATTTTACAGAATCTGCCCTGGAATACCCTTTGGCAGCAGATAAAAGCAGGGCTTCCATGCGATTGCTGTGAATCTTGGTTTCTTTTCTGCGCGCAGAGAATTCCTGACTGAGACGCTTCAGCAGTTCCTCGATATCCTTTAAAACAACTGGCTTTGTGAGATAATCAACAGCTCCGCCCCGTATTGCTTCCTGCGCGTAGGTGAAATCAGAATATCCGCTGAGGATTACAGACTTCACATCAGGATATTCCTGACGCAGGATTTTCAGAAGATCGAGCCCTGTTTTTTCCGGCATTCGGATATCCATAAATGTCAGATCGACAGGGTTCTTTTTTAGAAAGGCAAGCGCTTCATCCACACTTCCTGCTGTTCCGGCAACCTCGAAGCCGTATAGATCCCATTTTACGAACCGGGCCAGGCCACGGCATACGATTTCCTCATCATCTACAATCAGTACCTGATAGCTCATAGATTTTCTCCCCCTTTTGTTTTATCTGTCATATTTTCTGAATGTCTGCGAAGGGGCAGGGTGATATAAATTCTGGTTCCCTGCTCCTGACAACTCTCAATTTCGATTCCGTAAGGATCTCCGTAGAAAAGCCGGATTCTCTGATTTACATTTATAAGACCGATACTGCCCTGAGATACGTCATCTTGTTTCAGGGAAGCCCTCAGTGCAGTAAGTTCTTCAAGGGACATTCCCCGTCCGTTATCTTCCACGATAATATGAAGGATTTCACTTTCTATATAGGAGTGGATGCGGATAGAACAGCCCCGGCTTGAATCTCCGAATGCATGTACGACAGCGTTTTCCATAAGAGGCTGAAGCATAAACTGAGGAACATAAAGAGATTCATCGTCCACCTCTGTTTCCAGAATCAGGGAAATTTTATCTTTATGACGGAAGTTGATCACGTCTATGTAAATGGAGGCGTGTTCAATACCGTCTTTCAGAGGGATGGTATTACCTCCTGTTTTCATTCCGAGACGACAGAGGCGGCTGAATTGTTCGATCATCCTTGTTACGGCACTTTCTCCTCCTGCTTCATACATAGCTTCCCAGCGGATAATATCCAGAGTATTGTAAAGAAAATGAGGATTAATCTGCATCAGCATGGCATCAAGCCTGGCATTCTGCAGACTTAAAAGCATTTTCTGGCGGTGTATTTCGGAAAGATAAACCTGATCAATCAGCATATTAGTATTTTCGGCCATTTCATTAAACCTGTCACCCAGATCAGTAATTTCGTCGTGACCGCTGTTGGCGTATCGTGCTGCCCACTTTCCGCTGCCTGCTTTTTTCATAGCGTCATTCAGCTTTTTCAGAGGATTGGAAATACTGATGGTCACATAATAGGAAAGGATAAAACATGCGATTACAGTTGTAATCAGTACAAGGATACAGAGATTGCGAATATGAAGAGTGTTTTTCAGAAGATCTTCAAGTCGAGCGATGTAGCAGACATACATTTCAGAGTCAGGAATCTGTTCATAGACGAAAAGCATTTTCTGACCGTTAATTTGTATTCTTTCGATATCCCGTTTTGTTTCCTGCATCTGAGTGAAAAGCTCCGGAGCTTTGGGAAAAGAAGGTGCGCTGATTCTTGGGCTGAATCCGCAGAGAACACCGTCCTTTCCGACCAGAAAGGTATTTCCCGCGTCTTCTTCGGCAATGGTATCAACTGCGCCGGTGAAGCTGCTCAGATCAATATTGAAAAGCAAAACACCGAGAAAATCACGGGTGCTTGGTTCATATACGGCAATTCCCATAGTAACAGTGTTGGCGAAGCCGTAAACATTCTGCTCATTTTTATAAAAGAATTCCATTTGTTCTCTGCTGTCCATCCACACGGGATATCCTTTTTTCTGCTGTGGCAGAAGATAGAATTCCGAATTGTAAAATTTCTTCAGATTTCGGATGGTACCACCTCGCCGGAAGCCGTTATCCTCAACCATGTGATATTGATAGTCAGGGGTGACAAACTGGATATTTACAATATTTTTTCGGTACTGGCGCAGGGAATACAGTCGGTTTTCGATGAGATAGGAATTGTCGTCAAAAATCTGTTGTTCTTTTGGCGTTGGATTTTTGGGAATTTGTGCGTTCTGGACAATGGCATTTAAAATACGGCTGTTATCGTAAAAGCCAAGCGCAGTGTTCTCATACTCTTTCATATTATCGCGTATTTTCAGTCCTGTATTCTGGACGAGCATGGTGGTATAGCGATCCAGATTAAGATTGATTTCGCGGGAATACTGGACAAAAGAAAAAAAGGTAAGAAATAAAGCGCTTGTGAGCAACAAAATCAGGAAAGAGACATTTAGTCTGCGGAAAATCCCTGTCTTGCGAAGCTGTCTTGTTATGAATGTATTGAGCTTCTGTTTTGTTTTTCGAATCCGGGTTATCACCTTCATATGGCCTCCCTGAAGCGTTTCAGAATCCTGTTGCAAGTGATTCGTGTACGCTCTAATTATTTTAAGTAAATCATAAATTTTTTGTATTATAACATATTATCTGTGAAAAAGATATGAGAACAAAAAAAGAGACGCCGGACATTGGTATGTCCATGCGCCTCTTTTTTTTATCACTGTAGTCATGCAGCCTGTTTATTTTTTGTTCGCTTCATTAAAGGATTCCAGAGCCTCGGATTCGCACTGTTCCTGAGCTGCTGCAAATTCTTTTTCAGGATCTGCATTGGGGTCTGTAAGAATTTTCTGTACTGCTCGGTCAACGTAGGAGCCGAAATCAGCTTTTCCGTAGAATTCCAGACGTCCTACTGTCTTGGCTGCTTCCAGAACTTCTTTGTATTCTTCCGGGAATTCGTAGAAATCTGTTACACTCATGTCGTCACGAGGAATGATAACCGGGCTGAGAGCGCCTTTGGTTGCAAGGTTTTCAAAGTAGGATGCAAAATATTCGCCGGAATTATAGAATTTAATATATTCCCAGGCTGCATCTTTTTTCGCCTGATCAGATTTTGCGTTGATCACATAGGTTGTTCCTGCGATTGCAGTTGTCTGTTCGCCGGAAGGTCCTGCAGGAGGCAGGCAAAGACCAAGATCATCAGGATCCATTCCATTGGAGACTGCGTCTGTTACCCAGTCTGAAGCAAACGGCATCATACCGATTTTGCCCATTGCGAAATCTGCGGTAAGGTCGCCGAATTTCAGGGTCATATCGCTCTGAAGAACGCCTTCGCTCTTTAACTGCTGGTAATATTTGGCTGCTTCGATTACCGCCGGATCTGTAAAGGTAAGCTCTGCGGTTCCGTCTTCGTTTTCTTTTGTAAGGTCTCCGCCTGCCTGCCATACATAATACTGGAAGAACCATTCTGTCCATTCTGCGGCAAGAGTTGCATATCCGGCAACCTGATTGTCAGGATTGTTGATTTTTTTGGCAAATTCGAGAGCTTCTTCCCATGTCTTTGGAGCTGTTTCGAGACCGGCTTCTTTGAAAAGGGCTTTGTTGTAGCCGAAAAGCATTGGGGAAACTGTACTTGGAACACCGTAAATCGTGCCGTCTTTTGTAAACATATCCACATATTCTTTTGTGAAATTATCCCATTCGTCCCACTGTGCAGTATAGTCGTTTAATGGCTCCAGAATACCTGCGGTCATGTAGGAATCCATCATAGTAAAAGAACAGTCAATAAGATCAGGAGCTGTTCCGGAAGCAACGCCCTGATAAAATTCATTTCCAGGGTCGCCTTCTTTTACAACTTTATTGAGAGTGATCCACGGATGTTCTTCCAGGAATTTTTCTTCCATGGAGAGATACCAGTCATCCTGATTACGGCTCTTTACCCAGAGAGTGAGTTCCACCGGTTCGTGCTCTTCTTCAGCAGCCGAAACAGATACTGCGCCTGTGAAAGTGGTTGCGGCCATAGAAAGGCAAAGCAGTGTGGCGAGAAGTTTCTTTTTCATCATAGTTAAATCCTCCTTATATTTATCGGGCACCTCTGTGCCGCCTTTGTCTTGTGTTTATCATAGCAGATTATAAGGATTCTGAAAACAGAAGATAATTAACCATATTTCAAAAAAAGTTCACTTTTTTTAAGGTTATCAAAAAGGAAGGGGAAAATAGTTAAAAAAGGTGACAGAGAAGTAAAAGATATTTCTTTTCGTTTCAGATAAATTCTTTATACTGAAATAGAAGAATCGGTATGGGAGGTATGGCAAATGAGTTCCAAAAAGAAAAATTCTCTTTCCGCAAAAACGGGAAGTTATATGTTCCGGAAAAAAATAACCCCCTGGTGTATTTTGTTTTTGCCGATGGCGTTTACTGTCTGGCTGAAATATTATCCCATATTCAGGGCGTTTTATATTTCCCTGTTTAAGTATGACCCAATCAATCCTCCGGGAAAAATGATAGGTTTCAGAAATTATCAGGAAATGTTTCGTATGCAGTTTTACTGGGATTCCTGGAAAAATACTTTTATTTTTCTGATTCTCCAGCTGTGTATGTGCTTTTTTATTCCCTTGATTCAGGCGTTGCTGCTCAACGAGCTGATAAAGCTGCAGAAATGTCTGACCACACTTTATATTTTGCCGGCTCTGATTCCGACGTCCGTCAATGTGATTATCTGGAGATGGATCTGGCATCCGGATTACGGTGTGGCGAATCAGATTGTGAAATTTTTTGGAGGACAGCCTCAGACCTGGCTCAGCGATCCGGATCTGGTAAAATTCTGCATTATTTTCCCGGGGGTACTGGGAGGAGGGCTGACAGTTCTTCTTTACCTTTCCGCAATTCAGGGAGTGCCTTCTGACATTATGGAATCTGCGGCTCTTGACGGCTGTACAGGATTTAAGAAAATCCGTCATATCATCCTGCCGAATATTTCATTCATGATTTTTATTCAGATGATCATGTGTGTGATTACTACGATGCAGCTTCTGGATGCGCCTTATATGTATGCATCGGGAGGTCCAAGCGGAGCATCCACAACGCAGGGCATTTTTATTTACAATGCATTTAATGACGATTTGAATTACGGCAGAGGTTCGGCTGCATCCGTTGTTCTATTGCTGGTGATTGCAGCACTGACCATGATTCAGATGCATTTTGAAAAAGCGGAGAAAAATTAAGGAGGGGCAAGACGATGAAAAGAAATAAGAATAAAATTCGTTACGGAAAAGCGGAACGCCGCCTGAAAATCGTAGCTGTCACCGTGTCCCTGCTGTTTGCGGCGCTGATGCTGTATCCGATGATTTTTGCAGTTTCCAGTTCCATGAAGGACAATTCCAAAATTTATGAGGTTCCTCCGAAGCTGCTTCCCGCAAAGGCGAACAGTGTATCTCTTGTTCTGGATTACACAGGACAGGAGTTTGAAAGTGAAGAAGAGATGAAGGATGTGATGATGCAGGATAATGTTCTTGCCATGTTTGGTACGAACTTCAAATTTGCAGATCAGTCTATTATGGAGATTCAAGTATATGGAATGAGAGACGGGAAAACGCTTTTCCATTCCAGAGCTCATCAGATGAAACTTCAGATGGAATGTGACTATGGTATTTATAAAAGAACCGCTATCAAAAAAGAAGTTCTCCTCCACGAAGACAGATATATAAGAGCCTGCGAATCCATTGGGTATGAATTTGATCCTCAGGGACTGGAAGTATCTGTGGAAGAAGGACTGGGAACACAATTTGAGCAGGATATTTCTTCTATGCTGAAAGAAAAATATACGACGTCCGGAAATCTTATAAAGATAGGGGATAAAACGAAAAATATTCTCAATCTCGAAAGCTTTAAATACTACCTTGATATGCCTGCCTATATTTATCCTCAAAGCGAGCGAGTAGTAAAATACGGTTTTCTGACTTTTGTAATGAACAGTGTGATCGTAATCGGGTTTGCCATGATCGCACAGGTAATCCTTTGCTCAGTGTGTGCATTTGTAATTAGCAGACAGCTTTCTCCAAGAGCCGGAAAATTTGTACTTTTGTTTTTCCTGGGAGGAATGATGGTACCGTTTGCCAGCATTATGCTGCCTCAGCTGATTATGTATCGGGATATGGGAGCCTATAATAATTACGCGGCTCTGTTGCTGCCATTCCTTTATCCCTATGGATTTTACGTATATCTGTATAAGGGCTTTTTCGATCAGATACCGGGAAGTTATTTTGAGGCAGCATCACTGGACGGAGCCGGAAGCTGGTATCTCTATACAAGAATCTGTATGCCTTTGTCTAAACCGATCATTTCCCTGATCGCACTTCAGACATTTATTGGAAACTGGAATGATTTTTTCTGGGCATGGCTGGTTACAGAGGATCAGAATCTTTGGACTTTAAATGTAGCCCTCTATAATATATCAAAAAACGCTGGGACCAAACAAAATGCCCTCATGGGTCTGGCGGTGGTAACTATCACACCGGTTATTTTGCTATCAATTCTGTTCTCAAAGCAATTAAAGCAGAGCATTGTGGCTTCCGGAGTGAAGGGATAAATATTATAGTTTTCTTCAAAAATGAAAACCTCGGGAGTCTTTGGTACTCTCGGGGTATTCTGTTTTTTATGTATGCTAAATGCTGTTTTTATTGTTTTACTTATATCTTCCATAAGAAATCATTATGAACATATGTTAGAAATAATGTTGACATATGTTCATCAACGGAGTAAATTAAGGGGGACGAAAAACAGAAGAAAATCATGCGTCAACGGCGGGAGATGCCGGAGAATGCAGAATTTTATGGGAGCCATAGAGAGGAGGAGGCATGGCAAGACCGCAAAAATGCAGATGTATCTGTTCGAAGCCGAAAATTACGGAATATATTCCTGAGGGAGCATCCAGAGAGGAATGTATAAACATTACCTACGATGAATATGAGGTGATACGACTTCTGGATTTTGTTAAGCTTACCCAGCAGCAGTGTGCTGTAAAAATGGATATTTCCCGTCCGACAGTGACACGAATATATGATGAAGCAAGACATAAGCTGGCAGATGCACTGATAAATGGACGAGGCATCACCATCAGTGGCGGAGACGTGATTGTGTGTGAGAAGCTGCGCCCGGAATGTATCAATGAGAAGTATTGTTGTCACAGAAATCAGGAAGATTGAAATTCCATCAGAATAGGAGAAAAATATGAAAGTATTGATCATTGGAGGCGTTGCTGCAGGAACAAAGACAGCAGCCAAATTAAAAAGAGAAGACAGAAGTGCAGAAGTTATTGTAATTACCAAAGATAGAGATATTTCTTACGCAGGCTGTGGCCTTCCATATTATGTGGGCGGTCTTATTGAAAGCCGCGACGAGCTGATCGTAAATACCCCGCAGAAATATGCTGCGCTTACAGGAGTAGAGGTTCGTACAGGAAAAGAAGCCATTGCCCTTGATGCAGATAAAAAAGAAGTCACAGTAAGAGATACAGAGACAGGCGCAGAAGAAGTCTGTTCTTATGATAAGCTGGTTCTGGCTGTAGGCGCATCTCCGGCAACTCTTCCGATAGAAGGAACAGACAAACAGGGTGTGTTTAAAATGCGTACACCGGACGATGCTATTGCCATTCGTTCTTATGTAGAAGAAAAAGGCGTAAAAAAAGCGGTAGTAATCGGAGCTGGATTCATCGGTCTGGAAGCAGCAGAAAATCTGAAGGCAAAAGGTGTACAGGTAACAGTCATTGATTTTGCTGCTCAGGTTCTCCCGAATATTGTGGATCCTGAGATGGCAGCATATACAAAAAAGCATCTTCTCAGAGAAGGAATCCGTGTTATTACAGGAACAAAGGCAGAAGAAATTCTGGGTACAGAGGCAGTGACAGGAGTGAAAACAACAGCAGGAGTGCTTGGATGTGATCTTCTGATCATGGCAGCAGGAATCCGTCCGAATACAGAGTTTCTTGTGGATAGCGGAATCGAAATGTTCAAAGGAACTATCCTTGTGGACAATACCATGAAGACAAACAAAGAGGATGTTTATGCAGCAGGTGACTGCGTGATGGTGACAAATCGGATTACAGGTAAACCTCAGTGGTCGCCGATGGGCTCTTCCGCAAATATGGAAGGCAGAACACTGGCACAGGTTCTTGCAGGTAAGAATAAGACATATCCGGGTGTTTTGGGAACAGGAGTTGTGAAGCTTCCGGGAATGAACATCGGACGTACCGGTCTTACAGAAGAGCAGGCAAAGGCAGCAGGCTACGAGGTTGTCACTGTTGTAGCTCCTACAGATGATAAGGCACATTATTATCCGGATTCCAGCTTCTTTATTACAAAGATGATTGCGGACAAAGATAGCCACAAGCTTCTCGGTGTACAGGTATTCGGTCCTGGAGCTGTTGATAAAATGGTAGATATTGCAGTAATGGGAATCAATATGGGAGCTGTTCTGGAAGATTTCGAAAATGCGGATTTTGCATATGCTCCACCATTTTCAACTGCAATTCATCCTTTTGTACAGGTTGCTTACATCCTGCTCAACAAGATAAATGGAACTTTAGTCAGCATGACTCCGGCGGAGTATGCAGCGGGCAAGGCGAAAGATTACAAAGTGATCGATGTAAGCCCTGTTCCGACTATTCACGGAGCTACTTATGTGGAGCTTGGAAAAGTAAACGGAGAAATTGAGGGGCTTTCCAAAGAAGACAAGCTTCTTCTTGTCTGTGCAAGAGGAAAGAGAAGCTATTTTCTTCAGAACCGTCTCAGCTACTACGGATACAAAAATACCGTTGTACTGGAAGGCGCACAGTTTGTAAATGATGTGAAGGTTCCTCGTACAGAGGCTGAAGTATCTCCGGAAGAAGAAAAAAGAGTAAAAGCTCTGGGATTCCTGAAAGATAAAAATACCGCGGACAAATTCAACGGCCGTGTTATTACCAGAAACGGAAAAATCACAGCAGAAGAGGCGAAAGCAATTGCAGATGCAGCAGAAATCTTCGGAAGCGGTGAAGTGACAATGACATCCCGTCTGACAATGGAGATTCAGGGGGTTCCGTTCGACAATATCGAGCCTCTTCGTGAATATCTGATGCAGGCCGGGCTTGAAATGGGCGGAACAGGCTCCAAGGTAAGACCTGTGGTATCTTGTAAAGGAACAACCTGCCAGTACGGTCTGATTGATACATTTGGTCTTTCAGAAGAAATCCATGAGAGATTCTTCCATGGCTATGCAGATGTGAAGCTTCCTCATAAATTCAAAATTGCAGTAGGCGGATGTCCGAATAACTGCGTGAAACCGGATCTTAATGACCTTGGAATCATTGGTCAGCGTATTCCGCATGTTGACTACGAAAAATGTCGCGGATGTAAAATCTGTCGTATTGAGAAAAACTGTCCGATCAAGGTGGCTAAGGTGGAAAATGGCAAGCTTATCATTGACGAGAATGCCTGCAACCACTGCGGACGCTGCGTAGGCAACTGTCCGTTCCATGCAATCGAGGACTACACCAACGGTTATCGCATTTACATTGGCGGACGCTGGGGAAAGAAGGTAGCTCAGGGACGTTATCTTGACAAGGTATTTACAGACAGAGAAGAGGTACTTGCAATTGTGGAAAAAGCAATCCTTCTCTTCCGTGAGCAGGGAAATACAGGAGAGCGTTTCGCAGATACTGTAGCCCGTCTTGGCTTCGAAAACGTACAGGAGCAGCTTCTTGCAAACGACCTGATGAACAGAAAAAGTGAAAACATCAAAGCGCAGAAGCATCTGACAGGCGGCGCAACCTGCTGATAAATCTGTACAGAATATAAGTTTTAAACCGAAAACAGTCAGAAGCTATCCGAAAGAAAGGCTTGCTATGTGGAGACGTAAAAACTGGAACAGGCTTAATGAGATGCTTGACGAGGGTATCCGCGGAGAATTTACAGAAAGCAGATATGATGAGACAGAGCTTTCCAGAGTGGAGGCAAAGTGGAAGCATTTCCTGGAAGCTTCAGTGATTTCGAAAAAGAATCTGGAATCAGAAAGAGAAAGCATGAAAAGTATGATTTCCGATATTGCTCATCAGACCAGAACGCCGATTGCCAATATTAGGCTATATGGAGAACTTCTGGAGGAGCGGCTGAAAGATTGCGGAATCGGCATATCAGAAGAGGAGATTCCGAAAATTTTCCAGAGATTTTACCGCTCCGAAAAGGTGCGGGAGGAAGAAGGAGTAGGAATCGGACTTTACCTTGCAAGAGAAATTCTCAGGAAACAGGA
>Scooby_p1__coassemble_675_pt1 | contig 16955 bp, 12 predicted proteins | sample Scooby_p1__metabat2_low_PE_018 | metagenome-assembled genome bin Scooby_p1 | reverse complement strand
TCCGAACTTTTATCAGCATTTCAGAAACGGCTCTCTGCCAATTGGTATCGCGGACTATGCTGTTTATAATATGCTGCTGAATGCTGCTCCTGAAATTGCAAACAGTTGGAAGATTTACGCTGTACCGGGAACGGAGGATGAAAACGGAGAAATTAACCGATACACCTCCGGCGGAGCAGAAAGTACCGTTATGTTCCACTCGAATGAGGAACGGGAAAAGAAAGCGTGGGAGTTTATGAAATGGTGGTCTTCCGCAGAAGTTCAGGCAGAATTCGGACAGACCCTTCAGATTACTTACGGTTCTACATTTATGTGGAATACTGCAAATACAGAAGCTTTTGAGCTTCTTCCATGGAAAACAAGAGACAAGAGTACGATTCTTGAACAGGCAGAATGGATTTATGAAGCGCCGAGACTTCCGGGAAGTTATATGGTTGAACGTGAAATCAGCAACGCTTATAACTCTGTTGTCGTAGACGGAAAGAATCTGAGAAGAACTCTTGACAATGCAGTGAAGAGAATCAACAGGGAAACAGAAAGAAAGCTGGAAGAGTTTGGCTATAACAATACAGACGGAAGCGTGATCACGCCGTACATTGTTCCGGATCTGGAGAGAGTCCGTGAAATTCTTGCGGACTGTGCTTCAGGGAAAGGAGGGGACGCGAAGTGATGAAACGACAGACAGCAAAGAAAAATAAAATTGCAAGACGCGAATCAGGAAACAGACAGGCATGGTTTTTCCTGATGCCATATCTGCTTTTATTTGTAACCTTTATCATTGCGCCGATGGTTATGGCGATTCTGTTGTCACTTACCAATTTTGATACGATTTCATTCCCTTCCTTTGCCGGATTTATGAATTATATCAACCTGATTACACAGGATGAAATCTTTATGCAGTACGTACTGCCGAATACAGTGGTATATGTAATCATTGTAGGAATCGGAGGCTATATGTTATCCTTCCTTCTGGCGTGGGTGCTGGCGCAGATGTCAAAAGTTCCAAGAACGATTCTGGCGCTTATTTTCTATTCTCCGAGTATGACTTCCGGTGTTGCAATGGCGGTTTTATGGAAGATTATTTTCACAGGGGATCAGACAGGGTATCTGAACAGCATTCTTATGAAGCTGGGAATTATTACAGAGCCTGTAGTATGGCTGGTTGACCAGCGTTATCTGCTCCCGATTGTTATTGTGGTAGCTCTGTGGAGCAGCATGGGAGTCGGATTCCTGGCAATGCTTGCAGGTATTCTGAATGCAGATGAAGAACTGTATGAAGCAGGTGCGATTGACGGTATCAAGAACCGTTTTCAGGAGATGATTTATATTACAATTCCGACAATGAAGCCGCAGATGCTTTTCGGAGCAGTTATGTCAATTGTGGGAACATTTGGAAACGGAGCGATCGGCGTTATGCTTACAGGCGTCAATCCAACGCCGGGGTATGCGGCGCAGCTCATTGTAAACCATATCGAGGACTATGGATTCATCCGTTATGAGATGGGCTATGCGGCAGCAATATCAGTAGCGCTTCTTGGTATTGTATGGCTGTTCTCGACAATGGCGAAGAAGCTGTTTACAGAGAAAGACTGAGGAAGGAGGAAACATTATGGCTGGATACAGAGGAAGTAATATTAATCCAAAGAAATTTGAATTGAAACAGATAAAACTGATTCTTGCGGTACTGCCGCTGGCAATCTTTATGCTGCTGCCGATTATCTTTATTATCGGACATGCGTTTAAACCCATTGACGAGCTGTTTGCTTTTCCTCCGAAGTTCTTTGTAACAAGACCTACACTGGATAATTTCAGAGGACTTATGAAGGCGTCACAGACATCCGGTATACCGTTAAGCAGATATGTATTTAACAGTCTCATTGTAACGGCATCCGATGTGGTACTTTCCATTGTGCTTTCCACTTCTGCTGGATTTGCGCTTTCAAAAATGAAATTCAAGGGCAAAGAAGCTCTGATGGAAGTGAACAATATGGCGCTGATGTTTGTTCCGGTAGCTGTTATGATTCCAAGATACCTTGTAATCAATACGCTGGGTATGACAAATAATTATCTTGCGCATGTTCTTCCGCTGGTAGCGATGCCGGTCAGCCTGTTTCTTGTCAAGCAGTTCATTGACCAGATTCCGGATGCGCTCATTGATGCAGCTTACATAGATGGGGCAGGTGATTTTACCGTATACCGCAAAATCATTTTCCCGCTGATACGTCCTGCAGTAGCAACTTCAGCAATCCTTGCTTTCCAGCAGGTATGGGTAAATGTGGAAACCTCCAACCTGTATATGAATGAAGACGGACTGCGTACACTGGCGTTTTATATGAATACACTGACGAATGCGAATAATACAGTTGCAGGTCAGGGTATTGCGGCTGCTGCAACGCTGATCATGTTTGTGCCGAATCTTGTGATGTTTATTATCTGCCAGAAGAGCATTATGAATACTATGGCACATTCCGGTATCAAGTAAGAGGGGGGAAGGAAATGAAAAAGTGGACAAAAAGGTGCGCTGCGTTTCTTCTTGCATTTCTGATAGCCGGAACTGCATTCCCGACAGCAGTCAGTGCAGCGGTACCTTATAAAACTTATACAATAGATGGTTATGGTTATGTGACAGAGACACAGACTGCTTATATGCCGGAATCGTCAATTGTAAAAATCGGAGAGCATTCTCTGGTCAATCCCAAGGATATGAAGATTACCGATGACGGAAGAATGTATATTGCAGATGCAGGCGCAGGCGTGATATATGAAGCGGATATGGAAGGAAATCTGATTTCCGTAATCGGTGAAGGAGTGCTAAGTGAGCCTTACGGCGTCTATGTTACCGAGGAAAATGCCGTGTATGCGGCAGATCATTCCGGAAAGGTAGTTGTATTTGACGAAGAAGGAAATGTTACTGCCGAGTATCTGAAGCCGGAACATCCGCTGTATGGAAACGGAGATTTCAAACCGGTAAAGATTGCTGTAAATGACGGCGGCGATATGTATATTGTCTGTGAAGGAAACGGAAACGGTCTGGTACAGCTTACTCCTACAGAAGGAGGTACATTCCTTGGGTATTTCGGTACAAACTATGCTTCTGTCAGCCCTCTTCGAATGGTGCAGGAGGCGATTTTTACAGAGGCGCAGCTTGCAAAGATGGTGAGTAATCTCCCGTCTACTCCGGTCAATGTTGCAATTGACGAGCAGGGACTGATTTACACAGTTACGCCGGGAGAAAAGAATACCAGTCTTAAGAAACTCAATATTGCCGGCGCGAATCTCATCGAGCCGGATGCCTATGACGGCAAGGAGACTTCTGTTGCAGTGGGAAACCACAATAACGTGTATGTCGCATCTTCAGACGGATATATTTATGAATATAATACAGAGGGCGATCTGCTTTTCGTTTTCGGCGGCCGCGATGACGGAAGATTCCGTATCGGTCTGAGCAAAAAGGTGGAAGCCATTGATGTGGATGCGCAGGATAATCTTTATATTCTGGATTCTGACAGCAAACAGATACAGATTTTCAGGGCGACAGAGTTTACAAATCTTCTTCACAGCGCGCTGAATCTTTATGAGAACGGACGCTATGAGGAAAGTAAGGAACCGCTGGAAAAGGTTTTGGAAATGAACAGTCTGTTTGATTATGCAAATGAGGCTATGAGCCGTTCCTATCTCCAGGAAGAGGACTATGAGAATGCGCTGGAATATGCGAGAGTATCAAAGGCGTTTAGTGTGTATTCAGATGCTTTCTGGGAGGTGCGTAATTCCTGGCTTCGTCAAAATATGATTCCTGCAGTGGGAGTATTGCTGCTGCTCTGGATTTTCATGAAGCTTCTGAAATATCTTCAGGCAAAGAAGGGAATTTTTAATCCTCTTATTAAGGCTACGGAGGGAATCAGAAACAGTGGCGTATGGAAAAGATTTGTTTATATGTTTTACTACATGAAACATCCGGTAGATGGAGCTTACGGACTTCGCTATGAAGGAAAGAGTTCTTACCTGAATGCGAATATCATGCTTGCATTGACTGTGATTATTTATCTTGCAAATAAATATATTTGCGGTTTCCTTCTTCGGACAGTAAGAGAAGGAAGATATACGATCTTTACAGATGTTCTCAGTGTAGTCGGAGTTTTTGTGGTGCTGACAGCATGTAATTATCTCATGTGTACGATTAATGACGGTGAGAGTACGTTCAAGAGATTATACTGCGGTCTTGCATTCAGTCTGACTCCTTATGTGCTGCTTCAGCCGCTTTGCACTGTTTTGAGCAATGTAATTACCTATAATGAAGTATTTCTGATTCAGTTTGCAGAAATTTTTATTGCTGCATGGGTAATCGTTTTAATCTTTATGACGATTAAAGAAGTAAATAACTATACGGTAAAGGAAACTGTAAAGATTATCTTCTTTACCCTGTTTGCCGTATTGATTCTCAGTCTGCTGGCGTTTATTTTATTCATGCTCTGCAGACAGGTAATTGATTTTGTAAGTTCTGTATTTGGAGAGGTGGTGTATCGGATTGGCAAATAAATATTGGATAAATAAGAAAAAAGGTATCCTGGCTCTTTTGACAGCAGCCGGTCTGATTTTCACTTCCTGTACAGGATTTGTTATGGCTGCAGAGGAAACAACAGCAGAGCCTGCAGCGGGAGTTGAGGGAGAAACTGCTCCGGCAGTAGAGGAAGTAGAGATTACGGAAGAAGAACGTCTGGAAGCAGAGGCAGAAGCTTATGTTTCTGAGGACGTGGATACGATAAAAGACCATAAAAAAATCGCGGAAAGCGATAAACTGGAGCTTTTTCTGAAAGAAGAGACACTGTCTGTTCTGATTCGCAACAAGGAGACAGGAGCAATTATGGAATCTACGGTAAGCGAACCGGATGATTCTTTAAATGAAACATGGAAAAGCTTTATCCAGAGCGGAATTGGATTTATCATACTTAACGGACTGAATGAAGAGAGAAGCGACCTGCTTGCAGCAGATGCGGACATTCAGGTAAAGACAGAAGAAAACGGTTTTACTGCAGATGTGGTTCTGAAAAAATATGAAATTTCTTTCCAGTTAAAAATGACTCTTGAGGGAGAAGAAATTTCTGTGGAGATTCCATCGGAATCCATCAGAGAAGAAATGGAAAATGTAACCATCGGAAGTATTTTCGTCTATCCGTTTCTGGGACATACCTACTCGGCGGAAAGAGAAGGGTATATGCTTGTGCCGGATGGAAACGGGGCTTTGATTTATCTTGATGATAAGGACGGAAGGTTTACATCTCCGTTTTCACTGAAGGTGTGGGGAGATAATGCAGGTGTAGATGAAAGCTATATTCTTTCTCTGTTCTGGGATGAATATCAGTCTGTAAACGATGCAGAACCGGTTTTGGCTCCTGTATATGGTATGGTACATACAGATACGCAGATGTCAGTGCTCTCAGTGATTGAAGAGGGGGCTGTAGATGCAAAGATTATCGCATATCCAAATGGTGCGGTAACAAATTATAACTGGATTACTCCTCAGTTTACCATGCGTCGAATCTATAAACAGCTTACCAGTAAGGAAGCTACAAGTTCTGTGCAGCTTCAGGAGGAAAAGAGAACCGATTATAATATCCGTATGAGGTATCTTTTCGGAAGCGGAGAAGATGCAGATTATGCAAAAATGGCAGGACAGTACAGGGATTATCTGTTAAGAACAGAGCAGATTGAAGAGAAAGATACGGATTTCCGTATCCGTCTGGATTTCCTTGGAACAGACCGTGAAAACGGAATGCTGGGCAAAAAAACGGTTGCCATGACAACGGCAGAGGATATAGAAGAGATTTATGACGACCTTTCAACAGAAGGGGTTTCAGATATTCTGTCTGTGTATAAAGGATGGCAGAAGGGCGGAATTTACAGTATGCCTGTTACAAAGTACAAGGCTGATAAAGCTATAGGCGGAAACAGAAAACTGGACGACCTTATGGAACGCGCAGCAGAATCCGGTATTTTCTTCTATCTGTATCAGGATGCGCTTCGTGCAAATCCGGATACGGTAAACACGGTATTTAATGTTATCAAAAAGCTGGATGAGAGTGTGTATAAAGAAAACACATATAAAGAAATTTATGAGTATTTCAATTTCCAGACACCTTCAAAAGCAGCAGAGCGTTTCGAGGAGGCTCTTAAGAGCTATGAAAAAGCCGGAACAAAGAATCTGGCTCTTACCGGAATTACAGATCATCTTTTCAGCTACAGTTACAATGGTAAGCAGTACAGCCGTGTAGATACGCAGAATATCTTTTCGGAAATGATCGGAAAGAGTGACGAGCAGATGAAACTGGTAATGGAAAGCCCGTTTTCCTGCTACTGGAAAAATACCGGAAGTATTCTTAATATGCCGGTAAACTCTTCCAACTATATTTTTGCAGACGAAGAGGTTCCGTTTTTATCTATTGCCCTCAAGGGTGTGATTCCTATGTACGGGGATTATACAAACTTCGAGGCGGACAGCACCAGATATTTTCTGGAACTGGCAGAAACCGGTATTTATCCGTCCTTTTATCTGACAAAGGAGGATCCGGTGAAGCTGCTTTATACGAATTCTTCAGATATTTATACTTCCAAATATGAGGTATACCGTCCGGAAATCGTACGTTATTATCAGGAACTGAAAGAACTGAATGACAAAGTGAAGGATGCGTATATTACAGACCGTACCCGCTGTGAGGACGGCGTAGTAGAGGTAAGCTATTCAAACGGCGTCATGGTATATGTGAATTATAACAGTGAAACCATTACACACGACGGCATAACTCTTGAGGGTATGTCCTATAAGGCAGGTGAGTGAGTATGACAGAAAAAAAGAAAAGAGCCAGAAGATGGAAAGGCGGATCTCTGAATGCGAAAGAAGCGGCAATGGGATATCTGTTTATACTCCCCTGGCTGATCGGAGTAATCGTGTTTGTGGCGCGCCCGCTGATTCAGTCTTTTAACTTCGCGCTCAGTAAAGTAAAGATGACTCCGAAAGGAAGAATCAGTATGTTTATCGGATTGTCCAACTTTACGCAGATTCTTCAGGAAGATGAAACTTTTCCGACAGAGTTGTGGGCATATCTGATAAAAACAATCATAGCAGTTCCGGTTATCGTAGTGTTTGCGCTGATTATCGCATTGCTTCTGAACAGCAGAATCAAAGGGAAAGGATTTTTCAGACTGATTTTCTTCCTTCCTGTGATTATTGCAAGCGGCCCTGTTATGACACAGCTTGTAGATCAGGGAGCAGGTTCCATACCGTCTCTGAATACGACGATGATAGCGGGGGCGATCAGTTTTCTCCCCGGAATTCTTGTGGATGCAATCATAGGAGTGTTTGAAAATATCGTCCTATATCTATGGTATTCGGGGGTACAGATTCTGATCTTTCTGGCAGCCGTCCAGAAAATAGATACTGCCCTTTACGAGGCGGCGAAGATGGACGGCGGTTCTACCTGGGAATGTTTCTGGAAGATCACACTTCCGACAATCAAACCGATGATGCTGCTCAACGCGGTATATACCGTTGTATTTCTGTCCAATAATGAGCAGAACAATATTATCAATACAATTAAAGACGCCATGTTTGGTACAACAGGAAGCAAAGGATATGGATATGCGTCAGCAATGGCGTGGCTGTATTCCTTGATTGTAATTCTTCTTGTAGCTCTTGTGGCAGCGTTCTTTATCCTGAAGAAGGACGTTTACCAGAAACAGGTAAAACGGGCAAAAAAAGAGATGAAGAAAGAACAGCGCCTTATCAGGAAACTGGAAAGGAAGGGGGTAAAGTATGAAAAACAGACTGCAAAACAAAATGCAAAAAAAGCAGCCCGCAGGTAGACTGAGCCGCAATAAAATCAGAAAATGGTTTATGGGTTCCAAGGACCGCGAAGGCGTGGGCAAGCTTGCTGTTATTTACATTCTTCTGATCTGTATCGGATTTGTGTATCTTTATCCTGTAATTTACATGATCAGCAAGAGTCTTATGACAAGAGCCGACATTCTGGACAGCTCTGTAAGCTGGATTCCAAGTTCGTTTTACATTAAGAACTATGTAGATGCCTTTACCAGCATGAATTTTCTGGATACGTTCTGGAAATCAGTTGTGGTGGCAGGGCTTCCGACTTTGCTGAATATGATTATCTGTGCGATTGTAGGATACGGATTTGCGCGATATGAATTTCCGCTTAAAAAAGTATTTATGGGAATTCTGATTGTATCCTTCATTATCCCGCCTCAGATTACCATGATGCCGAATTATCTTCTGTATAATGATCTGGGAATACTGGATTCGCTGAAATCGTTCCTTCTTCCGGCGCTGTTGGGGCAGGGATTGAAATCACAATTATACATATTGATTTATTATCAGTTTTTTAAACAGATTCCACAGGTTTTGATAGAGGCTGCCAAGATTGACGGCTGCGGACATTTCAAAGCCTTTGCAAGAATCGCGCTTCCGTCCGCTGCGCCTGCGATTCTGGTTGTGTTCCTGTTTTCACTCGTATGGTACTGGAACGAGGCGTATCTGACACAGCTCTATGTATGCGGAGTGTTCGGAGACGGCTTCTGGAATACGCTTGTAGTTGCGCTGAAAGGCTTTAACGACAGTTACACAGCGACAGGCGCCTCGATTACCGGAGAAACAATGGGCAGCCTGAATGAAGGAATCAAGATGGCGGCGACAATGCTGACAATCCTTCCTGTACTGATTCTTTATTTCGTATTACAGAAACAGTTTGTGGAAAGCGTTGACAGAACAGGTATTACTGGTGAATAAGCTGAGGGCTGAAAACTACTAATATATGCCTGCCGGAGCAGGCTGAATTAAGAAAAGGAGGAATAAGAAAATGAAGAAAAAAGTAACGAGCGTACTGCTCACAGCAGCTATGGTAACCGGAATGCTCTCCGGAACAGCAGTGACAGTTAAGGCAGAAAAAGAAGCAGGGCTTCCGCCGATGACAGACGAGGAAATCGAACTGACCTATATGAACTTTGACAACAAGGTGCTGACAGAATATCTGGCTGAAAAATTCATGGAAAAGTACCCGAATATTAAGGTAAATGTCATTTACGAGCCTGCAGGAGACACATACAACGATACACTTCTGAATCTGGTAAATACAGGAAAGACACCGGACTGTTTTATGATTCTCGGAAACTGTGATTTCGCACTTTCCAACATGCTTCTTGGGGATATGACGGAATACTGGGAGAACGACCCGGAGAACGAAAACATTCTTCCGTCCATCAATGGCGCAAAGCTGGGTTATTACGGAACAGATATGAAACTTGGAACTCCAATGAAATTTTTCCCGGATGCAATTTATGCAGATATGGCTGTCTTTGATAAACTGAACGTGGAAATGCCGCCTTCAGACTGGACATGGGATGAGATGATTCAGTCTTTCAAGGATGTTACTTCTCCGGATGAGGGAATCTACGGATTTAACCAGTTCCATTCTATCGTTACTTACTACCCGGTTGCAGCAGACCCGAACTGTATCGGTGAATTCGGATGGGACGGCGAGAGCTTCCACATGGAAAACTGGGCAAAAGGCGTAAATGACCTTGCAGAGCTTATGAAAGGCAAATATCGCGCTCCTATTACAGAAGAAGAAATTACAGCATGGCTTGGTTCCAATGAGTGGGCAGGCTCATCAGGAAAAATCGGTTATCAGATTGACGCATTCTGGACTTATCTGAACCTGTTTGACACTGACGAATATCGTGAAAAAGGTATTGAAATGGTACCGTATGCAACTCCGAACGTAGAGGGAACAGATTCCAAATATAAATTCGGTGTTCTTGACTTCGGCGGTATTTCTTCCGGAACAGAGCATCCAAGAGAAGCGTATGAGCTGCTTAAATGGATGGGCTGGGGTGTTGACGGCTGGAAAGAAAAAGTAGAAGCTTATAAAACACTTAAAGATGAGGAAGCCGGTATTGAAATTTACAAACAGTCTATGCCGCTGCCACTGACTATGGATGAAGAGGTTTGGACAGAACTGCAGACAGCATTTTTCCCGACACTGAAAAAAGCAGAAGCAGACCAGACAGAAAAAGACAAAAAATACGGACAGCATTTTGATGATTACTTTGAACAGGTAAAACAGGGCGTAATCCCATTCGGTGACTGTCAGATTCCTGGTTTTGCAGGCTTTGTAGGTCCGGACGGTCCTTATGCAGGTGTAGAGGATTCTGTATTTAACGGCGAAAAAAATGCCAGCGACTGGGTAAAAGAGCTGGAAGAGAAGGCAAATGAATATAACAAACAGGCTATGGAAGAGGCTGGACTTGTTTAAATAAGAGTACATATTCTGAAATAGTCAAAGAAAATCCTGGTATTAATAACCCCCGATTTGTATGAAGTACAAATCGGGGGTTTGTGGCATTTAAGATGGCTTATTCATAGTAATAGTTGACACGGTAACAGTTAATCTCAGAATCTCCGCACAGCATTTCGAAGTTGACAAGTTTTTTGCTGCAGTTTACTTCGCTGAAAAGCGGCATTCCGGCCATAGATTTACCTCCCCAGCCGAAAAGTACGGTGTCGGAAGCGTCATCCAGAATCTGGGCAGAACCCATGGAAGCGGAATAGAAACCGTCAACAGAATATTCTTTGAAAGCTGTTACAGTCTTCGTATTCTCATCAAGAGTGATTTTTAATACGCGGGAACGCTGCCTGCGTTTGCCTTCTTCGATTTCCTCTTCCGAAAGGACGGGATAGCCCATTATATTGACACGGCATCCGTTGTCAAAGAGAAGAAGAGAGCCGTCTTCTCTAAAGGTAACATTGTGCTGGCGATGGAACTGCTGGTCTTTGGTGAGATTAAAATTGTCAAGCTGTCCTCCGAGAAACCAGAGGATTTCTCCGGTTTTACGGTCAATTTTGAGGATACTGTCAAGGTTTCGGTAGGAGCAGACGAAATTGTTGTCCTTCGGGTCAATGGAAATGGCGTTAAAGTGAGCATAATCAGACCAGAGTCTGCTGGCATTTGTATAATCGCCGCCTTCCATACTTGCAGCATAAAGTTCGGGATGCTCAGTGCTGTCCCACTCAAAAATACATTTTCCGTCTTTGATTTCCTGAAAAATACATGCAACTACATTGGCGCCGTATGCAGAACCGGCCACAGAGTCAGGAATGTTGTTTACTTTTTTCCCTACATAGGTAGTCAGGATGTAATGATTTTTTCCCAGAATCAGATAATCGTGATTTTCCAGAGGATATCTGGCAGGAAGTTTGGATGTTTCTGTCATATATGGAACTTCACCTATTTTCTGATACTGTTCATTCAAAAGAATCAAAGAGGTGGTGCGATAACTGACTCCTGCAAGGTAGGGATGTTCCCGGGATGCGCGTGCCTGCAGGTAGGAGTAAATAACCTCTCCGTCCAGTTCTGTCCTTCGGAAAGGACCTGTATTGGAGACAGTAGCTTTGCGATAAAAGACTACCTGTCCCTTTGTGTCGAATTTTACAACAAAGTCTCCAAGAGTAGTGTAGTAGTAGCCGTCTTCAGAGCTCTCACCCAGAGGAGTGAGCAGAGGGAAATCGGACGGAAGGGTACGGAGAAAATAATTCTGACCGTCTACCGTGACAGCAATTCGTTCTGTTGCGCTGATGGAATCAAGAAGCAGGCTGTGAGATTGATTCTCCATTTTTTCTCCATTAATAAAAATCTCATGGTCGGTATCTTCCGTGGTGAAGAGAGTGTCAAATTCTGTGTTTAAGGTCTGGCAGTCGAATTCTCTTTCTGTTCCGTCCAAGGGAAGGATTACCGGTTTGTTGTTCACGAGAAGAGTCAGAGAATTTTCAGCAGCTTGGGTATCTTCTTTTGCGGAAGAAGTCTGGCTCAGAAGAGTGTCCAGTTTCCTGTGTGTATTGCGATACATGTGAAGTGCTTTGGTAAAAGTAAAAATGCCCAAAAGACAAAGGATGATCAGACTGATTATCAGTATGATTTTCTTTTTTTTGCTCATAAGTCTTCCTTTCTTGTGTGTAAATGCGTATTTTCGGGTTCTTTATTGTTTATAAGTGTCCGAAGATACAAGGATATTATATCAAAGTATTTCTTTTTTGGAAAGAAAATGACGGGGAATTGTGGGAGTATATATCTGCACATAAACTGTACCCTTAAAAATAGTGAAAATTGGACATTGAATTATATCCAGTTTTTGAGTATGATTACTGCATCAAGAGAAAGAGAAGGGGAGGGGTATTATGAATACTCAGAACAGTACAATCACGAAACTTGCACAGACTGCGCTTCTGGCAGCTCTTTGTTATGTATCTTTTACATTTTTGCAGATAAAGATTCCGATTCCGGGAGGAGATGCAACCTCGATTCATATTGGAAACGCTTTCTGTGTTTTGGCAGCTCTTCTGGTAGGAGGACTGTATGGCGGTCTTGCTGGAGCAATCGGTATGGGGCTTGCAGATATTATGGATCCGGTATATATCACAGTTGCTCCGAAAACTTTTTTATTAAAACTGTGTATCGGTCTGATCACAGGTTTTGTCGCTCATAAGATTGCTAAGATTAATGAGAGCACAGATAAGAAATATGTATTCAAATGGAGTGTTCTTGCTGCTGTCGCAGGTCTTGCTTTCAATGTTGTCGCAGACCCGATTGTGGGATTCTTTTATAAAAAATTTATCATGGGACAGCCGCAGGAGTTGGCGGAGGCTCTGGCAAAAATGAGTGCGTTTACAACTTTGTTTAACGCAGTTGTTTCCGTAATTCTGGTAGCCGTTCTTTACAATGCGCTTCGTCCGGTGCTGATTAAAAGCCATATCCTGACAATTACAGGAGATGCTAAAAAAGTAGAAAAAACGGCATAACAGAAGAATTAAGACTCCGGTTTGTATATAACATACAGACCGGATTTTTTTGGAAAACAGAGACAAATCGGTGTTCGAGGAGTATAATATGTGCGTATAAAAAGTTATATTTCCCATGCGGGAGGGATGTAAAACAGGAAAATGGAGGTAATTAAGTATGATAAAGAAATGGTGGCATGACAAGGTGGCATATCAGATTTATCCAAAAAGTTTTTATGATTCAAATGGAGACGGAATCGGAGATATACCGGGAATTATCAGTAAGTTGGATTACCTGAAAGACCTTGGTGTGGACATATTATGGCTGTCTCCCTGTTATCGTTCACCGATGGCGGATCAGGGCTATGATATTTCAGATTATTATGATATAGACCCGAAATTCGGGACGATGGAAGACATGGACAGGCTTATTGCAGAAGCCAAAAAAAGAGAAATGTATATACTTATGGATCTGGTAGTAAATCACTGTTCAGATGAGCATGAATGGTTCAGAAAGGCATGTGAGGATCCGGATGGAAAATATGGGAACTTTTTTTATTTAAGAGATAAAAAAGACGGTCGCCCTACAAACTGGCGTTCTTATTTTGGGGGCACTGTATGGGAAGAACTGCCGGGAACAGACAAACAGTATCTTCATGTTTTTCACAAAAAACAACCGGATTTAAACTGGGAAAATCCGGAACTGCGAGAAGAAGTATATAAAAATATCAACTGGTGGCTGGAAAAAGGACTGGGAGGCTTCCGCATCGATGCGATTATTAATATTAAGAAAGCATTTCCTTTTCGTGATTATCAGCCGGATCGTGACGATGGTTTAAGCAGTATTGATAATATGTTGAAAGAAGCTAGCGGAATCGGCGATTTTTTAGGAGAAATGAGAGACAGAACCTTTAAGAAATACGATGCTTTTGCAGTGGGAGAAGTGTTTAATGAAAAACCGGAAGAGATTCCGGATTTCATTGGTGAAAACGGATATTTTTCCAGTATGTTTGATTTTTCAGAAACTGTGTTTGGAGCCAGTGAAAAGGGATGGTATGATGCAAAGCCGATTACACCGGATGATTATAAACGATGCTGTTTTCAGACACAGGCAAAAATCGGAACAGAAGGTTTTGTGTCAAATATTATTGAAAACCATGATGAACCGAGAGGGGTGAGTCGTTATATTCCTGAGGGAGACTGTTGTATAGAGAGCAAAAAAATGCTTGCAGCTTTGAATTTCATGCTGCGTGGAATTCCGTTTATTTATCAGGGGCAGGAAATTGGAATGGAGAACGTGGAGTTTCATTCTATCGACGAAGTAGACGATATTTCTACGCTTGATGAATATAAGGTGGCACTGGAGGCCGGACTTGACGAGAAGAAGGCACTGCAGGCAGTGGCAAGATTAAGTCGTGACAATGCCCGTACTCCGATGCAGTGGAACGATAGTGAAAATGCTGGATTTACAACAGGGGAACCGTGGCTTAGAGTGAATCCGAATTATAGGAAAATTAATGTACAGTCACAACTTGAAGATAAAGATTCTGTGCATGAATTTTATAAAAAACTGATTGCATTAAGAAAGAGTCCGGAGTACAAAGAGACAATTGTATACGGAACATTAGAACCTGTCTGGGAAGAATGCCATAATATTATGGCCTATTACAGAAAAGGAGAAAAAACACTTCTTGTTATCGGAAATTATCAGAAAGAGGAACAGGAAGTTGTTCTTCCGGAAATATATAAAAAAATTCTTTTGAATAATTATACGGAGCTTGGGAGAGATAAAAATAAGCTGTTTCTGAAGGGGTATCAGGTGGTGATTCTGGAAATTTAAAATCAGGCAGAATAAGTATGGTCTGAAAATTAAAAAACATATAATAAAAAGTTGAAAAATCTCTTGAAAAACAGTTCTCTTTGTAGTAGAGTATCAATAAATAGCCTGCAGAATCGTAAGATTCTGCGGGCTGTTTCAATGTTATAAAAGAGGAGGAAAAATTATGGAAAAGACACAGAAACGAACTGCCTTTTTCAGGAAGTTCATCGGGGACAAAAAGTTTTACATGATGGTGCTTGGGATTGCAGTACCAATTATGATTCAGAATGGAATTACAAACTTTGTAAGCCTTCTGGACAATATTATGATCGGACGAATCGGTACAGAGCAGATGTCCGGCGCGGCAATTGTCAATCAGTTGATTTTTGTTTATAATCTATGTATTTTCGGCGCAGTATCAGGCGCGGGAATTTTTACGGCGCAGTATTTCGGTCAGAAAGACCATGAGGGTGTGCGACAGACATTCAGATATAAGCTCTGGATTTCCGCTGTGCTGACAATCGGAACAGTTATTCTGTTTCTGACAGCAGGAGACCAGCTTATTAATATGTATCTTCACGGAGAGGGAACAGCGCAGGAGCTGGCGGCTACTCTGAAATACGGAAAACAGTACCTTCTCATTATGCTTGCGGGACTTCCGCCGTTTATGATGGTACAGATTTATGCAAGTACCCTGCGTGAGTGTGGTGAAACCATGACGCCTATGAAAGCCGGAGTTGCGGCGGTCTGCATTAACCTTGTATTTAATTATCTGTTAATCTACGGTAAATTCGGTTTTCCGGCACTGGGAGTACGGGGAGCGGCAATTGCTACTGTACTTTCCCGTTACATTGAGGCTGTCATTGTAATTACATGGACGCACCGCCATCAGGAAGCAAATCCTTTTGCAAAGGGGCTTTATACAACATTGAAAGTTCCGGCGAATCTGACGAAGAAGATTCTGGTTAAAGGAACGCCCCTTCTTCTCAATGAAACTCTGTGGGCTGCTGCAGTTGCCATGCTTGCCCAGTGCTATTCCGTCCGCGGATTAAATGTAGTGGCAGCGCAGAATATTTCCAATACTATCGGAAATGTATTTAATATCGTATTTATCGCACTCGGAGATTCTGTTGCCATTGTGGTAGGTCAGCTTCTCGGAGCAGGAGATATGAAAAAAGCCCGTGATACGGACAATAAGATGATTGCCTTTTCTGTTATGTGCTGTATGGGTGTGGCTGCTGTAATGCTTGTGCTGGCACCGTTGTTTCCACAGCTTTATAACACCAATGAGCAGGCTCGTGAGCTTGCAAAAGCATTTATTATCATCACAGCGTTATGCATGCCTCACAATGCTTTTCTCCATGCTGCGTATTTTACCCTGCGTTCCGGCGGAAAAACGATTATCACCTTCCTGTTCGACAGTGTATTTATCTGGGTTGTCAGCGTAACATTAGCCTTTACTTTAAGCCGTTTTACGGATATGAATGTTATTCTCATTTACACTATTGTGCAGCTCGCTGATTTGATTAAATGTTTCATAGGATTTATTCTTGTGAAAAAGGGCGTTTGGCTGCAGAATATTGTGTCATAAAACAGTGTGCTGAAAAAATCCATGACAAATAAGTCGTGGATTTTTTTACATTGTCCGATTCAGCTCACCGATAATCTTCACTACCTTTTCCACACCGTATTTCCGGCATTTCTGGAAAGCGTAGCAGCCGCCATAAATACGGTAGGTGAGGACAATCTGAAAATCAGGATCATTTGCAGAATCGGGGAACTGAAGAGATATCAGTTTCCGAAGTTCTTCGGCAATCTGCGGAATCAGAAGGTGACTTCGATTACCGGAAAAAAGGATATTCAGAATGCGTTCACTGGCATAATATGCCTGAGAAAGCTCCTGAACAAAGGCGACGGAATCACTGAGTACATATTCCGGATGAGGAATATCACGGAAAGACTGAAGAGCCTGTGTTTCCAGCTCGTCCGATAACTCGTATATATCATGGTAATAGGTGTAGAAAGTAGATTTATTGATTTCTGCTTTTTGGCAAAGTTCGTTTACATGTATTTTTTCAAGAGGGAGTTTCGCTCTCAGTTCCAAAAATGCGTTAGCAATGCTTCGTTTTGTTTTTTTTATCCGAATATCCATCCTGTTTTCCAACCTTTCTTAAAAAATGTCGGTTATCCGACAAAAATAAAAATCCGCTGATAGAAAATAAGAGACACATTCTTTATAATTATTATAATGGGAAAAACAACACTTGTCTATTATCTGTTTTAAAATGTTTTAAGGAG
>Scooby_p1__coassemble_641_pt1 | contig 17553 bp, 15 predicted proteins | sample Scooby_p1__metabat2_low_PE_018 | metagenome-assembled genome bin Scooby_p1 | reverse complement strand
ATAACTCATCCAGTTTACAGCAAGTTTTCCCTCTTCAGAAGAAGCATTTCACACATAGCCGCCCGGACACATACAGAAAGAATAGACTCCCCTGCCATTCGCACATTTATGCGTTACCTTATAGGCTGCTGCCCCCAGAAATTCGTTTTCTTCCTCTCCGTATAAATCCAGATTGATCATTTTCTGAGGATGTTCGATTCGAAGCCCGACCGCAAATGCCTTGGGCTCCATGGAGAAGCCGCATTTTTCAAGCATCTCAAAGGTATCCCGTGCACTGTGCCCAATGGCAAGTACACAGACCTGAGCCGGAATCTGTTCGTTATTATTAATTTCCACTGCTTTTAATTCACTGTTTTCAAAAATCAGATCTGTCGCCTTTGCACGGAAGCGGAAGCTTCCTCCCATTTCTTCAATTTCTTTTCTCATTTCCTGCACAATACCAATGAGAACGTCTGTCCCGAGATGAGGCTTTTGCTGATACAGGATTTCTGCCGGAGCGCCTGCCTGTACAAACCGGTACAATACCTCATGGTTTCTTCCGAAAGGATCTTTAACAAGGGTATTAAGCTTTCCATCAGAAAAAGTCCCTGCCCCCCCTTCACCGAACTGTACATTAGAATCAGGGTCAAGCACTCCGTCCTTCCAGAATTTTTCCACAGTCAGAAGGCGTCTTTCTGCCTCCTCTCCCCGCTCCAGTACAATCGGCTGATATCCGGCACGGGCAAGATACCAGGCACAAAACAGACCTGCAGGACCGCTTCCGATAATAACAGGAGGATGAGCCAAAGGCTCTGTTCCCGCCTCCGGAAAAAGATAAGGCTTCTTTTTGGTTGACGTAATATTGTTATTGCCAACCTTTTTAAGGATTTTTTCTTCTCCTCTGATTTCCACATCTACAGTATAGACAAACTTTTTGTCATTTTTGTGACGGGAATCAAGCGACTGTTTTTGAATGGTATAGGTAAAAGGAGTTCCTGGACACTTCAAAAGTCTGGAAATTTTCTTTTCTAACTGTACTTCACTGTGTCCCACCGGAAGTTTTAACTGTGAGATCCGAATCATATGGATACCTCCTGTAAAATATTGATAGTCATCTGTTATTTCGCCGCATGTCTTCCTGCTGCCGCACCGCTGGACCAGGCCCACTGTAAATTATATCCGCCGCAGATTCCATCGACATCAAGCAATTCCCCTGCAAAATACAGTCCTTTTTTCAGTCCGGACTCCATAGTACAGGAATTTACCTCTGCAGTATCCACTCCTCCGCAGCAAATCTGAGCCTGGGCAAAAGACATGGTATCTGTAACCTCCAGATAATACTCCTTCATGGAATTCGGAAACTCTCTGTCAGAAGCCAGAACCTTAATCAGCTTTTCAGGCAAAAGACCAATCAGCAATTCTTTTTCCGTTTTATACGGACAAGACTCCTTTCGGCCTAAAAGAAGCTTCTTAAGCTCTTCCTGTGTATATTCCGGAAAGAAATCCAGAGACAGGCTGACCTGACGCCCCTCTCTCAGAGCGCAGACAGCATAACGGCTCAGCTGGAACACCGGAATACCGGAAACGCCATACTCTGTAAGCTGAAGCTCGCCCTGTTCTTTCTTAAAAGGCTTTCCGTCTATCCAGAGAGTGATTTCTCCCCCTGTACGCACGCCGGCCCACGCTTTAAAGTTTTTTCCCCTGCATTTAAGAGCTGTCAGAGCCGGATAAACCGGAACAATCGTATGTCCCTGACTTTCGGCAAGATCATAACAGCTTCCGTCAGCACCTGCCACAGCCGAGGCTTTGGAACCACCTGCAAGAATTAAGGCATCGCCCTCATAATGCCAATCTGTTGTAATTACCTTCCATATTCCCTTATGCTGAGAAATGGAAGTCACCTTCTGATTGGTTTTCAGCTTTACTCCAAGATTTCGTGCTTCCATACAAAGAACATCCGACACGCTCTGTGCTTGTCCGCTCCTTGGATAAAGATAACCGTTCCTGCTCACAGTCACAATACCGATTTCCTCAAAAAATTTCACAGTGTCTTCTACGGAAAACTGTCCGAGAGCTTCCCGAACAAATTCCGGATGGCTTCCTCGATAAGCGTCTGACGGCATGGAAAGATTTGTCAGATTACACTTCCCGTTTCCTGTAGCACAGATTTTTTTTCCCGGCTTTTCATTTTGCTCCAAAACGGTAACTGCTGCGCCGTTTCTGGCTGCAAAGATAGCTGCCATCAGACCCGCAGCACCTCCGCCTGTAATGAGGACCTGCTTTTTTCCCATATCGTACTCCTTATAAGGTTACCAGATTCTTATCCACTAATTTCTGTAAGGACATTAAGATTCCAAGCTTTGCGTGTTCCCAGGTAAGTCCGCCCTGGAAATAAACGGCGTAAGGCTCCTTCATCGGACCGTCTGCGGAAAGCTCAATGGATGACCCCTGAACAAAAGCGCCTGCTGCCATAATTACCTGACTGTCGTATCCCGGCATATCCCATGGTTCCGGATCCACATAGCTGTCAACAGGAGCTGCTGCCTGAATTCCCTTACAAAAAGCAATCAGTCCTTCCGGTGTGCCCAGACTTACCGCCTGAATGATGTCGTTACGGGGTTCTGTGGAGTTGGGAATTACAGGGAATCCCAGCTTTTCATAAATATTGGCAGCAAAGACTGCGCCCTTTACCGCGCCCTTTGTCACCATAGGAGCCATGAAAAATCCCTGATAAAAGGAACGGTTTACGCCAAGGGATGCGCCGACCTCTGCGCCCAGACCCGGACAGGTCATACGGTAGGATGCGTTTTCCACACATTCCTTTGTACCTGCAATGTAGCCGCCTATAGGAGCAAGACCGCCGCCCGGATTTTTGATCAGAGAACCTACGATCATGTCTGCGCCTACGTCGCTTGGCTCAATGGTATCTACGAATTCCCCGTAACAGTTATCTACCATACAGATTACATCCGGCTTGATGCTTTTTACAAAAGAGATAAGCTCTCCGATCTGTTTCACAGAAAAAGAAGGGCGTGTCTGATACCCTTTGGAACGCTGAATCTCTACAAGGCGTGTTTTTTCGTTGATTGCTTCCCGGATACTGTCATAATCAAAGGTTCCATCTTCCAGAAGCTCTACCTGACGATAAGACACGCCGTATTCTGCAAGAGAGCCCTTAGACGGACGGATTCCGATTACCTCCTCCAGAGTGTCGTAAGGCTTGCCTGCAGGAGAGAGAATCTCATCTCCCGGACGAAGATTCCCAAATAAAGCGATGGCAAGAGCATGGGTACCGCAGGCAATCTGCGGACGCACCAGACACGCCTCTGTATGGAAGGTATCTGCGTAAACCTGCTCTAAGGTGTCACGACCGTAATCGTTATATCCATAACCTGAGGATGCACCAAAGCATTCCTCGCTTACTTTATTTTTCTGCATGGCAAGAAGCACCTTCATCTGGTTGTATTCCGCTATTTTATCCAGTTCTTCAAATCTTTCTTTTAAGGAATCCTCCACTGTTTTTCCAAAGTCATAGACTTTTTCGGAGATTCCAAGCTGTTTGTACATTTCTTTCATCATTGTCTTTGTCTAACCACTCTTTCTTTTTTATGTCTGTTTTCTGCCGTATTTACAGAATTTCTTTTTCCCGGCAGATATTCAGCATATATTCCAGAGCCTTTGGCTCATCATAATCAAATTCATCTTTATTTACCCAAGTTACCTCCGGCTCACGGCGAAACCAGGTAAGCTGCCGTTTGGCAAAATGTCTTGTATCCCGTTTCAGGATACGGACAGCCTCCTCAAGAGGATATTCCCCCTCCAGATACGAAAGGATTTCTTTATATCCCAGTCCCTGCATGGATACCATCCCTTTCTGATATCCCATCTCCTTTAAGCGTCTGACCTCATCCACAAGCCCCTTTTCCAGCATTTCATCTACACGTTTATCAATGCGTTCATAGAGAAGCTCCCGCGGAGCATTGAGAACAAAATATACCAGATTGTACGGGCTTGTGTGCTCCTTCTGCTCCTGATTATGACTTGAAATCGGCGTATGATTCTGATGGTAAAACTCCAGCGCGCGAATTACACGCTTTACATTGTTTGCATGAATCTCATCTGCGCTTTTGGGATCCACCTTCTCAAGCATTCTGTGAAGATACTCATTGCCTTTTTCAGATGCAAGAGCTTCCAGCTCCTTTCTGTAGCCATCATCCTGTTCCGCTTCGGTGAAATCAATATCTCTCGTTACCGCCTGGATATAAAAACCGGTTCCCCCTACGAGAATGGGAATTTTCCCTTTGGCGTAAATTTCTTCCATAGCTGCTTTTGCCATCTGCTGAAAGCGCACAATATGAAATTCCTCCTCAGGCAGCAGCTCGTCTACCAGATAGTGACGGATTCCCTGCATTTCTTCCTCACGGATTTTGGCAGAACCGATATCCATATATTTATAAACCTGCATGGAATCTGCGGAAATAATCTCTCCGTTTACAGCCTTTGCCAGAGCGATAGAAAGCTTTGTCTTTCCCACGGCAGTAGGGCCTGTGAGAACGATCAAGGGTTTCTTCATAAGCCATCCTCCTAAACAATTCGTTTAAATTTCTTTTCCAGTTCCGCCTTTGTCATGGAAATAATCGTAGGTCTTCCATGAGGACAGTGGTAGGGATTTTCAAGGGTTAAAAGCTCATCTATCAGCTTGTCCGCCTCCTGAGGAGACATCCGGTGATTTCCCTTTACAGCAGCCTTACATGCCATAGTGGAAAGCCTTGAGGCAAAAATACCGAACGCATCTTTTTCCCCTTCCCCTGCCAGATGATCCAGCATTTCCAGAAAAAGCTCTTCTTCTCCCAAACCATATAAATTCGAGGGCACTGCGCTGATGCAGTATTCTTTCCCTCCAAAAGGCTCGATCTCGAATCCGAAGTCCCGGAAATAACTTCTGTTTGCATTGAGAAGCGCTTCCTCCTGAAGATTTAGAGAAACAATCATCGGCGGACTGATATACTGGGAAGTGATGGTCTGCTCTCTGAATTCCTTCACAAACCGTTCATAGTATACCTTCTCGTGGGCAGCATGCTGGTCTATGATATAAAAATTGTCCCCGAACTGCACCAGCCAGTATGTGTCAAAAATCTGTCCGATCAGCTTATGACGGATACGCGCCTCCGGAGAAAGAAGCTTTTCCTCAAAAAGCTCCATCTGTACAGGAGGCGTATCTGCAGAAGTCTCCTCCTGTTTTTCTTTCCCTTTTGCTTCACCCTCCAAACGGGCTGTCTTTTTTTCTGCCTGCGCAATCTCCTTTTCTTCCCGTTCTTTCAGAGTTCCCTCAAAAAAGCTCTCCTCTTCCTTTGAAAACTGCGCCTTGTTCCTGTAAATCTGCTGTTCTTCCTCTTTTTTCCACAAAGAGGGCTTTTCTCTGTGAATCTGAGGCGGCTCTTCCTTTTTCAATGGCGGCTCTTTTTTTCCGTAAACCGCTTCTTCCCGAAGCTGCATTGGAGAGGAGACACGTTCCATCTGTTCTTTTCTTTTTATCTCAAAAGGCTCCGGAATTTCTCCTGCTTTTATGGTTTGCTTTTTTTCTCGTGGTTCGTCTTTACCCACAGACACCTGCGGAATCATTTCCCTTCTTGTCAAAGCCTTTCGCACTGTATCGTAAACCGCATCGTAAACTTCTGTGGCTCTTGCGAAGCGTACCTCCATTTTTGTGGGATGTACGTTCACATCCAGATCGTTTCCAGTCATCTCAATATGGAGAGAAACAAAGGGGAACTTGTGCTGCATAAGAAAGCCTTTATATGCATCCTCGATAGCTTTTGCAATAATCCTGTTTTTCACATAACGCCCATTGATATAATAATTTTCAAAAGTACGGTTTCCACGGGAAATTTCAGGCTTTCCCACAAAACCTTCAATTTTCATAAAATCATTTTCAAAGGAAACCTCAAGAAGCGCCTTTGTAATATCTCTTCCATATATATTATAGATGACATCCTTCACACTGTAATTTCCGGAAGTGTGAAGCTTCACCTGTTTGTTCTGGATATATTTAAAAGAGATCTCAGGATGGGAAAGAGTCATCTGCTCCATCAGCGCACTGATATAATTCCCCTCTGTTGTGTCGGATTTCAGAAATTTACTTCTTGCAGGAACATTATAAAAAAGATTCCGCACAAGGAAGGTAGTTCCGTCCGGCGCTCCCATATCTTCCAGAGTTTCTTCTTTTCCGCCATTGATCACATAGCGCACGCCGCTGATGGCAGTGGGCGTCTTGGTGATAAGCTCCACCTGAGAGACAGCCGCAATACTGGATAAGGCCTCTCCGCGAAATCCCAGAGATGCAATATGCTCCAGATCCTCCACCTTCTCAATCTTGCTTGTAGCATGGCGCAAAAAAGCCAGGGGTATCTGATCTCTTTCCATACCCCCGCCATTGTCTGTGATACGTATTAATTTTTTCCCGCCTTCTGCGATTTCCACAGTGACGGCTGTCGCCCCTGCGTCGATGGCATTTTCTACAAGCTCCTTCACAACAGAGGAAGGGCGCTCCACTACCTCGCCGGCAGCAATCTTATCAATGGTATGCTGGTCTAAAACTGCAATTTTTCTCACGTTTCTCACCATCTGTTCTTAATCTTATTCTGAAGATTGTATAAAGTGTTCAGAGCCTCGATAGGGGTCATATTCCCCATATCAAGATTTTTGATTTCTTCAATAATGTCGTTATCCTGTACTGTATCAAACAGAGACATCTGCGCCATATCCACCTGATCATAAACGATTTTTGTTTTTTTCTTCGGCGCTGTCAGATCTTTGACTGCGGCTGTGATATCCGCATCGCTTAATTCCTCTACCAGCTCCTTCGCCCTCTGAATAACAGAATCCGGAACTCCTGCAAGTTTGGCTACCTGAATACCGTAGCTCTTATCTGCGCCACCTTTTACGATCTTTCGCAGAAATACGATGTCATCGCCTTTTTCCTTAACTGCAATGCAATAATTATTGACCCCTGGAATTTTTCCTTCCAGTTCTGTAAGTTCGTGATAATGCGTGGCAAAAAGTGTCTTTGCACCGCAAAGCTTCGTATTGCTGATATGTTCAATGACTGCCCATGCAATCGAAAGCCCGTCAAAGGTACTTGTTCCACGACCGATTTCGTCAAGAATCAAAAGACTTTTGGATGTGGCATTGCGCAAAATGTTGGCAACCTCCGTCATCTCCACCATAAAAGTACTCTGACCGCTTGCCAGATCGTCAGAAGCCCCCACACGGGTAAAAATACGGTCTACAATACCGATGTTTGCTTTTTCGGCAGGAACAAAACTTCCAATCTGCGCCATAAGTACAATAAGAGCAGACTGACGCATATACGTAGATTTACCTGCCATATTAGGACCTGTGATAATAGACACCCGTTTCTTATTGTTATCAAGATACGTATCGTTTGCGATAAACATATCGTTGTCAATCATCTGCTCTACAACCGGATGACGACCGTTTTTGATATCAAGAACGCCTGTTTCGTTTGTTTTCGGACGGACAAAATGATTTCGCTCTGCAACAAGTGCAAGAGAGGCAAACACATCAAGCGCAGCAACCGCCTTTGCCGTTTTCTGGATGCGGACTACTTCCGCTCCTACCGTATCACGTACCTGACAGAACAGCTCATACTCTAATGCATAAAGCTTATCTTCTGCCCCCAGAATCAAATCCTCCAATTCTTTTAATTCCTGGGTAATATAACGCTCTGCATTGGAAAGAGTCTGCTTACGAATATAATTTTCAGGAACCTGGTCACGAAAAGTATTACTGATTTCCAGAGAATACCCGAAGACACGGTTATACTTAATTTTCATGGATTTAATTCCTGTTCGCTCCCGTTCTCTTGCTTCCAGCTCGGAAAGCCATTTCTTTCCATCGGTTCTGGAACGGCGGAACTTATCTACATCTTCATGATAACCTTCCCGGATGATACCTCCGTCTTTCTGAGCAAGAGGAGGATCCTCCACAATTGCTTTTTTTATCAGGGCAGTTACATCCTCCAGAGAATCCATATCCTCATAAATACGCTTGAGAAGAGGAGACTGGAAATCCTTTAAAATCTGTTTGATGTAAGGTATCATTTCCAAAGAGGAAGCAAACGAAATCATATCCCTCGGGTTTGCAGATTTATAGCTGATGCGGCTGATCAGACGTTCCAGATCATAAACCGGATTTAGGTATTCCCGAATCTCGTCCCGAAACATACCGCTGTGCACCAGCTCCTCCACTGCTTCCAGACGTTCCTCAATAGCCCCGCGATCAATAAGCGGCTGCTCTACATAGGAACGCAGCGTACGAGCACCCATAGCAGTCTTTGTTTTATCCAGCACCCATAAAAGAGAACCTCGTTTCTGTTTTTCACGCAGGGTTTCCACAAGCTCAAGATTTCTCCGGCTGGAGCTGTCAATAAGCATATATTTATCCGCAGAATAAGGGCGAATAGTCGCCATATGAGAAAGAGCTGTTTTCTGCGTTTCTTTTAAATAAAGAAAGAGCGCACCTGCAGCAATAATTCCACTGTCATAGTCCCCGATACCAAGACCGCTTAAATCGTTTACATGGAAATGTTCCCTTAAGGTACGGCGGCAGAGGTCGTCGTCAAAATACCAGGAATCCAGTGAAAAGACACAAATTCCCAGACGATTCTTTAAATCATCCGTATCAATACTGCTCACATAGAACGCGTCATTGCAGATGATTTCCGCAGGTGTGAATTTATTGATTTCATCAAGGAGCTTCTGAGGCTTATCCACCTCTGTCAGAAAACAGTCGCCAGTTGTAATATCCGCAATTGCACAGCCAAAATGGTCTTCCATAGAAACAATTGCCATAAGATAATTGTTTTTGGATTCATCAAGAGAAACTGCATCCAGTGTTGTTCCCGGAGTCACAATACGAATGACTTCCCTCTTTACAAGACCTTTTGCTTTTTTGGGATCTTCCACCTGCTCGCAGATGGCAACCTTATACCCCTTTTCAATCAGACGATTGATATAGGTTTCCGCAGCATGGAAAGGAACACCGCACATGGGTGCCCGCTCCTCTAATCCGCAGTCCTTTCCCGTAAGAGTGATTTCCAGCTCCTTCGTCACAAGAAGCGCATCGTCAAAAAACATCTCATAGAAATCACCCAGACGATAAAAAAGGATGCAGTCCTTATATTGTTCTTTTGTTTTGCAATACTCCTGCATCATTGGTGATAATGCCATATATAATATTATACTCCTGTAATCTTTAGAATTTAACAACGGAAATGAGCTCTTCAAAAAAAGCCAGTATTCCATCGGTTATCTTAACACGTTCTTATAGAAGATTCAAGAACACTTTTAGCCGAGTCAGAACTTCCTTTTCTATTTTCAGATATGTCCCAAAGAATGGATATATTCCAACGGCAATAGGGAAATCTCAGAATATTCTTTTTTTCGATACCCGTTCTCCCATGCCTCCTCATAAGAGTAAACCGGAAGTTCAATCATCAGAGATGGCTGTCTAATCACTTCTGCATAAAATTGTTCTACAGAGCCTGTACTTTTCTCCGACACAGAATCCCCATTCGAACGGTGTTCTCTTTCCAAATGACTGCCTGAGTGCTTCAAAAGATGTCTTGCCATACGACAACTCTTCTGATTATAAGAAAACGCATTATTCTGTTTATAATAAACGATTCTTTTTTCTGCAAGCCCAAAGGATAAAAGCCCTGCACTTCTGTACTCCTGAAACATATGGATAACTGCCTTTGTCTCATTTTCGCTTGCAGGCTCCTGATGAATCTGTTTTCTTACATAATAATTTGTAGGAAAATTCGTTTTCAGATCAATCCCTCTGGCATTACATATAAAACTTTGATGTGGGCAATTCTGCATTCGAAGCATCTGACGAAAGACAGGATTTCGAATAACTGTATATCCGTTTCTGCAGATTTCATATCCGTCAGGATTTAAAAGAGGAATGAAACAAATTCGAACATGATCAAGAAGGCTTCGCACCTGATAACATTCATCCATAATCCATTCACACTCATAAAACTGACAATAATCCTCTGCCATTTGAAGTAAATAGGATGGCATTCTGTTATCTCCTCCATCCAGACCTGCCAAACAAAAAATACAAGTATTTCCCTGTCCAACTTCCAACATAGGAATCATACGATCATCGTGACTTTTTCCGATGACACGAAACTGGGTAAATGACGCATATCTCTGTCCGGTTTCCCAGAGAGAAAAATATATTTTTTCATAAGTACCACGCTCTGTTTCGATTGCCTCCATACATGAGTCCCCCTTATGTATTATTTAAAATAATATATGAAAAGAGACAGATCATAAGACCTGTCTCTTTTATATAACATGTATTATTTAGATTTCTTTTTTGCGTCTTCTTACAAGAACATAACCGCCAGCCAGAAGAGAAGCAACTGCAAGAGCTGTCATGGTTCCTACAGGAGTCTCATCGCCTGTAGCAACTGCATCTTTAGAGTCATCAGCGCCGTCTGTATAATCTTCCGGATCTGTATATCCATCTCCGGAGCCATCACCGCCACCGTTTTCATTTTCACCCGGAACCGGTGTCGCTGTGATAGAAAGTTCTTTAGACATAAATTTATACGCCACAGATTCAATCGTATCTGTCATCTGCCAGCTTGAACCATCATAAACAGCTTTCTGGAAGAATACATACAGATTATAAGTCGCCGCTGTCTTCAGACCATTTGCCGTTCCAATCTTCCATGCAGTATGTTTATCTTTGTCAGCAGGATTCGAAGACATACTCCAGTATAATGGCACCCACTTCACATCGCCTGTTCCCGGGTTCTTATTCTGAGTACCTGCACCTACAACTGTAAAATCATAGAATTTATTCGGATAGAATTCCAGAGGTTTCTCAAAACCTGTAACCACACTGTCCTGTACATTCGGGATTACAGGAACATGATCAGGTGTCGGTGTTACAGGAGCTGCCGGACGTTTCTGATAATTCGGCTGGAACAGAACCGCTTTGTGCTGTTTGTCGTTGTCCTGTACGCAGATATAAATATCTACTTCTTCCTCCGGAAGATCTGTAACAAAGGCTTTAAAGTCATAATCCGCTACAACATCTCCACCTTTTTTATTCAAGTCAAAGCTTGGAGCCTTGTCACCTTTTTTTACCCATTTCACATAGTACTGACCATCTTTATTGGAATTGGCAACGAGCTCGATGCTGTTGTGACCTGTCCATTTCATGCTCTTGGCACTTACCTTAAGCTCCTTGATCTCCGGAGTCGGAGTCGGGCTTGGGGCAACTTCTGTTGCTTTCAGAGCACCGTTCTCATCCAGAACAAAGCCCATTCCGTTATAAGTAAACTGTGCAAGCACATCTGCAAGAGGTGTAGTTACTCCTTCTGCAAGAGCGACAACCTTTCTTCCCTCTGCGCCTTCCAGTACCTCTACGCCAAGCTTGGAATTTGTAAGATCCCCCTGCACAGTGATAACTGCCTTTTCGCCTTTCAGAGTGATATTATTCTCTTCAAGTCCCTCTGTCTTTTTATTTTCTGTTACAGATACCGTTCCGGCCACGTTTACTGCACCTTCACTGTAAAGCGCACCGCCTTCTGCAGCCTGGTTTCCGGTGATAGTTCCACCTAAGAGAGAAACTATACCTGCAGTATTGCGTACAGCACCGCCGTTTCCTGTAGTTGTATTTCCAGTTAAAGTAACACCTGCTGCAAGAGCGAAATTACCTCCTGTCACTTCCACAATCGTACCTTCTGTTGCTGCTCCGTCATCTGTAGAACCGTCTACTGTAAGTGTTCCTGTCACAGAAGAACCGTCCTCTTTCGTTACCGTTGCAGTTGTAAACTGCAGAGTTCCTTCTGACTGGAACATATTCCCTACAAATCCTGCAGCACGTTCAATAGAAGTATTCTCCTCTGCAGCTGCAATTGTCACATTCTTAGACGCCGGTACTACAACTGTCTCACTAAGCTCTATTGTTCCGGTAACTGTGATATTTGTTGTTTCTGCCGCATTGTCCGGAACTGCCTCGATTGCCTTGGCAAGACTTTCATAAGAAGTAGTTCCAATCATAATCACATTCTTCGGCGCTTCTGTCGGAGTAGGAGTTACGGTTGTTTCCAGTTCTCCTGCCGCACCGGCCTGAACATCAGGCTGAACCGGTGTTTCTGTCGGAAGAGACGGTGTTTCTGTCGGCTCGGAAGGAACCTCCGGTTCGGAAGGAGTCTCTGTCGGCTCAGATGGAACCTCCGGTTCAACCGGTGTTTCTGTTGGAGCAGACGGTGTTTCAACAGGAACTTCTATTTCCTCCTCTGTTTCCAGCATTCCTTCTTCTATCGATGAATATGAACTATCGTCAACTGCTGCAATAGCTGCTGCGGGAGTCATTCCGACTGTCAAAGCTCCAGCCATTAAAAAAGCCAAAAGTTGTTTTTTTCTCATTTTTAAGTCCTCCCCGTAAATGAGTTTATAAGTAATTGCAAATTTGAGTGTAGTATAACATATCTTTTGTAAAAAATCAAACTCAGGAAAAAATTTGTCGTTTCAGTTTCCAAGATGATATGTTTCTTTTTCTGTTACAACAATATGCGGGCAGATATCCGTAGGTTCTGTGGGTACCTCTTCAAAAATCTGGAAAGAAAAGGCAAGAGCTACACGTTGGATTTCAGGATGCTTTTCCAGATAGCGGTCATAAAATCCACCGCCGTATCCTACTCTGTGATTTTTCTGATCAAATGCCACTCCCGGCATGATCATCAGAGCCTGTGGCCATTCAACTATCTCTCCTTCTGACGGTTCCGGTATGCCAAAATATCCGGGCTCCAACTGTGAAAAATCCGTCAGTTTATAAAAAATCATTTCTTGACCTGCGACCTTCGGGACTGCAACCTCCTTTCCCATTTGCCACGCCTCTTCTATAAGATACCTCGTCACAACCTCATGGTTGTAATCTGCATATACCAGAATCTTCTGTGCATGACGAAAAGCCGGAAGCGAAATTACCCTATCCGTAATATCCCTGCTCCAGGAATTTACCTGTTCGTTGGTGCATTTTTTTCTTGCAGCAAAAATCTTTTTTCTAATTTCCTTTTTTGTTTCCATATTTTTCTCCCAGATTCGTGATGCTTCCATCCTTCTCCTGAATGTTTATATTATTAAGCTGTGCCCGTAAATTGCCACGGACTGCCGCAATAAATTCCTGTCTCAGAGCAGCCTGCTCTTTTTTCTCTTCTTCTGTAAGCCCCTCTGCCTTGGACTTACGTGCAAGGATATTGATTCTTGCAATCTTTGCGTCATCTATCATAATAGTAATCTCCTTTTTTTGATTTATAAAAGCTTGTCTATAATGTCAATGAGATAAATCTCTTCTTTTGTTTCACCGACAAATAAGGTTCCGTATTTACGCCCTTCTGTAATTTTATGGATCACATGGAAATCTGCGCCGTTTGCAATGACCATATCCACACCTGCTGCCGAAGCAATTCTGGCTGCAGTAAGCTTCGTGGCCATTCCTCCTGTTCCCACCTTGCTTGAGGAAGTGTTCTTTCCCATATTGAGCAGCTTGTCATCCAGATTTTCCACCAGATCGATAAACTCAGCATCCGGATTCGTATGAGGGTCATCGGTAAAAAGACCGTCAATATCCGACAGCAAAATCAGAAGATCTGCATGTACAAGAGCAGCTACCACTGCAGAGAGGGTATCGTTATCTCCGAATTTCTCAAGAGACTGGATTTCATAAGTCGAAATGGAGTCGTTCTCATTTACAATAGGAATAACCCCCAGACTCAGCAGCTCATTAAAAGTATTCTGGGCATTTTTGCGGTTCAGATTATTGACCATCGTATTCTTTGTCATAAGAATCTGTGCAGCTCTCTGGTTATATTCCGAAAAAAGCTTTTGATAAATCATCATAAGCCTTGCCTGCCCCACTGCCGCGCAAGCCTGCTTCACCTGAAGCTCTTTCGGCTTCTCACTCATACCAAGAGCGGCCACCCCCGTTGCAATAGCTCCGGAAGAAACAAGGATTACATCCTTCCCCTGATTGCGCAGATCGCTGATCTCACGCACAAGGATTTCTATTTTTCGCAGATTCAGTCTTCCTGTTTCCGGATGGGTCAGGGAAGAAGAACCGATTTTAATTACAATACGTTTTTTATCTTTCAGTCTTTCACGATAATTCATGTCTGTCAGCTCCATTAAGTACAATATTTTTCGTCGTCAGTCTGTCTGAAGGCTGATGCACTGTTCTTTATCTTACAACATTTTTTTCCGTCCGTCTATTGCTTTTTTTCATTCGGAAAAAAAAGCCGGTGCAGCCCTTCAGCATGCACCAGCCTCTGTCATCTTATACTTCTCATTCATAAGTAACGGATCCAACGGTATCGTTAAGAACAATCTCCACCCAGGTTTTCCCTCGGTTCATACAGATTTCTTCACCGTTGGCGTCGTAATAATGGGTAATACCCCAGTCCCCGTCTTTCTTCCATGTGATGTCAACAGCCTGTCCCCGGGTAATATATTTGCCTGAGCCACCGGAAATAGCGTCCACATTCAGATATCCATTAGCATCATAGGGCTGCCAGGAAGAATACTGGAGCAAAATATTATCACAGGTAAGCTGCTCTCCCGTAGCTTCATCAATCTGAGCTTCCCCATACTGATAACGACTGTATTCCTTTGTATTCTGGTCATACTCAAACCACGGATGGTTATCTGTGAAATTATCAAGGCGGACAACATTTGCGCTGATTCCTCCCTCAGGAACAAATTCCGTTCCTTCTTCCGCGAAAAGATAGTGACCATTGTAGCCTTCTTTATATGCGGTACGATATCCCTTTGCTTCAATGCCTGCTTTGAGAGTGTCTCCGCTTGCATAGGCGTTGTGGGGCGCTTTCCTCTCCGGAATCCTGAAATAGGAAGTACCTTCCATATTCAATCCGTTTAAATTATCTATAAGTCCCTGATCCAGATATTTCAGTGCATAAACCGCCTGTCCGAAATGACTGTATATGGCGTCAAATTCATTGGCATAGAAAAGATAGTAATCACGACAGCTTCGCACGGAACCGATTCGAGAAAGAGAATCATAATCTTCGTAAATCGCCATCAGACGGGTCATATTGCCTTCTACAGGCGCTTCGTAGATCACGCCTGCACCGGAAATTCCGCTCTGTGGAACTGCCGGACGGTTATTTCCCATCATAACAGCTACGGGCCGCCTTCTTCCTGCTGCCTCAGATACCTGTTCTCCTGTAAGATAGCTTGTCACTGTCGTCTGATCCGACGGTTCCATCTCCACCAGATTTTCAGCTCCGTAAACCATACTTCCTGTTATAGAGAATACAAGAAGGCCTGTTAGTAATCCTGCAAATTTCTTTCTCATGTAAAAACCTCCCATTCCTACATATTCCTTTGCGGATATTATACTATATTTCTTTTCCTAGCGTGTAATTCCAAGTTCCTCTAAAACAGCAGCCTGTTTGCTCTCCATTACAGATGCTTCCTCCGGCGTCATATGATCGTATCCAAGGAGATGAAGCATACTGTGCGCCACAAGGAAACAGAATTCTCTTGTTACGCTGTGACCGTATTCCTCTGCCTGCGCAAAGACTTTATCAGCAGAAATCATAATGTCTCCCAGCAGCAGCTCGTCCGTATCCAGATCAAAATAAGATTCATCCTCTTCCACAATGCTGTAATCAGCAGGAGTCTCAAAAGGAATCATCGGAAAAGAAAGTACGTCTGTCGGCGCCTGGATATTACGAAATTCCGTATTCACCCGTTTAATCTCTTCATTGTCCGTGATAACCAGATTTACCTGTGCATCATAGGGACACCCTTCTGTTTCCAGCACTTTTTCAGCTACCTGATTGGCAAGTGCGGCTATGTCTATCCCCAGTTCTCTGTCTGTTTCGTATTCAATCTGAAATGTCATCTTGTATTACCCCCATTTCTCCGTCTTATGTTTTTTTCAGGTTTCTGGTGCTTCTCGTATTCATCATATGCCTGTACAATCTGCTGTACCAGCGGGTGACGTACAACATCTTTGCTGGTGAGCTGGCAGAAACCGATATCATCAATCTTTCGCAGAACCTTCATTGCCACATCAAGACCGGATACGGCATCTCTGGGGAGGTCCTTCTGGGAAGAATCTCCGGTGATAATGACCTTGGAGCCAAATCCGATACGGGTCAGGAACATTTTCATCTGAGCCGGAGTGGTATTCTGGGCCTCATCGAGAATAATAAAAGCATTATCCAGAGTTCTTCCTCGCATATAGGCAAGAGGCGCTACTTCGATCAGACCTCTTTCCATATTTTTGGCAAAACTGTCTGCTCCCATAATCTGATATAAAGCGTCATACAAAGGTCTTAAATATGGGTCTACCTTGCTCTGTAAATCTCCCGGCAGGAAACCAAGCTTTTCTCCTGCCTCAATAGCAGGACGGGTCAGGATAATACGGCTGACTTCTTCATTTCGAAAGGCAGTCACTGCCATTGCCATTGCAAGGTATGTTTTTCCTGTACCGGCAGGTCCCACACCGAATACAATCATTTTTTTGCGGATTTGCTCTACATAGTCTTTCTGTCCCAGTGTTTTAGGTTTAATAGGACGTCCCTGAATCGTATTACAGATAAAATCCTTATCAATCTCTGTGAGAACCTGATTTCTCTGCTCCAGGGCAAGAGAAAGGGCATAAGTTACATTCTGTTTCGTTATGGTGTTTCCCCTCTTCGCAAGAACCACAAGTTCATCTATCAGTTTTTTTGCCTGAGAAGCGCTCTGTTCATTTCCGAGAACCTTTAAGATACCGTCTCTGGAGATCACGGTTACATTCAGGGTGCGCTCAATCAGCTTCAAATGTTCGTCAAACTGTCCGAAAACATTGGCTTCCTGATCAGCAGGAACCTCTGTGTGTAATTCAATAATGCTGTTAGCCATTCTATAATGTCCTTTCTGTTCATTGGCGCAGCCCGAGTCTGCAAAGGCTGTGCCTATTGGCTATATTGTAACATTATTTCGGAATATTTGAACCCCTTTTTTGGATTCTTTTATCATTTCATGGAGCTGTCATTTTCGTTTGCGCTCTCCTGTTCTATCCGTCTCACTTCTTCTACCGTAATTTCTGCCACATCTGCAATCTCTTCATAAGAATACTGTTTTTTGGAAAGCATACGAAGTATAATATTCTTACGGCCTGCATCTTTACCGTACTCCATTCCTTTTTCTATACCTCGTTCCATTCCTTCATCCAATAGCATCTGTCCCAATCTGGTCATGCGGACCACCTCCTTTATTTCTTCCAGTTCTTCGTTATCCAGAAATTTGTCCGCCAATGCGTATAGCATAGCTGTTGTTTTTTCTGCGGCAGCAGAGCTGCTTTGTCTGGCAAGAAGCATGGCTTCCTACAATATTATTCATAATAATAACGATTTTTACCAAGGCTCTTCTTCCCGTATTCAATCGCTTCTTTGGGACAAGCTGAGATACATGCCATACAATGTGTACAGTTTTTCCCCCAGACAGGTTTTCCGTT
>Scooby_p1__coassemble_635_pt1 | contig 17715 bp, 17 predicted proteins | sample Scooby_p1__metabat2_low_PE_018 | metagenome-assembled genome bin Scooby_p1 | reverse complement strand
CCTTGAGGTTCTTTTTTATTCAATTGGCGCTTTTAATGAATTACAGGAATGCTCCATATTTCTTAGTTTTTCAAAGGCAAGTTCTTTTTTCTCACGCTCAAGAAATCTTGCGTAGTAAGGAAATAATGTATGTTCACAAATAATATTTTCCCAAGTATTGTTCCTTGTCAATTTATCCTGTATTTCTTTTTTCAATCTATTAATAAATAAAAAATCAAAATATTCTTTTGGGTTTTCAAGCACTTCTATATTTGTTTGAGTAAATGTTACACACCCATTTTCAACGTGGCATCTACACATCCAACTATACATAAGTTCATCTGGTAATATTTCTGGAAAATATGTAATCATATAGACACCTCTGTTATAGCAATATTACTTTTCAATATATCTACAATATCAATATTTTCAGCTTTAGATTTTTCGACCATCTCCTTTATAGTAAGATCATCTTTAGCTTGTACAGATTGATTATTCATCACGGCAGCAGTCTTTTTCTTCTTATGTTTTATTTTTCCTACTGAAACAGTTGGTTGTATATAGCTATGTAGCAAGGACAATCTTTCTTTGTATGCTTCATTTAATGTTTCAATATTTAGAATCTCTTTTCCATTAAGAATGGTTATCTCTTGTGCATCATGTATCAATGAAACAACTACTGATACAACACCAGCAGAGTGTTCATATAGCCATTCTATAATAGCAGGTGTTATCTCCGTTTTATTCTTTACATACTGATACTCAAATATTGTCTTGCAAAATTCTTCAAAGCATTCACCATATGGCATTTTATTATATTGCAAGCCCAGTGAACGTCTAGCCAATTGCATAGCCTGTTCAAAAAATGGAATACATTCTGGTGTACCTACCATACAGATAGAAATTCCACTATTATTAATTAACTGTGTAAGCATCCCAATTAAGTTCTTACCATTCTTAGAATTTACTACATTCTGAATCTCATCTACAATTAGAACTCCTATATTATTCAGTGCAATGGTACTGACTGCCCCTATAAATGTATCTATTGTAGCTGTTCTTGCTTTTACTGCTGACAAATAATATTGAGTACCTAACTTTTCATCAACTTTACGCATTATTTCAAGGAGTAATCCCTTAACAGAAGAATCCCACGGACACTGAACATTTAATATGGGAATAATTTTAGTTTCTTCAACTTCGATAATCTCATTTACACAAATCAAATTTGTGACTCTATTTATCGCACTGGACTTCCCTATACCAGAATCACCTATAATTGTGAACGAATCCGCACCGCCCATAATTCCTCTGTATTCTTGTTGTTTAATAGCCTTATAATTCTCATATCTTTGTTTTACTGCAATTTGCAATGTTTTCTTTTGCAATGATCTCACTAACGCAAGATAGAGTTTGCTATATATTTCAAATGACATTTGGGCAGGAATATATATCGTATAAATATCTGATAATGCCATTAAGCGTGTAACTTGATTTTCGTTTCTTATACTGTCATCATATATTGGTTTAATTGTCATGCAATCTTTTAATCTTCCCATATTTAACATGGGGGGCATATTTCTCATCAAAGAATCATTCATCATATACACATACTCTCTCCGCAAAATTAATATGAGTTTTTATTTCTTCTTTTTTTCTATTTTTTCTAATCTCCTTTATATTAGTATTTTTATCATTAAAAACACCAGAAGCAACGACATTGATATATGTCGCAAGATCAATCTGTGCCTGTCTATTTACATCCTTATTAGCTTTTACAAGTTTTTTTTGTAAGCATTGAACTGATTGAACCTCTTCTATTCTTTTGCCCTTAAATCGGCTTTCTGCAAGCTCAAAACGTATATATTTGCCATTGTCAATAAGCCATATATATGAAACATCCTCTGGGCTATAAGCTATTGTTACTTCTCCACCAGAAAGATACTTTTCAGTATATTTTTCATGCTTATACCTTAATTTGTTGACAACTAAACCACTTCTAGTGAATCTCCCTATGGTTCTCGGCAACAGGGTTAAAATTAGCAATTCTTTATCTACTGGAATAAGATTTGATCCTGTTTGACTTTTTCCCCATTCCCATATATCACAAGCATAAGGTTGTATATTGTTTTCCATCATTATTTCTGTGTAAGGAAAGTTCTCCACAATCCTTTGAGAATTATAATAAATAATACACTTGAGAATCACTTTCTCAAAATCAGCTATTGTCAAACAAGCATCTTTTCTATAATCGTGACTTCCTCTTTCTTGAAAGTCTGTTTCAATCACACCTTTCCCTTTTAAATGTGGCTTAAATAGATTTTGTAGTACATCAAAGAATTTCTCTACACTTCCTTTTAGTTCTGGACGATATGCAGGAAGATTAATAACAGTACATCCTAACTCTGCTATTTGCTCAAAATTCTCTGATTTATATTCACTTCCCATATCAGAAACCAGAACACCTGGAATATGACCGCTACAATCCCATTGTTTAGCTTCAATTAATATACCATGTTTACGGCATAAACTTTGCTTATCCTCTAATATATTAAGCATTAATCCTCTAAGAGAATACACACCGCCTTCCCACAATAATGAATAACCACAACACAAACTGGAATATCCATCTATAGCAGCAACTAATATAGGTCTGCCAACTAATCCACCAGATTCATTTACCAAATAAATATCACAGATAGTTGCATCAAGCATACACACACCAACATTAGATGCAAATTCCTGTACTCCAGAACCTAATAATGGTCTATTATTCCTTTGGTAATTTTTCAAGCCATTTCTTGAAATATAATATGTTTGCATCTTTCGTGTTTTTCTGTAGAAATATCGGAATTGATTAAATGTTGGATATTCTGGCAGTAGGTTTCCTAGCCCATCACAATACTTCTCTTTAAGCATAAATGTATATGCAGTATTTAAACTATTCTTGTTTTTGGTGTAAAAGAATTTATTCAATGCCCATCTCATATTTTTTTCATCTTTAGTCAGAGCATTATCTGTCATATTCTTTTTGGGCGATAAGATTGATATATCTTGATACACCAAATATAAGCAAAGATAATTACGAATTGTTTGAGGGCTAACATTACAACTGATACTGATATATCGTATTTCCTTATTTCTCGCTCTGGAATCACCTACAATAGGCAATAATGAAGCGATTAAATTGTATTTGTAATGGATTACTTGTCTACTTTTAACATCCATTTCATTAATATCATATAGTTCAATTCCTGTTACATTTAATAAATCTTGCAGGCAGCAGGGCATATATCCATATATTTCTGATATATATTTCCAACTAGGCATCGTTCTTTTAATACAGTCAATCGTAAGAACTTTTCCATTTTGAACATCCAGTATTCGAATGATGCTACTTCTATTTTGCAGTAATTCATTCTTCATCAATAACTAACCCCCAATCTATTACCCCATGCTTTATCCAATATTCTCTTGAAGCATCCAGATTTTTAATAGTCATTGGTTTTGTTAGATACTTTCTAAATACACATTCACGAACCATAAAATCACCATCCGCTTTTATACACCAAAAATCAGACATATACTCGTCCATATCTGATTCATCTAATGAAACATTACAACGAATCTCTTTAATTTCATCTGATGCATCTAGCATCTCAGCGTATGCAATTTGTATAGCGTCATATAGCCTACATACATCTTTGCTTTTTTTAAGAGTTTTCTTTACACACCTACCCTTGTAATTCTTTTTCCTCATGTATCACACCTCTCTTTCTTGTCCGCAATAAAACAGTTCCCAAAAATACTTATTTTTCCCAAAAACAAGTTTTCCCAAAAATCAGAACTTATTTTTATTTGTTTTTGGGAATGAAGAAACAGCCTGAAACCATTGATTTTACTGGCTTTTCAGCTTTTAAGACATTTTCCCCAAAACGCCATAGTAAAAATACTCTATGTTATTGAAAAAGAGTTTTAGGCTAAAATTTTTACCCCTACAAGTCCTCATCTTATAGGGATATGTAAAATTTTAGATGTAAATAAAATTTCAGTTTTATTGCGAAAATATTGATCTTCAAGGCTTTCTATAGAAAAATAAGCCCTGTAACATGATTTCTCATGCCACAAGGCTTATCATTTATTTGTATTATATGGGGCAACTTTTTTAGGCTAAATGCCTTTGCCCTTTTACAGTCACTGTAATTTTATTTCTCAATAAGGAGTGATTTTCCTGTCATTTCCTCAGGCTGTTCCATTCCCATAAGCTCGATAAGAGTCGGGATAATATCTGCAAGGCAGCCGTTCTCACGAAGTCCGTATTTGCGGTCTGCATTTACAAGGATAAACGGTACAGGATTAGTTGTATGCGCAGTAAACGGAGCGCCTGTCTCGTAATCCTTAAGCTGCTCTGCATTACCATGGTCTGCACAGATGAACATCTGTCCACCAACTTTCTTAATTGCTCTTACTGCTCTTCCAACGCATTCGTCAACTGTCTCAACTGCTTTCACTGCTGCAGCTTCTACGCCCGTATGTCCTACCATATCCGGATTTGCAAAGTTAACAATAATTACGTCATATTTATCAGACTCAATCGCCTCTACCAGCTTATCACAAACTGCAGGAGCGCTCATTTCCGGCTGAAGGTCGTAAGTCGCAACCTTCGGGGATTTCACAAGAATTCTTTCTTCGCCCTTATTTGGCTCTTCCACGCCGCCGTTAAAGAAGAAGGTAACGTGCGCATATTTCTCTGTTTCCGCAATACGAGCCTGTGTCATGTTGTGTGCTGCAAGATATTCGCCGAATGTATTGCGAAGCTGAACCTTGTGGAATGCCACCTCTTTATTTTTGATTGTGTCGTCGTAATCTGTGAAACATACATAAGTTAAGTCAAGTCTCTTATCTCTTGCAAAGCCTGTAAATTCATCGTCACAGAAAGCTCTTGTGATCTCACGGGCACGGTCAGGACGGAAGTTAAAGAATACAACGGAATCCTTATCGGAAATAACTGTTACAGGTTTGCCATCCTTCTCAATTACTGTAGGAAGTACGAATTCATCTGTCTTATCATTGTCATAGGAAGCCTGTACTGCTGCTGCTGCATCTGTTCCTTTCACTCCCTCACCTTTTGTCAGAGCATTATATGCAAGTTCTACACGATCCCAGCGATTGTCACGGTCCATCGCGTAGTAACGTCCGGAAACTACTCCGATCTCACCTACGCCAAGCTCTGCCATCTTCGCCTGAAGAGCCTCGATATAACCTTTTCCTGATGCAGGAGGTGTGTCACGTCCATCGAGGAAGCAGTGAACATATACTTTCTCAAGACCTTCTCTCTTAGCCATTTCAAGAAGTCCATAAAGATGTGTAATATGGCTGTGAACACCACCGTCAGATAACAGTCCCATAAAATGAACTGCAGAATTGTTATCTTTCGCATTTTTCATTGCTCCAAGAAGAGCTTCATTTTTGAAGAAGTCTCCGTCTTCGATTTCTTTGGTGATTCTGGTAAGCTCCTGATATACAATACGGCCTGCGCCCATGTTCAGATGTCCTACCTCAGAGTTTCCCATCTGTCCGTCAGGAAGACCTACTGCAAGTCCACTGGCATAGCCTTTTACGAAAGGTGCTTCTGCCATAAGTTTGTCCATAACCGGTGTTTTCGCTTCATATACTGCATTGGCCTCCTGTTTGTCATTGAGACCGTATCCATCAAGAATCATTAAAACGGTTGGTTTTTTGCTCATAATGTTCTCCTTTATATCTGGTTATATTACAATTTCGTTCATCTCTTATATAGTATCAAAAATTTAAAATTTTTCAATTCTTTTCTTACAAAAAAGTCCTTTTTATTTGCCGTATACACGAAGAATCGTCGAGATTTTACGCACAGCTTCTCTGCTTCTGAGTTCTTCTGTTGCAGTACGGAAATCTCCTTCCCTTACCTTCTCTGTGATAACAACAACCTCTGCACAGCCTTCCACCTTGGTATCCTTCTGGATAATCTGTGCAACGCTCACGTGATATTTGGCAAAAATGGCAGTCATTTCTGCAAGAACACCACAGCGGTCTTCCACCTTCAGACGAAGGAAATACCGATTGTAGGTATCTTCCATTCTCTTGACCGGAAGCTCCTTATAACAGGTGCATCCAATTCTTGCACAGCAGCCTGCCAGAATATTTCTTACAGTATCAAATACATCTCCCACAACAGCGCTGGCTGTAGGCAGCTCACCTGCTCCTCTTCCAAAGAACATCGCATCTTCCACTGCATCTCCGTGAACATAAACTGCATTGTAAGAATCATTTACAGACGCCAGCGGATGAGAACTTGGAATCAGCATCGGACACACATACGCTTCAATCCCGTCTTCCCGACATCTCGCCACACCGAGAAGCTTGATATCACGCCCCATTTCTTTCGCATAATGAATGTCCTTGGCTGTAATCTTTGCAATTCCTTCTGTATAAACATCATTAAAGACCACTCTGGAGTTAAAAGCAACAGAGGCGAGAATTGCCACCTTTCGCCCTGCGTCCAACCCTTCAATATCAGATGTAGGATCTGCTTCCGCATAGCCCAACTCTGTTGCCAGAGCAAGTGCATCCTTAAATTCCATCCCATCCTGAGTCATCTTTGTAAGAATAAAATTCGTGGTTCCGTTGACAATCCCCATAACCTCCGTCATGTGATTTCCAGCCAGACACTGTTTGAGCGGGCGGATAATCGGAATTCCTCCTGCAACAGCTGCTTCAAAAAGGAAGTCCACCTTATGCTCATGAGCTGTTTCCAGAAGCTCATGTCCATGAACGGCAATAAGATCTTTATTTGCAGATACTACATGTTTGCCCGCTTTCAGAGCATCCAGTATGTAGGTTCTGGCTGGTTCAATTCCTCCGATAAGCTCAATTACAATCTCTATTTCCGGATCATTTACAATCTCTTCCCACTGATTTGTGAGAATGGATGAATCCTCAAGCTTCGCTGCCGCCTTCTCCAGATTTCTCACAAGAACCTTTTTCAGCCTGACCTGGCAGCCGATTTTTGCCGTCATTTCTTTTTCCTGTTCTTTCAGCACTTTATATACGCCTGTCCCTACCGTTCCCAGTCCCAGAAGTGCCGCATTGATGACTCTGTCACTCATATTCAAAATGGCCCCTTTCCTTTATCAAATATTGCTTTTATACTATGGCACAAAATGATTTTTGTCAAGATTTCCGTCTGTCCGAGAATATGTCCGGGAATCATTTTTCAATCTGTTCTCCAGTTTTTCCACTTTTTTCTGTAAATAAAGAATATAACGGACGCATCCGATCAAAAATGCCGAAATCACCAGAGAAAATGCCGAAGCACAAAACACATAACCTCCCAGAGATTCCCGGGCTTCCGGCGCTCCGGCGACCAGACAGAAGAACATACAGCCTGCCCCCAAAAAGATTGCTGCTATTGAAAATACATGTTTCACCACCTTCATGGATTATCCTGTCTCCTTTCATAGTGTTCATATAAAGACACTATTCTATAATCAATTTTACAGGGATAATAGGGATATATCAAGAACAAAATGGACGGAAAAAAATTATGATTACTTACGAAAGATTATGGAAGACCATGGAGAAACGCGGGATTACTCAATATACCCTATATGAGCACTACAATGTCCCACGCTCCCTTCTCCACAGACTACGCAACAACATGAATATTGAAACGAATACGCTTGACAGACTTTGTACCATTTTGAAGTGTAATATTGAAGATATCTGCGAGCATATTCCTGACACAGAGGAATATGAACTATAAACGGATTTTATTTAATTCTGTTTTCCTCTGTCACCGAAGACGACCGAATGCCATGCCAATCTTCCCGCCTTCCAGAATATATTTTTTTATATTCCTCTGAAGGCTTGTTTCCTCTGAGAAATTTTCCGGCTTATACTCTTTTGTACGGTACAGCCATTCCGTAAATTCCGTATTGTCCAAATCTTCCTTATATATCTCAAAACGGTTCTGAAAACGAATGATATTGGAGGTTTCCGGAAGGAATTTCTTTAATGCAGGGGCCAGGAGCCATGAATCGCAGATATAGTCCACCTCTGCATATTCCGGATAATGCTTCGGGAAAAATGCCTTTGCCTGCGCTATGGAAGCGTCACAGTTTTCCTCGGTAATCCGCGCGTCAGAAGGAATATGTATATTGATTACCTTCTTTCCCTCTTCTATATTCATCTCAAACTCCAGTTCTCCGAGACGGAAAACCGTCATTCCAATCTGGCGGACTGTCCACCATTCCCTGTCACAGGCATACTCCCCTGTCCTTCTGAAACATTCGTCTCCAAAACGGGTGAGACATCCCATTGTGTCGTTAAATATTTTGTCACTGATTCCTTTTTTTACATAGTCCTCATAGCGCTTTGACGCACATTCCAGCGTACAGGCAAGGATTTTTATGTTTCTTTCATCCGGTTTGAGAATTTCTCTTAACTCCTCAAGAGCATCTTCGCTTGTCTCTCTGGTCTGAAATCTGTCAAGCTGAGGACGGATACTTTCAAAATCAAAACTCTCTGAAAATGCAAGGACCGGTTCTGCAAGCTCCGGCTGAAGTTTAATTCTTTCACATACTTCTCTGATTGTCATATCATTTTTCCTCTCTCTTTTTTAATCTTCTGCTCTGATTGCCCATCTCATTTTTGTGGATCTGGCACGACCATTCTGCGCGCATTCCTCTGCGGAGGGGCGGATCACATCTTTGGAAATTTCACTGTAAATCCCTTCTTTGTAAAGACTTTTGAATGATTTCTTCACAAGTCTGTCCTCTCCGGAATGGAAGGTAAGAATAGCAGCCCGTCCATTCGGCGCCAGAACCCCGGGGAGTTTTTCCAGAAATTCATAGAGCACTTCAAATTCACTGTTCACATCAATTCTAAGCGCCTGAAAGGTTCTCTGACAGGACTTCTTTACCGCTTCTTTGCGCTCTGCTGCCGGCACACGCACCAACGCCTCTTCTATGGTTTTCTGAAGATCTGTGGTCGTCTCAATCCTGCCGCCTTTTTTTATTTTTCGCACAACTGCTCCCGCAATTTCCTCTGCATATGGTTCGTCGGAATTCTCAATCAACATCCCCATCAACTCTTCTTTACTGATTGTTTTCAGTCTTTGAGCCGCACTGATTCCCTTCTGAGGATTCATTCGAAGATCAAGAGGTCCTTCCACTTTATAGGAAAATCCTCTTTCCGGATTATCAATCTGCATAGAGGAAACACCAAGATCAGCAAGAACAAAATCGAATTTTCCGGCTTCCTCTGCCACCTTATCAATATCTCTGAAATTCTGAAGCTTAATGGTAAGAATCTCCGGTCCAAATCCCTGTTTCTCCAGACGCTCTCTCGTTTTTTCAGATTCAATCGGGTCAACATCAAGGGCATACATATGACCTTTTCCTTCCAGACATTTCATCATAGCTTTTGTATGCCCTCCATATCCGAGAGTGGCATCAAGCCCCTGCTGTCCGGGCTTAATCTGAAGAAAATCCAGAATTTCCTTTACCATAATAGAAATATGCATTCCTGCCGGAGTACTCCCCTTGCTGATTACCTTTGCAACAGTATCTGCGTATTTTTCCGGATTTAATTCTTTATATTTTTCTTTGTAGCTTTTCGGGTGTGTGCCAGAATAGCGTACACGACGTTTATGCTGTTTTTCTTCCATATCATCTTTCCTCCGTTTTTTATGTACAGTCGCATGTTTTTCCTGAAAGAATCTTCATTGCAGATTCCTCCTCAAACTGTCTGGAATATAAATCGTAATAATAGCCTTTTGCTGCCAGAAGTTCTCTGTGCGTTCCCTGTTCGATAATCTTTCCATCCTTTACCACAAGAATTAGATCTGCCTTTCTGATCGTGGAAAGTCTGTGCGCTATTACAAACGAGGTATGCCCTTTCAGCAGTGTTTCCGTTGCCTTTTGGATAAGCTGTTCTGTCTGTGTATCAATGGACGACGTAGCCTCATCCAGAACAAAAATTCCCGGTTTTGCAAGAATTGCTCTTGCAAATGAAATAAGCTGTTTTTCTCCTGTGGAAAGTCTTCCGCCGCTCTCTCCTACATCACTTTCGTATCCTTTTTCCAGTTTTTGAGCTACAACATCTGCAGAAACCTGTTTCGCAGCCTCCCGCACTTCCTCGTCTGTAGCATCCAGTCGTCCATACCGGATATTGTCATATACAGAACCGGAAAACAGATGAGGATTCTGCAATACATACCCGATCTGGCTGTGAAGCCACAACTGAGAACGCTCTCTGTAATCCTTTCCATCGATCAGAATTCGTCCCTTTGTAGGCTCAAAAAAACGTCCCAGAAGATTGACCAGAGTAGATTTTCCTGCCCCTGTCTCTCCTACGATTGCCACATTCGTTCCTGCTTTTACATGAAGATTAAAGTGCTCCAGCACATACTCCTTTCCATCAGGATACATAAACGAGACATCCTCAAACACAATATCGCCTTTTATTTTTTCCCAGTTTTCTCTCTTTGGATGGAACATATCACCGTAAATCTCTTCTACCTCAGGACTATCAGTGACGTTTGGCTCCTGCTCCAGAAGATCTGTCACACGCTCAATATTTGCCTGACAGGAAATCAGATCAGAAAGCAGTCGCGCAAGCTGCTGGATTGGCTCAAAAATTGTTACTGCATAGGAAATAAACACAGAAAAGGTTCCAAGCTTCATGATTTCATCCTGCACCATGTAACCACCCTTTGCCAGAACCAGCGCTGCTGCCGCTGAGCCGAAAAAAGCAATTGTCGGAATATAAATTGCATTCAATCTGGCAGACCGGCTTGCCGCATGGTGCATATCCTTCGTTATTTCATAGAACCTGTTCTGATTATCTTCCTCAATAACCATGCTCTTCGAAGTACGTACACCTGTGATCCCTTCATTATAAGCATTGGTAATCTGTGCATTTACCTTTCTCACCTTACGGTTCCACTGCAGGATTCTATTCTGAAAATAAACAGTCAGAACCGCAATACAGGGAACAACCAGTGTAATGATCAGAGCCAGCTTCCAGTTCAGCACAAACATGATTCCAAACACACTGAGCACATATCCCAATGCCCAGAGCATATCTATCATCCCCCATGCTGTCATTCCAGCAATACGAAGAGTATCACTCATAACTCTGGCATGGATATATCCCACCGGAGTTGTATTGTAATAAGAAAAAGACAAGGTCTGAAGATGCTCAAACTGCGCCCTTTTTAAATCTTTTCCCACATTCATCTCTATCTTCGTCGCAATGTGCACAAAGATGTATACGATAATCGCTTGCGACGCGATCATAGCCACATAAATCCAGGCAAAGGATGAAATCCCCTTCAAAGTATCTGCTGCAATAAATCGGTCGATGGCATAGCTTTGAAACAGGGGAACCAGTACATCAATTCCTGCCAGAATCAGATTCAGGCAGATATTCAAAACAAAAAGCCCTGTATATACCTTGAAAAACGGCAGCATTTTTGCCCACGTTTTCAGGCTGAAAGGTTTATTGTAATCCTGTTCTTCATATAGTGACATGTCTTATCCCTCCACCTGCATTCTGTCATCCTGACTCATCTGTATCTCATAAATTTCTTTGTAGCTTCCATGTTTATCAAGAAGCTCCTGATGCGTTCCCATTTCCTCAATTCTTCCGCAGTTCAGAACCATAATATTGTCTGCCCCCATCAAAGTTGTAATTCTGTGTGATATCAGAATGACTGTCGCATCCTTACATTTCACAGCCAGTTCTTTTCGGATTTTTGAATCTGTCTGAGAATCCACAGCTGAAAGAGAATCATCAAAAATCATAATAGGAGCTTTCTGAAGAAGCATTCTGGCAATGGCAACTCTCTGTCGCTGACCTCCCGAAAGTGTTACTCCTCGTTCGCCCACCAATGTTTCATATCCATCCGGGAAATTCATTATCGCCTCATCTACACAGGCAATTTTTGCTGCTTCCCGAATTTCCTCAAAAGTTGCATCCGGTCTGGAGGCACAGATATTTTCTCTTATGGTTCTGGAATAAAGAAATGGCTCCTGAAGAACAATTCCTATTTTTTTACGCAGTTCCTTCAGTGGGATTTCTCTGATATCCCGTCCTCCAATCGTTATTTTCCCATTTCCTTCTGACAACTCATAGAGACGGTTTAACAGCTGAATCACTGTAGATTTCCCGCTTCCGGTACCTCCCAGAATTCCCAGTGTTGTTCCCTGTGGGATTGTGAAAGTCACATCGTCCAGAACCTTTTTTTCTTTGTTATAGCCAAAATCCACATGAGCAAATTCAATATCAAATTGTTCTTCACAGCTTCTTTCATCCTCTGTTTTTGTCTCTTTTGCTTCTCCGTATTCTTCCTCTGAAGCAGCCAGAATATAGTTCACACGCTCAAAGGAAACTCCTGCCTTACTCATCTCAGAAAGAATCCTTCCAAGACCGCGAACCGGCCATACAAGTGTAGTATTATAAGAGGCAAAGGCAATAAATTCTCCTACGGAAAGTTCTCCGTGAACTGCTTCTATCGCACCGAAAACAATTACTGCAATAACCTGCAGACCTGTAATAAAATCTCCGGTTCCCCAGTACAGACCGGACATGGTTCCAAGCTTAATCCACAGATTTGCAAAAGCGTTGTTTTTTTCATGGAAACGTTCCATTTCAAACATTTCTCTTCCGAATGCACGGACTACACGAACACCTGTTGCATTTTCCTGTACTACAGTGGAAAGCTCTCCTTCCGCCTCATCCGCCCATGTAAATTTCTTCGCGATCAGTCTGTAAAAAATCACAGAATATGCAGCCACCACCGGTACAAAAATGAGCACAAGCATAGACAACTTCACATTCATTGACAACATGATTGAAAAAGACACTGCAATCAGGAATACTGTTCGAAATACCTCCAGAAGCTGTGTTACCACAAAGTTACGGATAACCTCCACATCAGAAGTACATCTCTGGATAATATCCCCTGTCTGATGTCTGTCATGCCATTTCACAGGCAGTCTCTGTACATGTGTAAACAATGAGTCTCTCATATTTTTTGCAAAATTCTCACCGGCTTTTGCTGTATATAAGCGACTTACAAAAAGTGCTGCACCGGACAAAATCGCCACACAAATCAGAAATCCGGCAATTGTCCAGAGATGTTCTGACAACCATCTGTGTTCTTTTCCTTCAAGAACGGAATCCACTGTAAAACGAAAAATCTGTGGAATCAGCGCATTCAGAATTGTGGTGATAAAAGATGCAGCAACCGCCATAGCAAAATACTTTTTTGATCCTTTTAAAAACCGGAAAATCAGTTCTGCTTTTTCATGTTTCTTTTTCATATCTCTCCCTTTCTTTTATTTTTTGACGGTCTCTCTGACACAGCCGTCTACCGACATTATTGTACCAGTTTTTCCTGTTTTCGTCATCCATTATTATCACACTCCGGACAATCTTCTCCATACTTCCGACAAAGTTCCATAAATGTCTGCGCCGACGGTGTAAGGAACTTATCTTTATGATGAATAATATAAAAATTCCTCTGAAATTTCAGTCCTTCCACTTCAACAGTCACAACCAGCCCGCTCTCTTTTGCCGGAAGAATCATTCTATTAGGAAGTACCGCAATTCCAAGTCCGTTAATCACTGCATTGACAAGAGCTGTGGTACTCATGGCCTCCCACACCGGAGTTACCGTAAACCCAGCCTGCTCCGTCGCACGGTCAAATACCTCTCTTGTTCCGCTTCCCTGCTCTCTCAGCAAAAAACGTTGTTTGCGGAATTCTTCCACTGTCAGTATCTGACCCTGTTTCCAGCCCCCGTCCGCAGGACAGACAACGCTGAGATAATCATCCATATAAGCCTCTGACATAATATTCGGATCATGTGCCGTTCCCTCAATCAGGGCAAAATCCAGTTCATTGTGCAGAATCTTCTTTTCCAGACGATCCGTCTGTTCCACCACCACACGGACATCCGTTCCCGGAAATCGTGAAGAAAACGCGCGTACATATCCCGGCAAAAACTGGGAGCCAATTGTAATACTTGCCCCCACTCTAAGGATTCCTCTGGAATCCCAGTCTCTAAGACCTGTCTCCATATCTTTAAAAAGATCCGAAATGTGAATCGCATACTGGAGGAAGTTTTGTCCTGCATCTGTAATATGCAGTCTCCGTCCTATCCTGTCAAACAGCCGAACCCCATAATACTGTTCCAGTTCTTTAATCGCAAGGCTTACTGCCGGTTGTGTCATATGAAGAAGTTCTGCTGCTTTGGTAATATTAAAGTTTGCTTCACATACTGTACGAAAAATTATCATATGCCGAAGTGTCATCTTTACCTCCTTATATTGTTTTACTTATGTTTTTGATTAAATTATATTATTTCCACAGTCCAAAAGCAAGTGATATACTGACTTTTTGAAAGGTTGTGATTCATTGGATACGAATAAAAGAAAAAAATTCATAAAGCTTTTTCTTTCCACATTTAAATTAAGCGCCTGCACCTTTGGCGGCGGATTTGTAATTATTCCATTATTAAGGCAAAAATTCGTAGATGAGCTGAAATGGATTGATGAACAGGAAATGATGGATCTTACCGCCATTGCTCAGTCCTCTCCCGGCGCTATTGCAGTCAACGCTTCCATCGTAGTAGGATATCATGTCGCAGGAGTTCCCGGAGCTTTGATAAGTATTCTTGGCACAGTACTTCCTCCTCTTGTGATCATTTCAGTCATATCATTTTTTTATCAGGCATTTCGTGATAATGCCATCGTAAACATGGCAATGGCAGGTATGCTCTGCGGTGTTGCCGCAGTCATCTTTGATGTTGTAATCAATATGGCGAAAACTATTTTCAAACAGCATCGTATTTTGCCCATTCTGGTGATGGCAGGCTCCTTTATCGCTGTCCGCTTCTTCTCTGTCAATATCATGTTTATAATCCTTGCCTGCGGCATTATTGGTGCGGCAGATGTCTGGTATCAGGAGAAACGCAGAAAGGAAGGTGCATCGAAATGATTTATCTTGAATTATTCTGGAGTTTTCTTCAGATTGGTCTGTTCAGTATTGGCGGAGGATATGCAGCTCTTCCTCTTATCCAGGAACAGGTTGTAGACCTCCATCCCTGGCTGAACATGACACAGTTCGCGGATATTATGACTATTGCAGAGATGACTCCCGGTCCTATTGCCGTAAACTCCGCGACCTTTGTAGGAATTCAGATTGCAGGGCTTCCCGGTGCAATTATTGCAACCATCGGCTGTATTTTTCCTTCCTGCGTTATTGTGCTGACCCTTGCCTATATTTACTACAGATTCCGAGGTCTTAGTATGGTACAGGGTATTCTTGCAGGACTTCGTCCTGCTGTTGTTTCCATGATTGCATCCGCAGGTATCTCCCTGTTTATCATGGCTCTCTACGGTCAGAGAACCCTTCCTGCCGATTTGAAATCTTTCGATGTGATCGCTCTTGTTATCTTCACTGTAGGATTTCTGATTTTAAGAAAATGGAAGACCAATCCTATTTATGTAATGGCAGGATGCGGTGTTGCAGGTGTAATCCTCTATTCTGTTTTCTGAAAAATATCATTATTATGGGCAAAAAAATCCGCAGATACGATATTGATGTCGTATTTGCGGATTTTGTTATTCTCTATTCTTCCGGACGCCTTTCCAAGATTTCTTCATCCTTTACAGGAGACTCGCCAATCCATGAAAAAGCTTCGTCAATGTCAAAAGTTTTTCTTCCATCTTCATTTACAAATAACGGAACACCGATTCCTCCATTCTCTCTGAGCGGAGCATATAGAGGATCCTTATCCCTTATTTTAAGAAACTCCTTCAATTTTCCCGTATCCTGTGTAATCTCCACATATTCTGCTTCAAATCCTCTTTTTTTCTGAATTGCTTTATAATTTCTGCAGTCAATGCATATCTCTGTCCCGTATACTTTCATATATTATCACCTCTCCCCAAAGAAATTATTAATATTGTTATTATTTTCCTTTAATCTTCTCACATATCCCATTCATTACATCAGTGGAGCAAAAGGAAGGAAAACACTTTCCATGATTCGTTCTTTTCTGTCACGATTTCTGAACTCCTCCCAGGTATAAGGGCTGCAGTTATGAATATCACCGTCATAAATATGGTTATATTTCTGTACCAGATCATTTTCATAAAAGACACCGCAAACTTCATCGTCAACCATAAGGCTTCGCATATCCATATTTACCGAACCGATGCAGCATAATTCGTCATCAATAATCATTGTTTTTGCGTGAATATATCCCTTATATTTGTACACCTTTGTACCATATTCCAGCAACTGTCCGCTGTAATAATTTGTAACCGGATCCAGAAAAAAGCTAGCTTTGATTCCCGGAATCATTAATTCAATTTCCACTCCTGATGCTGCTGCTGTTTTTAGCGCATCCAGAACCGAGGCATCCGGAATAAAGTAAGGTGACTGAATCCTGATTCTTTTTTTCGCACTTCGAATCATACTCAGATAACACATTTTTACCGCTTCTTTATCTGTATCCACGCCTCCCACAATGAACTGGCACAGAGACGGAGTCATCTCATAAGTAACCGCTTTCATTGTATTTATATAGGAAACTCCATGCTGCCAGTCGCTTCGTTTAATTGAACAAAACCAGTCTTTCAGAAAATAGGTATTCAAAACAGAGGTACACGCCCCTTCCAGGCGTATCTGGGTATCTCTCCAGGGATTTTTAACTTTATCCATATTTGCATACTGTTTTCCAATATTCATTCCGCCTATGTAAGCAATCTTCTGATCGATGGATACGATTTTTCTATGACTTCTGTAGTGAGTAAAATAAGGTTTCACACGAACTACTTTTCCTCCTGCATCCACAAGAGGACGGAACATTTTTTTCGGTGTGGAAAGATTTGCAATAAAATCGCACATCACCCATATTTCCACTCCCTCTTTCGCCTTCTTCGTCAGGAGTTCCACCAGTTTTTCCCCTACCATATCATGGTGAATCGTATAAAATTCTATAAAAATGCACTTCTCAGCCTGTTCTATATCCTGAAAAAGCTGTGTGTAATGGTCTTTCCCATTTGTGTAAAACCGTGCGTCGCTGCAGCAGGTAAGCTCACTTGCATTATAAACGGTGTTAAATTTAACAACCTGCAAGTCTGATTCAGATAATCTGCTTTTGTCAACGGAAACCGCTGTCAGAAGCTCTTCATTGTAAGGCTGCGCCTTCAGCTTCTTCTTTCGGATTACATCTGTCAGCTTGATGGCAGCGGTGCTCCCGAAAACCAGATATAAAATTGTCCCGAAATACGGAAGAAAAATCATAATAACCACCCACAGAAGCGCTTCTGTCGGGCGTTTGCGCTCTACAAAAATCACCATGAGAATCAGTGAAATATAGATTGCAAAAAGTATCAAATGCAGCATTTCTATCACTTTCCTTTTGTAAATTTATTCCAACCAAGGCAGAAACCATTCAACCTTAAATCAGATTTAAACATTATCGCCAGTATATCAAAAAAAACACTGTCATTCAAGGCAGGGTAACGAGAAATCCCCTTTTCTGCATCTTCTACAGCACTCCAATCCTGCATCTGGTGTTGAAAAATTCGATCAGATTTGTTCTGTATTGCCACCCCAAAACCATTCTTCAGAATAACTTCCAGACATTTTCTTGTCAGCTTTAATTTCTCTTCGCAAT
>Scooby_p1__coassemble_592_pt1 | contig 18515 bp, 17 predicted proteins | sample Scooby_p1__metabat2_low_PE_018 | metagenome-assembled genome bin Scooby_p1 | reverse complement strand
TAATCTAAAAGAAATCCCTTAAATTGTACGATGTAAAAGTAATATTCTGAATTTAATATATAATATTGACAAGTGCTCATATAATATGCTATAACTAACTAAATCATTAAACCGTTGAAGAAGAGTGAGTACCCTTTGGAGCGCTGAGTCCAGAGAACTGCGGATGGTGGGAACGCAGTGTCAGAGACATAGGGGAATGGGCTTCTGAGGGCGAGTAGAAGTATCTTTTTTGAGAGAACAGTATGCAAGCCGGAGTGCAGACTCCGTTATCAAATCGGGCATATGGAAGTATGCGATGAGTGGGTATCAGATACCAAGCCGGGTGGCACCGCAGGAGTTTTACTCTTGTCCCTGCAAGTAATCGTTGATTGTGGGAGACAGGGGTATTTTTTTATACCCTGATATGTTTTCCACAGCGAAAGTCAGAGAGGAGAAAATTATGAGTGAGACAACAAAAATCCCTTACAAAATTTATCTGGAAGAAAGTGAGATGCCGAAGGAATGGTATAATGTCCGCGCAGATATGAAAAACAAACCGGCACCTCTTTTGAATCCACAGACTCTGAAGCCAATGACAGCAGAGGAACTTGGAGTTGTGTTCTGTGACGAGCTGGTGCAGCAGGAACTGGATGACACTAATCCATATATAGAAATTCCGCAGGAAATCCGTGATTTTTATAAGATGTACCGTCCGTCTCCGCTGGTTCGCGCTTATTGTCTGGAAAAGAAACTGGACACTCCGGCTAAAATTTATTATAAATTTGAAGGAAATAATACAAGCGGCAGTCATAAGCTTAATTCTGCCATTGCTCAGGCATATTATGCAAAGAAACAGGGACTGAAAGGTGTAACGACAGAAACAGGAGCCGGTCAGTGGGGAACTGCTCTTTCCATGGCGTGCGCATATCTTGATATGGATTGTCACGTATATATGGTGAAATGCTCTTATGAGCAGAAACCTTTCCGCCGTGAGGTGATGAGAACCTATGGCGCAGAAGTGACTCCTTCACCGTCTGAGACTACAGAAGTGGGAAGAAAGATTCTGGAAGCTCATCCGGGAACAAGCGGAAGTCTTGGCTGCGCGATTTCTGAGGCTGTAGAGGCAGCTACGAGCCATGAAGGATACAGATATGTGCTGGGAAGCGTTTTGAATCAGGTTATGCTTCACCAGTCTGTAATTGGTCTGGAAACAAAGGCTGCTCTTGATAAATACGGTGTAGTGCCGGATATGATTATCGGCTGTGCAGGCGGCGGCTCTAACCTTGGCGGTCTTATTGCTCCTTTCATGGGTGAAAAACTCCGTGGGGAAAGAGATTATCAGTTTATTGCAGTAGAACCGGCGTCCTGTCCAAGTCTGACAAGAGGAAAATTTGCATATGATTACTGTGATACCGGAATGGTGACACCTCTGGCGAAAATGTATACTCTGGGCAGCGGTTTCATTCCATCGGCAAGTCATGCAGGCGGACTTCGCTATCATGGTATGAGTCCTGTCGTTTCCCAACTCTATGCAGACGGTCTCATGGAAGCCCGTTCAGTAGAACAGACCTCTGTTTTTGAGGCAGCACAGATGTTTGCGAAGGTGGAAGGAATTCTTCCGGCGCCGGAAAGCTCTCATGCAATCCGCGTAGCAATCGATGAAGCGATGAAATGTAAGGAAACGGGCGAAGAAAAGACGATTGTATTCGGTCTTACAGGAACGGGATATTTCGATATGTTTGCCTATGCAAGATACAATGACGGAGAAATGAAGGATTATATTCCTACAGATGAAGAGCTTCAGGCAGGGCTTAAAGGACTGCCTGATGTCTTATGATGGAGTGGATTTTGACAATTATCTGCGCTGTAATGTCTGTGGTGCTTTTATCCGGTCATGGGGCGTTTCTGATTGCCGGCTATAATACCTCAAGCAAGGCGGATAAGGCAAAATATGATGAAAAAAAGTTCTGTCGTGTTATGGGCGCCGGATTCTCTGTAATCACCGTTCTTCTGACTGCGCTTTCCATACTTGGGGAAAATACGCCCTCTTGGTTCGGTAAATTTTTTGGCGCTGCGGTTCTTTTGGATGTAATTGTACTTCTTTATGTGTCAAATACGAAGTGTTATGCAAAAGATGCTCCGAAAGCAGCAGAGGGAGATTCTGAAGCTGCAGCATCCAGAGAGGCGGGAAACCGAAAAGTAATGATCGGAAGTATGATTTTTACAGGAATTGTATTTGTTTTTGTAGGAATTATACTGTTTACCGGAAATATTCATATAAAGTATGGAGAGAATGAGTTCACAGTGGAGGCTTCTTACTGGCCGGACAGGACGATTCCTTATGAAGAAATCGAAAAACTGGAGCTTGTCAGAGGTGTAAAAGCAGGAAGCAGAACCAATGGTTTCGGAAGTTTCAGACTTTCCATGGGGCACTTTAAAAATGAAGAATACGGAAGCTATATCCGCTATACCTATGCCGACTGTGAGGAAACGGTCGTTATGGATGTAAAGGGAACTACCGTAGTTCTTGCAGGAAAGGATTTGGAGAGTACAGAAGAAATCTACAGGATTTTAAAAGAAAAAACGCTGGCACAATCTTGAAAAGGCACCGAAGCACAGATTATAAAAAAAGAGTACCGGATTTTTCCATGTAAAAGGAAAACGGTACTCTTTTGGTTTCTGAAAATGCTGTTTTCGTATTATGACTGGTTCTGCTCTGCAACCAGATGAGAAGCACCGTACATTTCACGAAGTTTTGGCTTCTCGATTTTTCCCGTAGGATTGCGGGGAACGTCTGCGAAGAAAATCTTGCGCGGGCGTTTGTAGCGGGGCAGTTTTTTGCAGAAAAGATTGATATCCTCTTCTGTGCAGCTGCATCCCGGTTTCAGAGAGATAATAGCTGCGGAGATTTCACCCAGACGTCTGTCCGGAAGTCCGATGACAGCTACATCCAGAATATTGTCGTTGGTGCGGAGAAAATCTTCAATCTGTACAGGATAGATATTCTCGCCTCCGCTGATGATAACGTCTTTTTTACGGTCAACAAGGAAGATAAATCCGTCTTCATCCTCCATTGCCATATCTCCTGTATAGAGCCAGCCGTCGTGTAGAACTTCAGAGGTTGCCTTCGGATCTTTATAATAGCAGACCATGACGCCGGGGCCTTTCACAGCCAGTTCTCCGGTTTCTCCCTGTTTGACAGGATTGCCCTGAGGGTCGATGATTTTTGTTTCCCAACCGTAACCGGCTTTTCCGATAGCGCCTACCTTATGGATGTTTTCTACGCCCAGATGGACGCATCCCGGACCTATGGATTCGCTTAAACCGTAATTGGTATCGTACTGGTGATGAGGGAAGTATTCCTTCCAGTGTTTGATGAGGCTCTGAGGAACAGGCTGAGCACCAATATGCATAAGTCTCCACTGGTCAAGCTGATACATATCAAGTTTAATGTCGCCTCTGTCAAGAGCCAGAAGAAGATCCTGAGCCCAGGGGACAAGCAGCCATACAATGGTACACTTTTCTTCAGATACAGCGCGGAGAATAAATTCCGGATTTGTACCTTTCAGAAGAACTGCCTTACCTCCTGTGAGAAGACTTCCGAACCAGTGCATCTTGGCACCTGTATGGTAAAGAGGCGGGATGCAGAGAAAAACATCGTTCTTTGTCTGGTGATGATGGTGCTGTTCTGCTTTGGCAGAATGCAGCAGCGCCTGATGGGTATGCAGGATTGCCTTCGGGAAACCGGTAGTTCCGGAAGAAAAGTAAATCGCCGCATAATCCTCGTCATTGATATCAATTTTTGGTGACTGGCTGGAACAGTTAGCTGTATGCATGGTGTAGTCTTCGGCAAAACCGGGGCAGTTCTCACCTACATAGTAAAGAAGACGATGCTTACCGATTTCATCTGCAACCTCTTCCACACGGCCGATAAATTCCGGACCGAATACCAGAATATCAACATCAGCCAGGTCAAGACAGTATTGGATTTCTTCAGCAGAATAACGGAAGTTCAGGGGAACGGCAAGAGCTCCTGTCTTCAAAATACCGAAATATATGGGAAGCCATTCCAGACCGTTCATCAGAAGAATAGCAACCTTATCACCTTTCTTAACTCCACGCTCCAGAAGGAGATTGGCGAAGCGGTTAGCTTTTTCATTAAAAACATTCCATGTGATTTCCCGTCTGTAATAAGAAGCGCGTACAGGCTCAATCAGCTCATATTCTCTCCAGGTTACACGTCTTGTCTCAGGCATTTCCGGATTAATCTCCACAAGACAGACATCATCGCCGTACAAGCGGCAGTTTTTTTCCAAAATATCAGTAAGTGGCATAAATATCACCTTTCTTTGGGACGTTTTGCTGTGTCCCGCTCCTTTAAATTCACACTTTAATGCGTCGGCTTGATAAAGTATATGATAACCAATTAACGCGTTGATGTCAACCGATTTTTGCTGTATTTTGAATCGAAGGTTATCAGATGCCCAGAAGATATTGTGCGTTACCGGACAGAATTTGTTTTTTCTCCTCCACGGACAGACCTGGGAGAGTTTGGATTTTTTCTACGCAGGCTTTCTGGTCTGCCCAGGGAGTATCTGTAGCAAAGAGAATTTTATCAGCTCCATGACTGTGTATCATCCGGGTAAGAAGTTCTTCTTCCATATGAAGAATGGAATATGCAGTGTCAAGATAGACATTCTGACCACAGAGTTTCTTCAGAGATTCCTCATAATTGGTGTTGCTTCCCATATGGGCAAGTATAAGACGTGGAGGAGCGGTTTCCTGCACTACGTCCAGAATCATATCAGGAGAACAGAAATCCTCATCCGGTGTCACGGGATCAAAGCCGGCATGGGTAAGGACGGCAAGTCCAAGTTCTGAGGCTGTGTAGACAAGTCTTTTATATTGGATATCGTTAAAGTGCATTCCCTGATAATTGGGATGTATTTTTATTCCTTTGAAGCCTTCGGAAGCGATAAGTCTTAACTGATCTTTATAATCGGGATGAGCCGGATGGATGCCGGCAAAGGAAATGATTCTCGTGTCAGGATTTTCTGCCCATTTTTCATTTACTGCAGAGGCAAAACGGAGAATGGAATCGAACTGATGGGGAGCAGTGACAACAGGAAGGACAACGCTGACGTCAACACCGCTTTGTTCCATAGAAGCGCGAAGCCCGTCCAGTGTTCCGTCCATGCTGGGAATCTGTTTTATGATAGAAGCCAGATGAGGAATAGCTTTGGCTGCGACCTTATCCGGAAAAATATGTGTATGAAAATCAATAACCATGAGAAAAACCTCCTGAAAAAATAGTTTAAGTGGTTCTATTATAAAATGTAAGTTCAATGATGTAAAGCGATAAAACGCTTTTCCTAAGTATTAGATGGTGTTATAATAGGAAAGAAAATGAAAAATACAGATTGCTGGGAATAGCGACGAACATACAAAAGGAGACAGAAAGTATTTTGAAAAATAATGGTTTTACTGTATTTGACAAAGTGGATGAATTGGAGAGGTAAACCGGAGGGATTTTATGTATAGGATTTATCTTGTAGAAGATGATGAAGTGATAGCAGGACTTATGAAGAAGCATCTGGAATCTTGGGGGTATCAGGTAGAGGTAGTGAAAGATTTTACCAATGTGTTGGGAGAATTTGCAAAAATTGATCCACAGCTTGTGCTTCTTGACCTGAAGCTTCCATTTTTTAATGGTTTTCACTGGTGCGAAGAAATCAGAAAAATTTCTCAGGTTCCTGTGATTTTTGTTTCTTCGGCAGCAGACAATATGAATATGGTTATGGCGATGGCGAGAGGCGCAGATGATTTCATAGCCAAGCCTTTTGATCTGGAAGTACTGGTGGCTAAAGTTCAGGCAATTCTCAGGAGAACTTATTCCTTTGGCAAGGCGTCCAATATACTGGAACATAAGGGGGCGGTTCTTAATCTGGGAAGCGGAAACCTGACAGTGGGAGATGAGAGCCTGGAGCTGACAAGAAATGAACTGAAAATTCTTCAGATTCTTTTTGAGCATAACGGAAAAGCTGTGTCCAGAGATGCTATTATGACGAAGCTCTGGGAAAATGACAGTTTTGTGGATGACAATACTCTCACAGTAAATATGACGAGACTTCGCAAAAAACTTGAGGGAATCGGACTGAAAAATTTCATTGTCACAAAGAAAGGTATGGGGTATATGGTTTGAAAAAAACATGGGTGGAATATCTTCAGAAGATATGGAAGTTTCTTGCTGCAGGGGGGACTTGTGCAGTCATTTTGCTGATGATTTGTTTTCTTTACGATCTTTCACTGGAGCCGCTTCTTTATGGGGCGATACTCTGCACAATTGTAATCGCTTTGTTTCTTTTTTATGGATATTATCAATACAGAAACAAAAAGAGACGACTGGTGCAGCTTCAGGCAATTTTACCTGTAGATCTGGAAGAGATGCCGGAGCCGGAGGATGGAAATGAAGAATTATATCAGAATATGCTTCTTGAACTGAACAGAAAGAGAATGAGCGCAGAGGCGGGAAAACTTAAAATGTATGAGGAAGTCACAGACTACTATACCATGTGGGCGCATCAGATTAAAACGCCCATTGCCGCAATGCGCCTTCTGCTGCAGGAAGAACCGGAGGAAAACTGCGATGAACTGGGAGAACTTTTTAAGATTGAACAGTATGTGGAAATGGTTCTTGGATATTTAAGGGCAGAAGATATGTCCGCAGATATGAAATTTGAGCGTATAGAGCTTGACACAGTTGTGAGAGAGCAGGTTCGCAAGTATGCCCGCATTTTTATAGGAAAAAAAATCAGCCTTGATTTTTCAGAAACAAGGGAAGAGGTGCTTACGGACAGCAAATGGCTTGGATTTGTAATTGGGCAGCTTTTGTCAAATGCATTAAAGTACACGAAAAAAGGAAAAATTTCTATTTATATGGACAAATCACAGGAAAAGACCCTTGTCGTAGAAGATACGGGAATCGGAATTCAGTCATCTGACCTTCCGAGAGTATTTGAAAAAGGGTTTACCGGATATAATGGCAGGGGAGAGGGAAAATCCACAGGAATCGGTCTTTACCTCTGCGCCAAAATTATGAAACGTCTGGGTAATGAGATTTCCATAGAATCTGAACCCGGAAAAGGAACTAAGGTTTTTCTTGGTTTAAAACGCGAGGAATTGGAACTGATGTAAAAGGAGGCAGTATATGATTTATAAAAATGCGATGGAACTTATCGGAAAAACACCTCTCATGGAGGCTGGAAATCTGGAAAAAAAGCTTGGGCTTCAGGCAAGGCTGCTGGTGAAACTTGAATATCTGAATCCTGCAGGAAGCACAAAGGACCGCGCTGCAAAGAGTATGATTGAAGACGCGGAAGAAAAGGGTATTCTGAAAGAGGGGGCTGTAATTATTGAGCCGACTTCAGGAAACACGGGAATTGGCCTTGCTTCCATTGCGGCAGTAAAAGGATACAGGGCAATTTTCGTTATGCCGGAAACGATGAGTGTGGAAAGGCAGAATATCCTGAAAGCCTACGGAGCAGAGATTGTGCTCACAGAAGGGGCGAAGGGAATGAGCGGTGCAATTGAAAAGGCGGAGGAGCTTCACAGGGAAATTCCGGGCAGTTTTATTCCCGGGCAATTTGAAAATCCTGCAAATGCTCTGGCGCACCAAAAGAGTACCGGACCGGAAATCTGGGAGGACACAAATGGTCAGGTGGATTTCTTTGTCGCCTGTGTCGGAACAGGTGGAACGATTACCGGAACCGGAGAATATCTCAAAGAAAAGAATCCGCAGATAAAGGTTGCTGCAGTGGAACCGGCTTCGTCACCTCTCCTGTCAGGAGGAGCGGCAGCGCCTCATAAGATACAGGGAATCGGGGCGAATTTCATTCCGGAGCTTCTGAACAGAGAGATTTACGATGAGGTACTTACCGTTACGGATGAGAATGCGTTTGAGGGAGCAAGACTTCTGGCAAAAACAGAGGGGATCCTTGTCGGTATTTCCTCCGGCGCAGCATTATGGGCAGCAATCGAGGTTGCGCGTCGTCCGGAACAAAAGGGGAAAACAATTGTAGTTCTTCTTCCGGATTCGGGAGACAGATATTATTCCACTCCTTTGTTTGAGTTTTCTTAAAAAATGCTTTTCCTCACTAAAGTTTTGCTTGACAAAAACTGTATAATTGTATACAATCATACAAAAATACAAGAGTACAAAATATAAAGATAAAGAGCGGAGGAACTTATGGAATATCAGGAGCAGTCTCTGGGGAGTCAGATATTTTCCAGAATCAGGGAAGATATCCTGACCGGAGTCTATGAGCAGGGAGCAGAATTAAAGGAAGCGACCCTGGGAGCGAAGCTGGGAGTGAGCAGAACTCCGGTTCGTGAGGCGCTGCGTCAGCTTGAACTGGAGGGTCTGGTAGAAATTATTCCCAACCGCGGAGCCAGAGTTACCGGAATTTCAGAAAAAGATATCGGGGATATTTATCTGATGCGTTCTAAGCTGGAGGGACTGGCAGCGCGTCTGGCAGCAGAGAATATAAAGGATGAGGATTTGGCAGAAATGGAAGAAGTACAGCTTTTGTCAGAGTTTCATCTGGAACATTCCAAGGAAGAACAAATGGTAAATATGGACGGACGCTTCCATGAACTTATGTATCATGCGTCCGGAAGCAGAATGCTGGAACATATGCTTACTTCTTTTCATCATTATGTAAAAATGGCGAGAATCACTTCCATGAAGGCAAAAAATCGTGCAGAAGAATCTGTGCGGGAACATAAGGCAATTTTGGAGGCAATCCGAAACAGAGATGCAGATCAGGCAGAAAAGCTGGCAGACGAGCATATCAGACATGTGATTGCAAATCTTGAACACAGACCGGGCAGAACCCCTAAGGAGGAAGAAAATGAGTAAAATTCAGATGACGACACCCCTTGTAGAGATGGATGGAGATGAGATGACCAGAATTCTCTGGAAAATGATTAAGGATGAATTGTTACTTCCTTATATAGATTTAAAGACAGAATATTATGATCTCGGTCTGGAACACAGAAATGAAACAGATGATCAGGTAACGATAGACTCTGCGCTTGCTACAAAAAAATACGGCGTTGCTGTAAAGTGCGCAACAATCACACCGAATGCAGCCCGTATGGAGGAATATGACCTGAAGGAAATGTGGAAAAGCCCAAACGGAACAATTCGTGCAATCCTTGACGGAACAGTATTCCGTACACCGATTGTTGTAAAAGGAATTGAGCCTTGTGTGAGGAACTGGAAAAAACCGATCACGATTGCAAGACACGCTTATGGCGATGTGTACAAAAATACAGAAATGAAGATTCCGGGAGCAGGGAAGGTAGAGCTTGTCTATACGGCAGAAGACGGGACTGAGACAAGAAATCTGGTCTTTGATTTCAAGGGTCCGGGAGTTGCACAGGGAATGCATAATATTGATGATTCCATCGAGAGTTTTGCAAGAAGCTGCTTCAGTTATGCACTTGATACAAAGCAGGATTTATGGTTTGCAACAAAAGATACGATCTCTAAAAAATATGACCATACCTTTAAAGATATTTTTCAGGAAATTTTTGAGGCAGAATATAAAGAAAAATTTGAAGAGGCAGGAATTACGTATTTCTACACACTGATTGATGATGCAGTTGCCCGTGTTATGAAGTCTGAGGGCGGTTATATCTGGGCATGTAAGAACTATGACGGAGATGTAATGAGCGATATGATTTCTTCCGCATTTGGCTCACTTGCTATGATGACGTCTGTTCTTGTATCTCCGGAAGGATATTATGAATACGAAGCGGCTCACGGAACTGTCCAGCGCCACTATTACAAGTATCTGAAAGGGGAAGAAACTTCCACAAACTCTGTAGCTACGATCTTCGCATGGAGCGGCGCACTTCGCAAACGGGGAGAGCTTGATGGAAACAAGGAGCTGATGGAGTTTGCTGATAAGCTGGAAAGAGCGACCATTCAGACAATTGAGGATGGCAAAATGACAAAAGACCTTGCGCTGATCACTACACTGGAAAATCCGGTTGTTTTAAACAGTGAGGGATTTATTAAAGCAATCAGAGAAAAACTGGATTAAGAGAGGAGAAACCTATGGCTAGAGATGAGATACTGAAAATTGGAGAGCAGTTTAATAATGATTTCCAGGAATTGATCCAGTACTGTCTGGCGTCCGGACGTATTGATCAGAACCTGTACCAGGAATATGATGTAAAACGCGGACTTCGTGATTCCAATGGTAAAGGTGTTTTGACAGGTCTCACGGAGATCTCAGATGTTGTGGGTTATACCTATGAGCACGGACGTAAAATTCCGGCGGACGGTGAACTTTATTATCAGGGATACAATATTGCAGACATGATTGACAGCTTTGAAAACCGTAAGGAATGCTTTGAAGAGACCATTTATACACTGTTGTTCGGACGTGTTCCAAATGAACGTCAGTTTACTATGTTTAAGGGAATCCTTACGGAGATGATGACGCTTAATAACCGTTTTATTCGTGACGTTGTTATGAAAGCATCCAATGAGAATCTCATGAATGCCATGCAAAGGTGTGTGCTGACTTTATATACATACGATGATAATCCGGATGGAACCGGTGTGGAGAATGCATTACGTCAGTCTTTGCAGTTGATTGCAAAGCTGCCGTTGATCGCAGTCTATTCTTATCATTCCTATCGCCATTTCAGACACGATGAAAATCTTCTGATTAAGAATCCGAAGCCGGAATTTACTTTTTCCGAAAATATTCTGTATATGCTTCGCGAGGACGGACAGTTTACAGATCTGGAAGCTAAGGTGCTTGATATTGCCCTTGTTCTTCACGCAGAGCACGGCGGCGGTAATAACTCTACGTTTACGAATCATGTAGTTACCTCTTCCGGTACAGATACATATTCTGCAGTGGCAGCATCTATCGGTTCCCTGAAAGGACCGAAGCACGGTGGCGCGAACCTAAAGGTTCAGGATATGTTTGAAGATATTATGGCAAACTGTGAGAACTGGGAGGACGAAGAAGCTCTGAAAGATTATCTGAATGCCATTCTGGATAAAAAAGTCTTTGATCATGCAGGGCTGATTTATGGAATGGGACATGCAGTATATACGCTGAGTGATCCTCGTGAGGTTATTTTGAAGAAATATGCGAGACACCTGGCAGAAGAGAAAGGAAAAGAAAGAGAATTTGCTCTTTATGAGATGGTGGAGAGAATTGCAGGTGAACTGATTATGCACAAACGTAAGCTGTTTAAACCGGTTTGTGCCAATGTGGACTTTTACAGTGGATTTGTTTATAATATGCTGGGAATTCCGAGAGAGCTTTTTACGCCAATATTTGCTATTTCCCGTATTGCAGGATGGTCTGCTCATCGTCTGGAAGAGTTGGTTAATGCTGGAAAAATTATTCGTCCTGCCTATCGTTATGTAGGTCATCACAGATCATATCCGGAGATGAAAAACAGAGAAGAACAGGATCCGTTCAGCGAAGAATATCGTAAGTTCTATAAGCTGGACACAGTGGAGGATGCGTTGTAATATAAGCGCAGAGAATCATTTGTGTTCTACAGTAAGCTTTCTGTAATAAATGAAAAACATGAAATACATGAAATACGAGGAATGCCTCAAACTGTCATAACAGGCGGTTTGGGGCATTTTTACATAGAAAGCGACAAAGAAAGAGTGTGGTTTTGTGTAGAATTTTTTTGAAAAAGACTTTACAAACCACATAAAACCATATATAATACAATTACAAACAACAAGAAACCACAATGATTTGACGAGAAATACACATCAAACCACAAGAGAGTGGATGAAGCTGTTTTTGATACTGCTATATATACTGTGATGCTTACGATATGGAGGATGTTGGAAATGAAAATTTTGGAATCAAAATTTGTACAGGGATTTATTAAAATGGCAAACGATGGATATCAACAGGGATGGCATGAAAGAAATGGAGGAAATTTAAGCTACCGACTGAAACCGGAAGAAGTTGAGATGATTAAACCACGTCTCAATGCACCGGGAGAGTGGGAGCCGATTGGAACAGAGGTTCCGGGACTTGCAGGAGAATTTTTCCTGGTTACGGGAAGCGGTAAATATTTCCGAAATATTATTGTGGATCCTGAGGTCTGTCTGGCTATTATTGAACTGGATGATGCCGGAGTAAATTACCGGATTCGCTGGGGGCTTGTGGAAGGTGGAAGACCGACAAGCGAACTGCCTACACATCTTATGAACCATGAGGTGAAGAAGAAACGAACCAATGGAAGACATCGTGTGATTTACCATGCTCACACAACCAATATTATTGCATTATCTTTTGTTCTTCCCTTGGATGATAAAGTTTTCACGAGAGAACTATGGGAATCGGCAACAGAATGTCCGGTCGTATTTCCAGATGGCGTAGGCGTGATTGGCTGGATGGTTCCGGGAGGAAGAGCGATTGCAGAGAAGACTGCAGAATTGATGAAAAAGTATGATGTTGTGATATGGGCACATCATGGAATGTTCTGTTCTGGTGAAGATTTTGATCTGACCTTCGGGCTTCTTCATACAGTAGAGAAATCAGCGGAAATTCTTGTGAAAATCCTGTCTATGGCTCCACGTAAACTTCAGACCATCAGTCCGGACAATTTCCGGGATTTGGCAAAAGATTTTCATGTAACCCTTCCGGAAGAATTCTTATACGAAAAATAAAAAGAGATACATAAAATCACCGGCGGAAAGTAAGCTTTCCGCCGGTGATTTTGTGTAATGATTACTCAGGTCAATATTTTGGTATTAGATTATATGTGTCCTGAGAAATTTCTTTTTTCAGAGCTGAGTTCCTGATTCCATTACACCTCGTTGCTTTTTTTATGATTTTTTGGATAGATATTTCTGGAGTATACGCAAAGAGTGATTATGGGATGCAGGTGGGATTCTAGAAAAATTTTTCTGCCTTTTCGTCTGTCTATTTTTCTTTACAAGTCACACATCTGGTTTGATGTAATCCTGTTTTGCCTTGACTTTTGTATCAAATGGTTTATAATACAAAAATGCAAATAAGTTGCAAATTATACTAGAAAGAATAAAAGACAAAATCTATGGAGGAGTTATGACTGAATATTTATTAGATTCTCTGAAGGACAGTGTAAGACTGCTTCCTTTTCTTTTTCTGACATATTTATTGATGGAAGCTTTGGAGCATAAAGCGGGAAGCGGTGCAAGAAGGAGGATACAGACTGCCGGAAAGTTTGGGCCTTTGTGGGGAGGAATACTTGGAGTAGTTCCGCAGTGCGGATTCTCTGCTGCGGCATCCAGCCTGTTTGCAGGAAGAGTAATCACAGTAGGAACGCTTCTGGCAATCTATTTATCCACATCAGATGAAATGCTTCCGATTATGATATCCAATGCAGTTCCTGCTGTAACCATTGCCGGAATATTAGCTACGAAAGTATGTATTGCTGTAATTACCGGATTTTTTGTGGAATTTGTTTTTCGGTATATAATGAAACGGCAGGAGGGGGAAATAAACATACATGCAATCTGTGAAGAAGAGCGTTGCGATTGTCAGCATGGAATTGTACGTTCTGCCTTGATACACACAGGAAAGATTTTTCTGTATATCCTGTTGATTTCTCTGATATTAAATATTATTATTGGAGTAATAGGAAGAGACACACTTGCAGGACTCTTTTCCGGTTTTCCGGTAATTGGAGAAATGGCTGCCGCTTTGGTGGGGCTGATTCCCAACTGTGCATCCTCCGTTGTGATCACACAGCTTTATCTGGATGAGATTATCGGAGCAGGAGCCATGATGTCGGGCCTTCTGGTCAATGCAGGAATCGGACTTCTTGTTCTGTTTCGGTTAAATCGTGACAGGAAGCAGAACCTTTCCATCCTTGTGGCTCTCTACGGGCTTGGAGTTTTCTGGGGTGTTGTCATAGAATTACTTGGAATTGTTTTTTAGGAGATAGATATGGGGTATGCAACAACAAACCGAAAAAAGATAATGGATTTTCTGAAAGCCAGCAGCGACCGGACTGTCACTGCAGCAGATGTGGATCATTATTTAAAAGAACAGGAAAGTGAAGTAAATATCACGACAATTTACCGCTATCTTGATAAGCTTGCCAAGGACGGCACAGTCATAAAATATGCGGCGGAAAAAGGATGCTGTGCGTCATATCAGTATGCGGAGCCGGGGAGAAATTGTGATGGGCATCTTCATATGAAATGTGTAAAATGCGGTAAAATTATCCATCTGGAATGTCATTTTATGGACGAAATCTCGCATCACATTGAGGAGGGTCACGGATTTACTCTGCAGTGTAAAAATTCCATTTTATATGGTGTGTGTAAGGAATGTAAGAAAAGAGGAGAATGAAAATGGAAATAAGCAAGCCTCAGAATCAGTCAAATTACGACAAAGTCATTGAAGAGTGGAGACTTCGTTTTCTGAAGATGGATCAGGAAGCGTTGATTGAGAAATTTCAATTGGAAACTGATGATAGAGCTGTCTATCTTACATACTTTAATCACAAAATGCGCATCGACCGATTCACAGGTGTTATCACCTATGTAGAAGAACCACAGAAAATTGCAGGTTTTAATACCTGTATGGATATCTACAACCTGTTTCATTATTCCATCGATATTCCGGTGGCATCGGGCATTCTGGTTCCCTTTCGCCAGGTAAAAAGGGTATATCCCTTTGAGGCGGCGTATAAGCGAACGGTTTTGAAAACCTTACAGGAAACTTTTTCCGGTCATGTAGAGGAGTTGAAGAATGCCTGTGAAAAGCTTGGGGGAAAGCCCCTGCCTCAGGGAGATGTGGGGTATCAGCTTTCAGTATATCCGTTTTTAGACATAGCAGTTTATTTCTGGGATGCAGACGATGAATTTGAAGCGCAGGCAAACATGCTCTTTGATTCCAATATCACTAATTTTCTCCATGAAGAAAATGTAGTCTGTGTTGCCGCAGATGCAGTATATTACCTGACAGAGGCAGCAGGGCTCGATGCAAAAGAAATTTATGCGGGGTAAGCAATAAAACCGAGCGTTCAAAGAACAGGAGGCGTTTATGGAAGGTGAAAAATGGTGTGTAAATAACTACATAAAAGAAGAACTGCTGAAAGCGATTGATACACAGAATATCAGTGTCAGTTACAGCGGAGATTTTCAGAAAAGTGAACTTTGTCAGGTGCATAATTCCTGCGAACTCCTGTTTGTTGAAGAGGGACAGGCAGAATATCATATTAACAGCGAAATTTATCCTGTGCAGAAAAACACGGTTCTGATAATAGGAGCAACAGACAGACATCGTTTTAAATTTAACTCTTTGCCTTATGTTCGTTACGGGCTGACAGTTATGCCTGCATTTATGCAGTCTCTGCCGATTATAAACAGTTACATGAATATTTATCAGACCAGAATACTGACAGATATAGAAGAAGAACTGTTTCGGAGAATGATAAGAATTTTATGGGAACTTCGTGAGGAAGTGGAAGGAGAAGCAGAAATCAGAACAGATATGATTTATGCGCTGCTTCTGGAAATGACTATTCTACTGAAACGGCTGCTGCATGTAGAAAGACAGGATATGGGAAGCACTTATACGACAATGAATGAAGTCAGAAATTATATTGATTATCATTATTGGGAAAATCTGAGTCTTACGAATCTCAGCAAAAAATTTTATCTTCAGCCGAATACTATCAGTAAAAACTTCAGCCGAGTTTTTGGGAAAAATATCAATCATTACATAAACTCTGTGAGAATTACAAATGCAGTAAGGATTTTGGACACAAGTGAAGGAAACGTGAATATTACAGAATTGTCTGAAATGGTAGGATATGGAAATATCAATACATTTCACCGGCAATTTAAAGAAAAAATGGAAATCTCTCCATTGCAGTATATGAAGCGAAATGAACTGGCAAAAAAACATGCAGATACCCGTTCTATGTTTGAGGTAAAGAAATGAAAAAAGGGGATTTTCTTAATAATTATACGGAAGACAACCATAATCGAGCGCTGAACTATCAGAATGTATATGTCAGCCACAGTGGTGATTACAGAGCAAATCCAATCCGACATGTTCATAATGCCTGTGAAATTATCTTTGTGGAAGAAGGCGGAGGGGTTTATCACATCAATGGTGAACCGTATATGATAGAAGAAAGAAGCGTATTGATCATAGGAGGAACAGACCCTCATTCCAGAATTTTTACGAAGACGCCCTGCATTCGTTATGGGCTGACAATATTGCCTTCATTTCTGCATATGCTTCCTATTATCAACAGCTATATGAATGTCTTTCGTACTCAAAGTCCAAAGGATGCAGAGAAACTGGTTAATATAGATGAAGATATTTTTCAGAGACTTATACAGCTTGTGCTGCTTCTTCATGAGGAAACACAGGATAACGGAGATGGAAGGGGCGATATGGTATATGCGCTTTTGCTGGAAATGACGATTATCCTGAAGCGTTTACTTTTTTTGAAAAAGCAGGAAGTCAGCGGAACATATAAAATGATGAGCGATATAAAAAACTATATAGACCTTCATTATGCAGAAGAACTGAGTTTAAAAGAATTAAGCAGTTCGTTTTATCTTCAGCCAAATACTATCAGCAAAAACTTTGGTAAAATTTTTGGCAAAAATGTTAATAATTATATTAATTCTGTGCGCGTTGCCAATGCGGTACGTTTTTTGGAGGAAGAAGAGATAAGCATCACAGAACTTGCAGACAGAGTAGGATATTCCAGTGTAAATACTTTTCTCAGACAGTTTCGGGAAAAAATGGGAGTATCGCCCCTACAGTATAAGAAAAGATTTGAACAGTCAAAAGAGAATATTCATTTTGAAAGCCTGCCCTTTAAACAGGTTTGACAATATTTTGCCCTGCGAATAGTATTTCGTGGGGCTTATTTTATTTGTTGTATACATAATAGCGAATTATCAAAAGATTCAATCCATAAAATGGTGATTTTTAACGAAAAAATGGTGAGAATAATATGCATGGTAATGTTATACTAAAATCACCAAGTTGAACAACAGATTTCTCTAAACAACAGATAGCTGCAGCAAATTGTTTTGGAAAAAGATGGAAAATGAATTGTTGTTTTGTAAAATATGACGATGAGAGGAGAATAATACAATGTTAAAGAAAAAAATTGCAGTTGCTTTAGCAGCAACAATGGCGCTTTCAGCTTTTCCTGCGACTGTTATGGCGGAAGAAAGTGGTGAAAAAATAAATGTGACGATCATGTGTGCGTATGCAGGTGAAGACCCTCATGGCCAGTATGTTTACCAGTATGCCGAAGATTTCATGGCAGAGAATCCGAACGTGAATATTGAAATTCAGGCAGTAAGCAGTAATGACATTTATACGAAACTGGCAGCTATGGCAACATCACCGGACGACCTGCCGACTGCATTTTTCACAAGTGTTGATCAGGCGCCTACTCTGTATGACCTTGGATTGATGACTGACATGAAAGAGTATCTCACAGAAGAAGATCTGGCAATGTTTACACCGGGAATTACAGAAGCATGTATGCTTGACGGTATGATGGCGTTTTATCCAATCGACGTGCAGCCGTCAGCAATCCTTTACAGAACAGACCGCTTTGAAGAAGCGGGACTTGAGGTTCCGGCGAACTGGGACGAATTTGTAGAATGTGCAAAGGCTCTCACAGCAGATACGGACAAGGACGGTGAAAATGACCAGTGGGGATTCTCTATGGTTGGTTCCAATAACAGCTCAGGACAGAGCCGCTTTATGTCATATCTTTGGAGTAATGGATGCAATATCATCAAATACGATGAGGAAAATGAAGAATGGGTTGCAGACCTTGGCGATAACTTTACAGAGCTTGTAACAAAATGGACAGATATGAACAATGTTGACGGAGTAGTTCCTACCGGAATCACTGAGGTTGACTATCCGACAGCGGCAAACTACTTTGCAATGGGATACACAAGTATGATGCTTACGGGAAGTAATGCCATTGGCGTTGCATATTCAAATAATCCGGAATTAAAAGGCAAGCTTGGTTCTTTCGTAATTCCTGGCGATGCACCGGGTACTATGTTAAACGCAGAAGGATATGCAATCTGTACAGAGGCATCTGAGGAAGAAAAGAAAGCCACAGTAGATTTCATGAAATATTTCAGCACACATGATAAGGAACTTAACTTCTGGCAGGCAAGCGGTAAAATTCCGGCTACAATTGAAGGCGCAAAGGCTGAATATATTACAGGCGCAGATTATAAAGGATATCTTGATACAGTAGAAAAAGGCTGTCTGGCTCCGGTCAATTTTGCAGGTATGAGCGGACTGAAGAGCATCCTTGGGGATATGTATGCAGCAGTTCTCAGCGGTGAGAAAACAAATGAAGAAGCAGTGGCAGATTTTGAAGCTGCCTTTGAAGAACTTCTTGAGGATTATAACTAAAGAGAAGCTTTATATTATTGACATATAAGAATTGACGGAACAGAAGCAGGCGGGGGAGGG
>Scooby_p1__coassemble_545_pt1 | contig 19601 bp, 18 predicted proteins | sample Scooby_p1__metabat2_low_PE_018 | metagenome-assembled genome bin Scooby_p1 | reverse complement strand
TGACCATGTATATGTCTGATTCTGAAGCGCATCCGCACCTCCTCCGCTTAAAATTGCCGCCAGATTGTTGTTGAGGAAATGAAGAACCACAGGTACCCAGATATTCTTCGTTTTCATATAAGCATAGGCAAAGAAAATCCCAAGAGTGATACAGGTAATCTGCTGACCTATAACTGCAAGAAATCCCTGATCCGGCGTGGTATAATAAAAGAAATCAACGGGAAGATGCCAAAGTCCCCAGACAACTCCAAGAACAATCACTCCGCCCTTTAATCCGAATTTCTTCTGAAGCAGCGGCTGCAGATAGTAACGCCATCCATATTCCTCACCGAAAAATGCCGGAACAGAGAGGAAAAAGTTTACAAACAGAACAGCAATCATAATCCACGTAGAAGGCGTTGTCAATATGATTTCCAGTAATCCCAATTGTCCGGAAACAGCGCAGCTTAAAGCAGTACGTCCAAAGAAAAGAAGTACAAACAGCAAAATGCACCACCATGATTTCTCCCAGTTATCCCAGTTTAGACCATATGCCTTTCGCTTTTCCTTTCCTGCTATTAAAAGAAATATCCAGAACAGAATTCCTCCTATAATGATAACATTATTGATTATCTGCTCCCATACGGAAATCGTTATTCCGTTTACAGTGATGCTTTTCGGTGCAAAAACAGAAATCACAGACACTCCGATCATAACTGCCGTAAGCAGTAAAAATAAAATATACAAGCCTTTTGGCAGCGTCTTATCTCCTTTTTTCGTCAGAAGTAATCCAAGCATCACACCTGCTGCCGGATACATCATCTGCGCATTTGGAAAGGCTCCCACATCAGCTCCTCTTGCATTTCCGTACCACATCAAAATCCCCATCAAAAAGGTGATTCCGTAAGCCACAGCAAGGTAAATCCACAATCTTTTTTTCTCTGTATTTCCCTTTTCCATAAATCTTTATCTCCTTTTAAAACTACGTCCCTGTGATTATTTGATCAGAAACTGAATCATCTCCATATTCTGATCAAAGGCTACTGTAAATTGTATTTTGCCATCTTCGTAATCCCCGACCATAACGGCTCCTGCGTAATCAATTCCGGCATTTTTATCTGTTCCCCCCATAACAACACTTTTACTGATTTCCTCAAAAGCGCCGCATTTATCAAGATAAGGGTCACATGCCTGTGCAAACTGTTCCACTGTAATGCTCTCCTTGAGTTCATCGGAACCCATTTCCCAAAGCGCCTCATAATCTCTGGCATTAAAAAGCTCTATGGACTGTTCCGCTTTCTCCTTTACTGCAGACTCTTCAAAACCTTCCGGAAGTTTTGCTTTGCCGCAGCCTGTCAGTATCACTGCTGCCAGAAGCGCTGCTGTTCCTCTTACCAGTACCCGTGTAATGTGTTCTCTTTTTTTCATCTCATTTTCCTCCTCTTCTCACCCCGGAAAAACAAGGGTGACTGAAAAAATATTTTCTTTATATTCAATTTTTATCTCACCGTTATAACGCTCCACCGCATGACGTACATTAGAAAGTCCGATTCCTTCATGTCCTTTCTTCTGAGAATGTCCGGGCTCATACTGCATCTTAGAGGGATTCCAGATTTTCACAACTGTGAAATCCTGAATCTGCTCTCCCCGCAGTTTTAACCAGAAATCTTCTTTTCCTTCTCCTTCTTCAATGGCATTATCCAGAAGATTTGCAAAAATCGTTGTCAGATCCATATCTGATATTTCATCAAAATTGATTCCTCCAAGATTGCATTCCACCTGATTTGGCGATAATCGTCTGAACTTGTCATTTAATATAATATTCAGCATACGGTTATCCGAATAAAACTTCATACCAAGACTATTCAGCATATTGTGAACATCCTGAAAATACTGGCTGTCATCCATTTTTGCAGACTCTTCCAAAACATGAAGATGATTTCTGATATCGTGAATGATCTTTCGGGAACGATTATAATTTTTTTCCATTTCCTCATAATACTGATGGGTGAGTTCATTCTGCTGTTCCATAAGCGCAAGCCTGTGCTTCAGTTCCCTGTTTGCCGCAACTTCATACCACACATAGATACAGTATCCGTTCAAAAAAAGGAATAACACACAGTAAAGAATAATCCATTCATAACCGTATCGTATAAAAAAGACGTCTCCTGCGCTTAAATACATAAAAATCAAAATAAAACTAAGTACAGGTACAAGTAGCATCCCCTTTATCTTCAGGTTTTTTCTGTCAAATACTCCTCTTTTTTGTACAAGTACCCGAAGCCCTGCTGTTGCAATTACAATACACAGACATTTCAGCAACTGAATGCTGCAGCTTCTGACAACCAATTCCATGGAAATCCATCTCTCCGCCCATATTACAGCGGAAATCGCAATCAACTGAGCTGCATAGGTAACCGCATAAAAAATCATCTGGTATAAAAGCCAGTTTCTGCTCCTGTGATAAAAAATCCACCCGATCAGAAGATAGTATGCAGACAAAATCACCATGGTAATTACATCATTCAACCACAGACTCGGTATAATATAATTCAATGCGCCGTATATAATCCACACCGTCGTTCTCAGCCACTGGGGACCTTTCGGCTTAAACTCTCCAGCTTTTAAAAACCATATTGCGCTGAACGTATAAGTAAGAATTCCCAGCATCAGTGCAAAAAGAATCACAGCATTCATTTCTGTCACCTTCCTTCCAAACGCCCTGACAGATAGGTCAGAAGCTCCTGTTTCCAGGTTTTCTGTTTCTTTTGGGATAAAGGAAGCTCCATTTTATTATCCATGATAATCTGCTGACTTTTTACGTTTTTCACATGGAGCATATTTACTACAAAGCTCTGATGGGGCATGGAAAACCCGTAAACCTCCATTCTTTTTGCCACATTTGTAATTCTCTCCACCATATAATATTCTTCGCTTTCTGTCACAATACGGACTCGCCTGTTCTCGTATTCAAAGAAATAAATATCCGAAACCGGCAGGCATACAACGCCGTCTACTGTATGAAAATCCACAATTATTCTTTTTTCTCTATTTCTCATATAGCGAAAAATTTCTTCCAACACTCCTGTGACTGCCTTTTTGTTTACAGGCTTTAAGAGATACTGAAAAGCATGGACGCCAAAAGCTCCTGCCACATAATCGCGGTACGCTGTAAGGTACACAATCTTCGTGTCCTTATCAAGACGCCGGATTGCCTTTCCCGTCTCAATCCCATTCATTCCTTTCATGTCTATATCAAGAAAAACAGCCTCATAGCCTTCGTAATTTTCCACAAGCTTCTCTCCGGAAGAAAAACATACCACTTCAATGGAGGAGTCCCATTCTTCAATGATATTTTTCACTTCTGAGACAATTCTTTCTTCGTCGTCACAAACTGCAATCTTATACATGTTTCCTTCCCTTTCTTACTTCTACAATATACGTATTTTATTTTAAATTGTAAATACATCATACACAAGAGACAAAATTCATGTATTAAAAGACGAAATTGTAAAGCTTTGTGATTTTCGCCTTTACAAACAGACAGGAACATACTATAGTAGTCTAAATGAAACAACGAAAGGAAATCACCATGAAAAAAACAAAACTTTTTCTCATCCTCTGCGCCACAGCCCTTCTCTGCGGCTGCTCCAAGCCTGCTCCTGAAGAATCCTATGTGCCAGAAGATGGGATTGCCCGCCTTGGAAGCCGTATTACCGTAGAGCCCTTCGACCAGCTTACCCTTCTGGAGGTAAACGATTCCCTTAGCAAAAAAGGACTGTATTATGCCACATGGAAAGACGGCGAAGCCTCTCCTTATGAGAACCGACAGGGCGATACCGTAGACCTTTACGATGCACAGCTTACTTTTCTGGCAAGTGAAGCAGTAGATGAACTGGAAGCCAAAGAAAATTATAATTTCTGGATTTCTACAGCAGAAGAAAACTACGATGTATACGAAACAGAAACCATCACCTGTAATGAGCAGGAATATACGCTTATGTCCTATAACCGTAACGATGAAGACTCTCCTCATCCCCACGGAATGTCTGCTTTCGCAATCAATGGCAAGACCGGAGTTTGTATTGAGTTTACCTGTTCTGAAGATTACAACAAAGACTTAAAACCAATCTTGACAGATTTTTTGGAACACTGTAAGATCGGATAAAAAAATACGGCAATTTCCTTCTTTTAAAAGGAAATTGCCGTTTATGAACTGCACTGTTAGATTCTTGGCGCAGAATATTCCTCCATCCACGCTCCGCTAAGTATTGTGTATTCTTCCTGCAGCTTTCAATTTTCATCCTGCTCTTAGTCTGTATCTTTATCCAAAAGAGCTTTTTTCGCAAGCTGATCTGCCTCTTCATTGTAATAGTCACCTGTATGAGCAGCTACTTTGCGAAAAGCAATTCTTATTTTCCCTGCGCAGTTCTGCATATAGGCTGCATATTTCTGTGTAAGCTCCATCTTTGCCCGCCATGCGCCTGTAACCCATTTCTCGATTCCCTCATAGTCGTAGCGGATTTCAATGGAGGCATATCCCTGTTCCAACGCCCACCTGACGGCTGTCATTGCCCCCAGCATTTCTCCTGCTACATTTCGGATTTTAACCCCCTGTGAATCAGTTCCGCTTCCCGATTTCTCTGTTACTTTCCCATCCGGTGTGAGAAAAACACAGCCATAGGAATATTTTCCCAGCGAAACCTCAAAACTCCCGTCCACATAGGCAATCATGCCGTCATCCGGCATCTCATAAACCGGTCTTCCTTTTGTGTCAAATTTTACTTCGTTTCTATCCGAAAAAGTCTTTGTTTCCACAGCAGTTCCAGAAGGCATTCCATCCAGTTCCCCTTTTAAATATGCCTGAGCGCCGTCTCTGGTGGGAAAACTCATAAATTCTGCTCCAGAATATCCGGACGTTGCCTTCTGACACTCTGCCCATGTTTCAAAAATTCCTGTTTTATATCCTTTTCTTACTGCATAAAATTTTTTCTTAGCCATAAAATACCTCTTTTATCTTCAACCCTTAATTTTTTTCTAATCTTTAGTTAATCATTTTTATTGCAACATTGCAAGACGGGTCTTATAATATTTTAGTAAAAATTCTAGGAGGTTCCCATATGCAGATTACAAAACCTGATTATTATAAAGAATTTTCCTGCATTGCAGGAGACTGTCCGGATACCTGCTGCGCAGGCTGGCAGATTATGATCGATGAAAAAAGTCTCGGCAAATACCGTCGCCTGACAGGAGATTTCCGCGCCCGTCTCCACAATGGTATTGACTGGAAAGACAAGACCTTTCGCCAGTACAGACGACGCTGTGAGTTTCTTAACGAAGACAATCTCTGCGACATCTACAGCGAAGCCGGTAAAGATATGCTCTGTCATACCTGCCGTACCTATCCCAGACATATCGAAGAGTTCGATGGCTTACGGGAAATCTCACTCTCCCTTTCCTGTCCTGAGGCTGCACGAATCCTTCTTGGTATGAAACACAAGGTGAAGTTTCTCACTACAGAAAAAAATTTTCCTGAAGAAACCTACGAAGAATTTGATTACCTTCTTTTCACAGCCTTAATGGATACCCGCGATTACTTTCTTGAAATTATTCAGAACCGCAGCACTCCGATGTCTCTGCGACTCTGTAAGCTATTGGCATGTGCCCATGATTTCCAACTTTGCTATGACAAAAATGAGCTGTACAAATGGGAGGACTTCCGAAACCGTCATATCTCCTCCGGTTTCGGAGAAATCTTTCTCTCCAGAGTTCAAAAATGGAAAAATCATGAGGATAATCGTCATTCCCTTATTACCCGTATGTGGAAAACTATCCTTCCTGAAATGGAAATACTAAGCCCCGGATGGCACGAATTTCTTGGAGAAAGGCTACTCTATCTGTATACCGGCGGAGAAATCGCATATTACCAGCGCCTCAACGCATTCAGTCACGCAAATCCGGATTGGGAAATCCAGATGGAACAGCTTCTTGTATACTGGATTTTCACTTATTTCTGCGGCGCTGTCTATGACGGCGAAATCTTTGCCAAGGTAAAAATGGCAGTCGTATCCACCCTTTTTATCCGTGACCTGGCAGCCGGACGCTTTACGGAAAACGAGGAAAATTTAAGCTTTACAGAGCTTGTGACTATCTGTTACCGTTTTTCCAGAGAGCTGGAACATTCCGATCCAAATCTCAACAAGCTGGAAGAAATTCTCTCCAAAGATGAACTTTTTTCTCTGGCTGATTTACTGAAAATCTGTGAAACACCCTGAAAATAAAAACGGAAAGATTACACTGCATCTCTGTTGTAATCTCTCCGTTTTATGATTATTTATATTATTACCGGAATATAGCCCTGCACTTATCGTTCTGCCAAAAAATGTTTCAGTCGCAGTTCTTCCTCAATACCATCCAGGTCTTCCTCTGATTCCGCCGTGACCGTATGGTAATGATATCCATGGGTTACCCTGTTTAAAGGGCTGCAGGTACCTTCTGATATGTTTTTCACAAAGGCTGCCGCTTTTTTGCGGGAATCCACATTCAGTTCCGCGCGAAGCTCTCCATAAAGCTCATGCTTCACAAAAATATCCTTCACGCAGCCGCCACAGTCCGCAACAAGATTCAGTTCCTCCTGAATCCTGTCGTCACCGTGCTGTACATAGAATACTCTGGACGCCTTATCGCTTCTCTGACAGAGATACCCTCTGTTTGTAGATAAAATATCATATCCTTCTGCACGGAGAAGGGCAATATCCTGAACAATCACCTGTCTGCTTACATGAAATTTCTCTGCAAGCAGGGTTCCGGATGCCGCTTTTCCGTTTCCGGTAATGAAGTTTATAATTTCCTGTCTGCGTTCTTCTCCGCTCATGAATATCCAATCCTTTCGATAATTCCCCAAGTGAAGCAGATTTTTCTTATCCGCTTTTCTCTTTTTTATTCTGTCGCGTGAAGATTTTTCATGGAAATATCGAGGATTGGAGAAGAATGTGTAAGAGCACCGCTGCTGATATAATCAACTCCGATTTCCACAAGTCTGTCTACGTTTTCCCTTGTAACATTTCCGGAACACTCAGTCTCTGCACGGCCGTCAATCAGGGCAACCGCCTCTCGCATCATATCCGGCGTCATATTGTCCAGCATAATGATATCTGCCCCTGCTTCTACAGCCTCTTTTACCATCTCAAGATTCTCAACCTCAATTTCAATCTTGCGCACAAAAGGTGCATACTCTTTCGCCATCTCAATTGCCTTTGTTACACTTCCTGCTGCTCCGATATGGTTATCTTTCAGAAGTATTCCATCAGAAAGATTATATCTGTGATTGTAACCGCCGCCTACTTTTACCGCATATTTCTCAAATACTCTCATATTCGGAGTTGTTTTACGCGTATCCAGAAGCTTTGTTTTGCTGCCTTTGAGAAGATCTGCGATCTGTCTTGTATATGTTGCGATCCCGCTCATTCTCTGAAGATAATTGAGGGCTACGCGCTCGCCGGAAAGAAGAACACGGATATCACCTCTTACCTTCCCCATAAGCTGACCTTTTTTTACAAAATCGCCGTCTTTTACATAAAGCTCTGTCTGGGTTTCACAGTCAAGAAGCTCAAAAACACGGGCATACACCTGAAGTCCGGCAATAACTCCGTCCTCTTTACAGATTAAATCAACTTCTCCTGCTTTCGCTTCGCGCATCACTGCATTTGTTGTGATATCTTCGCTTGTGATATCTTCCTGTAACGCCTGAAGGAGAAGGTTATCCACATTTAATCCCATTGTAATTTCATTCATGTTCTTTTTCTATCCTTTCGATTTCTTTTTTTACTCTATCTGCATAAGTCTCTTCCAAAGCTTTTTTGTCAAGAAGAAGCTCTGTTTTCCCTGATTCTTCTATTATAGCAATTAATTCCAGCGCTGTCTTCTCATTTTTCAAAACATCTGCTTCTTTTTCAAACTCTGCTGAAATTTTCAGAGCTGCTCTTTTGGCAAAAACAAGACTTTCCAGAAGGGAATTGCTTGCAAGACGATTGGCTCCATGAACCCCGTTACAGCTTGTTTCTCCCGCTGCATACAAATGACTCATAGTTGTCATGCTGTCTCTGTCTACCTTAACGCCTCCCATGAAATAATGCTGGGCAGGCACTACGGGAATACACTCTTTCGTTGCATCATAGCCTTCTTCCAGACATCTCTTATAAATATTCGGAAAATGTCTCCTTATCTCTTTTTCACCCAGAGGACGCATATCCAGCCATACATGCTCAGTGCCGTCAAGCTCCATCTGTTTATGAATTTCCCTGGTCAGAATATCTCGCGGAAAAACTTCATTTGTAAACCGTTCCATATTTTTATTGTAAAGCTTGGCACCTTCTCCCCGTACAGATTCGGAAATCAGAAATCTTCTTCCTTTTTTTCTGCAAAAAAGAGTCGTCGGATGAATCTGCACATAATCCGGATGTTCCAGCTCGATTTCATGATTCAGGGCAATCGCCAGAGCGTCTCCGGTCAGATGCGGAAAGTTAGTTGAATTTTCGTAAAGACCGCCGATTCCACCGCATGCCCAGATTGTATACGGAGCAATCACGGCTTCCAGCCCCTCTTCATCACGAAGCAGGATTCCACAGCATCTGTTATTTTTTTCCAGAATATCCACCATGGTCCTGTGTTCCAGTATCGTCACATTCGAAAGTGTCTCTACTTTTTTCAGAAGTTTACTGGTAATCTCCTCTCCTGTAATATCCTTGTGATAAAGAATCCTTGGACGGGAATGAGCTCCTTCTCTTGTATAACGGAGTTCCCCGTTTTCCGTGGCAAAATCAACTCCTGCTGCAATCAGCTCGTTTATCACTTCTCTGGAGGAACGGATCATAATATCTACAGACTCTTTTCTGTTCTCATAATGTCCCGCCTTCATAGTATCTTCCATAAACGCCTCGTAATCATCCTCATCATGAAGAACACAGATTCCGCCCTGCGCCAGATAAGAATCACTATCCCGTACTCCTTCTTTGGAAATAATCAGTATCTTTTTGTCAGAAGGGAGATGGAGCGCTGCAAAAAGACCTGCAACTCCTGTTCCCACGATCACGACATCTGCCTGTATTGTTCTCATAATTTTTCCTGCCTTATTTACTTCCTGCCTCCAGCATTCTGCCCAGGGGTACTTTGGATTCTTCCCGAAGTTTGTCCTCTACGAAAACTTCCCCTGTCTCATACTTCAGGCAGTCCCTTACTTTTTCCAACGTGATACTCTTCATACCCGGACAAACCTGTCCGCCTGATACCGGATAAAATATTTTGTCCGGATTCTTTTCTTTCAGTTCATAGAAAACACCGTTTTCTGTTCCGATGATAAATTCTGTTTTTTTGCTCTCTGTAGCATATTTAATAATACCTGATGTACTGCCTGCATAATCTGCAAGAGCCACAACTTCCTCACAACACTCCGGATGTACCAGGAATTCTGCGTCAGGATGCTGTTTTTTTACTGCCAGCACCTGTTCCGTAGTTACATCCTTGTGTACCGGACAATAACCGTCATTGAGAATGACATTTTTCTCCGGAACCTGCTGTGCCACATAACGACCAAGGTTTACATCTGGAATAAAAAAGATATTTTTATTCGGAAGTCCCTTCACAATTTTTACTGCATTGGCTGAGGTTACACAGATATCTGAATATGTCTTAAGCTCTCCGGTAGAATTAATATAACAGACAACAGCCAGATCGTCGTATTTCTCTCTCATTTCCTGAATTTTCTCTTTTGTCGCCATATGCGCCATAGGACAGTCCGCTGTCGGCTCAGGCATCAGCACTTTTTTATCAGGACTTAAAATCTTTGCGCTCTCTCCCATAAAGGACACGCCTGCAAATACCAGAACTTTTGCATCCAGCCCTGCAGCCAGCTTGCTCAGATAAAAGGAATCTCCTATGTAATCGGCACATGCCTGTACTTCCTCCGGCACATAATAATGTGCAAGGACAACTGCATTTCGTTCTTTTTTCAGTGCTTCAATTTCATGATAGATAGAATCCACGGATTTCTCCTCCTTGTAAATGATTCGTAAAATTTACTGCGGCTATTATACACCTTTATTTTACAACTGACAAGACAGTTGTAAAATTTTGTTGTCCTGTATAATTTCAGCAAAAAAAAGACAGCGATTTTGTAAAAACCGTTGCCTTTTCTCTCCTGTTTCTTCTTAATTTTCTTTCTTTTTTAGTTCTTTGCCAACTCCAGAACACTTCCTGCTGCAAGATACTGCATTCGTTCTCCCATTTCTCTGTGAAGAAGCTGATATGGTTCCTCTCCTGTACAATGGCAGGTATAATATCTGCAGGATTTCTTCATTAACCGACCTGCCAGCCTGCTACAGAAATTCTCACACTCCTGTGTATTTCCATAAGCCTTACGAAGATGCATTCCGCCCAGCACATAATCAATTCCTTCCGGCGCAAGGTGCTCCGCCTTATTCAAAATATTTACAACTCCGTTATGGGCACAACCTGCAATAAGAACTAAAAGATTTCCCTCTTTTATGATGAGATTCTGCTCATGCATAAAAAGATCCTGAACATGATGTCCGTTCATCTCCATGAAAAGACTGTCATTTGCAGGAGAATAACACTCCCGTCCTGTAACTCCGGCAAATACCTGGAGCTCCGCACCTAATTTATAATCCCCTGTATGGCAGACAATTCTCGGATTGCCCTCCAACCCTTTCGGAAGCCCGATATAGCGCAGGCTGCCGTCCGGATCATGCGCCCAGAAAGATCCTAACGCTTTCTTCTGTATATGTACCGAAGCCCTCTGATTCGCCTCCAGAAAAGCCTTCAGTCCTCCACCGTGGTCATAATGGCCATGGGACAGTATTGCAAAATCCACTCCGGAAATATCTATGCCAAGCTTTTTCGCATTTTCCAGAAAACTGCCATCCGGTCCCATGTCAAAAAGTATTCTGTGATTCTTCGTCTCAATGTAAAAGCTAAGTCCATGGCTGCTGGTAAATTCTTCTGATACAGCCGTGTTTTCCATTAATGTACAGATTTTCATATGAATTGCTCCCCTTTCACAATGATACACAGCATAAGTGTAATGGTATCCTGCAAAATTTACAATACATATTTGATATTTTTTTCCATTCGATATATAATGGTTGTAATTTCGTATGGAACGCAGGAGGGGGGTGTTCCCGGATAAAATTGGAGGTTATCTTATGGAAAATAATACAGAACAGCAGTGGCTGAATACACCGGATCCACAGATTTTTGTCAAAAATGCCGCGAAATACAACGACCTGATGATGATGTACCGCTGTACCATCCGCGAAATACAGACAAAGCTTGAGGTTCTCAACGATGAGTTTTCTGTAGAATATAAACGTAATCCTATCTCATTTATTAAAACACGAATCAAGTCCCCTGAGAGCATCTACAGAAAGCTTCAGAAAAACGGCTATGAACTCACTCCCGAAAACATTCAGGACAAGCTCAACGATGTAGCCGGAGTCCGTGTAGTATGTGCATTTATCGATGATATTTATACCGTGGCAGATCTTCTTGCCAATCAGGATGATATTACCGTTCTCCAGGTGAAGGATTATATTAAGAATCCCAAGCCAAACGGTTACAGAAGTTATCATATGATTGTCGAAATTCCTGTCTTCTTTTCCAAGGGCAAAACGCCAATGCGTGCAGAGGTTCAGATCCGCACCAACGGAATGGATTTCTGGGCGACTCTTGAACACCAGCTTCGCTATAAAAAAGGAATTGAAGAAATGGAGGGCTACGACAAAATCAGTGAAGAACTGACCCATTCTGCCTACCAGCTCATAGAAATGGATAATGAAATGCAACGAATTAAAAATAAAATAGGACGTTTCCACGATATCTGAAACAGATATCCGAAGACGTCCATCATCTTAAAACGGAGGGAAAATCCCTCCGTTTTTGTTATCTCTCCTCTCGGAAATAGGATAAGCCAAGACTTTCCGGAGGCTGATTTTCTTTTTTCTTGCGGAAGCTTACTACAACAAGAACCACAATTGTTACTACATACGGCACCATCTGAACCAGATCTGTAATATAGCTTGCTACCTTGATTCCCAGAATACTTGGCAGGAACTGGTAGAGCCAGTAGAGCATACCGAAAAGATAAGCGCCCCAAATGGCATTTAACGGCTTCCACGTTGTAAAGATTACAAGAGCTACAGCAAGCCAGCCAAGAGCTTCAATCTGCCCTGTAGTAGCCCAGATACCCTGATTGTAATCAAGTACATAGTAAAGACCGCCGATACCGGAAAGGCCTGCTCCCAGACAGGTTGCAAGATATTTATATTTGGTTACATTAATACCTGCCGCATCTGCTGTTCCCGGATTCTCTCCCACTGCACGAAGATTCAGACCCACACGTGTTTTATTCAGTATGAAATAAAGTACAATAGCTATAATAATTGCCGCATATACAAGAAAACCATAGCTGAAAACAGTTTTTCCGAGAATTCCCATTTTTGACAGATATGGGATTTTTTTCGTGAATGTCGCATTTGCAAGAGGCGCTGCACTGTAGCTGGAACCGTCAAGGATAAATACGCCAAAGAAGTTCGCAACACCCATACCAAAGGTGGTAAGTGCAAGACCCGTTACATTCTGATTCGCACGAAGAGTAATTGTCAGGAAGCTGAAGATCAGCCCTCCAAACATGGAAGCCAGAATTGCCGCAGTAAGCGCTATGATTACGCAGACCACACCACTTGGATTCGCTGCATTTTTTTCATAAAAATACGAACTTGCAAATCCGGCAAAACCACCAAGATACATAATTCCCGGAACACCCAAATTCAGGTTTCCGGATTTCTCTGTCACAATTTCTCCCATGGAACCAAACATGATAATTGTTCCGAAAGGAATCGCTCTGATAATCCATGCAATCAAACTGTTCATCTACTGCACCTCCTTATGTCCGCGGAAAATCATCTTGTAATTGATGAAGAATTCGCTGCCCAGGATACAGAACAGGATAATACCTTCAATAATACTTGCTGCAAAATCATTTAGGCTGTACGCTGAGGCAATTTCTGCCGCTCCTCTTGACAGGAAAACAAGAAGAAAAGAGATAAGAGCCATATAAAAGGTATTAAACTTTGCAAGCCATGCCACAATAATCGCTGTAAATCCCTGTCCGCCTGCTGAGGTTGTAGAAATAGTCTGATCCTTTCCTGCTACAATGAGGAAGCCTGCAAGACCACAGATTGCGCCTGAAATCAGCATAGTACGAATCGCAACACGCTTTACATTAATTCCTGCATAGCGGGCTGTATTCTCAGATTCACCTACAACTGTAATTTCGTATCCCTGCTTGGAATATTTCAGATAAAGAAACATTACAATCGTAAGAACTGCAACAACAAGGATATTAATATTATATCTCTGTCCCATAAACTGCGGAAACCATCCTGCCTGGGTAGACATGTTCAGCTTGCCGAGACTGGTTGCTTTTCCTCGCATGATATTGGTCATACATGCTACAATACTGGTGGCGATATAGTTCATCATCAGGGTAAAAAGTGTCTCATTCGTATTCCAGTGAGCCTTGAAAAATGCCGGAATAAATCCCCATAACGCGCCTGCAGCCACACTTGTCACAAACATGGTAAGGAATAATAACGGAGTAGACATACTCTGTCCGAATTTTACCATCACAATAGCAGTTGCAAGACCTCCCATCAGTACCTGTCCTTCTGCACCGATGTTCCAAAAACGCATTTTAAATGCAGGTGCAAGCGCAATTCCAATACACAGAAGAGTTACCAGATCACGAAGCGCCCATGAAAAACGCACGGAATTCATAAATGTACCGTTAAACATTACTCCATAAACTGCAAGCGGATTCAGCCCTGTCACAGAAAAAATAAATACCGCATCAATAATAAGCGCAAGCAGGATAGCTGCTGCCCGCACATATATTTTTCTTCCCATTGTGGTGCCGTCACGTTTCACGATACGCACAAAAGGTTCTTTTGCCTTCGTATTCCCATTACTCATTTTCGGCACCTCCCATCTTAAGATTCGTCATCAGAAGTCCTACTTCTTCTTTTGTTGTCTTTCTTCCATCTACGATTCCGTTCACCTGTCCGTCGCACAGAACAAGGATTCTGTCGCAAAGATCAATGAGAACGTCCAGATCCTCACCTACATAGATAACTGCGGATCCCTGCTTCTTCTGCTCATTGAACAAATTATAGATTGTGTAAGAAGTGTTGATATCAAGTCCGCGCACCGCATATGCTGTCATCAAGACGGTAGGTTCTTCCGCAATCTCACGTCCTACCAGAACTTTCTGTACGTTTCCCCCTGAAAGACGTGATACAGGAGTATTGATACTCGGAGTAACAACTTCAAGCTCATCCTTTACTTTTTCTGCAAGCTTCTTCGGCGCCTTCACATCTGTGAGAATAGAATGACCATTTCCGTAACTCTTAAGAAGCATATTTCCTGTCATTCCCATAGAGCCTACAAGCCCCATTCCAAGGCGGTCCTCCGGAACGAAAGCCAGATGTACGCCTGCGTCGCGGATTTTCTTCGGTGTTTTTCCAATCAGTTCTATGGGCTTGTCTTCTTTTCCTTTTTCATAGAAAGTTACACTGCTTCCTGCCGCTGTAATCTGAAGTCCGGCAATTGCCTCCAGAAGCTCCTTCTGACCGTTTCCGGAAATTCCTGCAATTCCCAGAATTTCGCCGCCATAGGCATCAAAGCTGACGTTTTTAAGCACCTGTACATTTTCTTTATTGTAAACAGAGAGATTCTTCACTTCAAGACGTTTCACCGGATTTACCGGCTGGGAGCGTTCGATGTTCAGAGCAACCTTTTTGCCCACCATCATCTCTGTGAGAGAACTTGTTGTCGCATCCTTTGTCTCAACACTTCCTACATATTCTCCTTTGCGGAGAATTGCCACACGGTCTGAGATTGCAAGCACCTCATGAAGCTTATGTGTGATAATAATAACAGACTTATTATCTGCTTTCATATTTCGGATTACTTCAAAGAGACGGTCTGTCTCCTGAGGGGTAAGAACTGCGGTAGGTTCATCCAGAATCAGAATGTCCGCGCCGCGATAAAGCACTTTTACGATTTCCAGCGTCTGTTTCTGGGAAACACTCATCTCATAAACTTTTTGTTCCAGATTCAAATCAAAGTGATATTTCTCACAGATTTCCTTTGTCCTTGCCTCAATCGCCTTCATATCGAATTTTTCTTTCTTATCAAGACCAAGGGCAATATTTTCTACTGCTGTAAAAACATCAATCAGTTTAAAATGCTGATGAATCATACCGATTTTCAGATTATACGCATCTCTTGGAGAGCGGATTTCCTCCGCTTTACCATTGATGAGAATTTCTCCTTCATCCGGATAATAGATTCCGGCAATCATATTCATCAGCGTTGTCTTGCCGCTTCCGTTTTCTCCAAGAAGCGACAGAATTTCACCTTTTCTGATGTCCAGCGACACATTTTTATTTGCAACAACTTTTCCAAATGTTTTTGTTACATTTTTAAGCTGTACTGCATATTCCATAAATCTTGTGCCTCCTTCCTTTCTGCGTTGTTATAAACGGCTGTCCCGGACAGCCGCATCATCAAACAAAGGGAAGCATTAAGCTTCCCTTTATTAATAGAAAAACATTTCTCAATTATTCAACAGCTTCTTCATCCTCTGTGATTCCGTCGATACGAAGAGTAAAGTACGGAGCGCTTCTAAATTCAGATTCTGCGAAATAACCGTCTTTGATTGCTTCTACTGTTTCACCTTCATAAACTGCTGTCGGAGGATTGGTTGTGAAATCCATAAAGGACAGATCACAAGGCGCTGTTGTCACTTCTTCGCCTCCTACTGTAAAGGTGCTTGTATCAAATACATGAAGTGTACCGTCTTTTAATTTCGCTTCTACATCTGCGATGTATTCTGCTGTGCCTTCTGCACAGGATTCACCAAATGGTGTAATGCCTACTGCGTCTTCACTGTAACCTTTTGCCCAATCAGCTTCAAGCTCGCCACCATTCATAACAGTCTCAAAAGCATGTTTGTAATATGCTGCCCAGTTGTTTGTAGCAGATGTAAGAGCTGCTGTAGGAGCAGTCTCAAGCATGTCGATGTTATAACCTACAGAGTAGCAGATTTTGCCGGAATCCAGAAGCTTCTGAGTAGCTGCCGGAGCACCTGTAGAGTCTGCGTGCTGACCGATAATAACAGCACCGTTGGCAATAAGCGCCTCTGCTGCCGCACCCTCTTTGTCAATATCGAACCAGGAATTTGTATATTTTACTTCCATAACGGTATTCGGAACTACACTGCGGATTCCAAGGAAGAATGCTGTATATCCGGAAACAACCTCTGCGTAGCTGAACGCACCTACATAACCGACTTTAACATTCCCGTCTTTATCAAAGCTCTCTGGCTGTGTCTCTGCTGTCAGTGTTCCGGATTCCATAAGCTCTTTTAATTTAAGGCCTGCAACAACACCGGATACGTAACGGGATTCATAAATACCTGTAAAAGCATTTTTAAAATTCGGACATCCGCTGATTGCCGCAAAATCACCTGTCATGGAAACAAACGTTGTATCCGGATAGTCCATTGCCGCCTGTACCATGTATGTCTGATGTCCATAGCTGTTTGAGATAACAAGCTGACATCCCTGACCTACAAGGTCGATTGCTGAGTCATATGCTGTGGAATCTTCCGGAACTTTATACTTCCAGATGATATTTCCTTCATCAATACCTAATTCTTTCGCTGCTTCTTTAATACCATTGATGTGAGCGGTGGAATAACCTTCTGTCTCATCACCGATAAGAATCACACCAATTTTAAAATCAGGGTCTGCATCTGCAAATACAACTGTGTTGAATGCAAATACGGATACGACCATGACTGCCGCCAGTAAAAGGCTGACAAATTTTTTCATGCTCTTCTTCATAACTAAATCCTCCTTTTATTAAGTTTTTATTTTTTCACGCAATCCTGCATGATGTAGAATACCTTTATTTTAGGTAAATAAAAGGTGATTGTCAACCGTTTTTCGAAATTATTCTATATTTTTTCTTTCTTTGATATGATTCGATAAATTTTCTAAATTTTTATTATGATACCTAAAAATCTTTTTGTGCATCCAGTATGTATTCCATCTGACGCTCCTTTGTTTTCATACCCATTTTTTCATTTTCTTTTATATTCTCAATCGTTTACAGCCGCACTCTGGCTTTCCGGCTGTTTTTCTGGCGAAATTCTCTTGGGGTCATGTGATAGCGTTCACGAAAAACCCGGTGAAAATAACTGTTGTTTTCGTAGCCTACGGCTGCTATGATGTCGCTCACAGGAAGGTCTGTATCACAGATAAGCTCTACCGCTTTATTCAGACGTTTTCGCTGGAGAAGTTCCTTGAAATTGAAGCCTGTATTCTTTTTGATCATCTTACTTAACACGTGAATAGGCTGGTGAAGAATACCGCAAAGCTCCGTCAGAGTAGCAGTCTTATATTTCTGCTCAATATAGTCCAGAGTTGTCATGGAAATCATATTTTCGTACTGGTTGGGAAGACGCATTTCCACATACTGAACAGAATCCACCAGATAGAGAAAAATAAGCCCCATTGTCGTCTGATTGATACGGCTGTCATCTCTTTCTCCCGTGACAAGAGAATAAATCATATTTTCCAGAAGATTCTGAATCTGCAGCACCTCGGATACCTTGAAATGAAGGTATTCTCCTCTTTCCTCATCCCGCCGGAGCATATTTACAAGAAAGTCTGCCAGCACATTATTGCTTCCTGCCATAGAATACGCTACATCGAAAAATTCCGGAAGAACCATGAAATTAATGGCAATGTCACTTTCTCCGGCTTCCAGAATCTCGTGGCGGGTAAACTGATTCAGAAAAAGAAGCTCTCCTTTTTTTACCATCACTTCTCTTCCGTCTATAATATTGGTAAGAGAACCCTCGCACACATAAAGAACCTCTATATAATTATGACGGTGCAGAGGAAAATGCACAAATCTTGTGTGTGTCCGCACTGCGATCAGCTTTCCCTCTTCAAGCATCTTTTTGCTGTCTACCGTAAAATCTGCGCCTGACGTATAAAGCGCCTGATTCACAGCTTCACCATCGAGAATTTTCTTTTCTTCTTCCGTAATCTTCCTCAGTTTTTCCAGAAGCGCCTGCTGCATTTTTTCCGACCTCCCTGTTTTTCTATTACTATAATATAGCAAAAAAACGCCGCCGTACAGAATTTTCTATACGACAGCGCTTTTTAATTGCTTAGAAACAAAGATTTAATCCAGATGAAATACCGTTTTTAAATCAATGCTCACCGGACTGTTATCCGGATTTGTCTCCATAATATCTGCCATGAAATCCCACCACTTGCGGTTGATGGCAGTATCGGCGCCTTTTGCCCAGAGCTCTTCATCTTCAATCTCAATATAACCGAAAAGGGTCAATGTTTCTTTATCCAGAAAAATTGTGTAATTTTTTCCGCCATGTTCATGGATCATATCTTTCATTTCCGGCCAGAGGAGATTATGACGTCTTTCGTATTCCTCTTCCTGTCCCGGAAATAATTTCATCTTAAAACCTTTTATCATAGCTTCTGTTCTCACTCTGTAAAAAATTAGTACAGTTTAGCCATTTCTTCGATGTTTTCAGCGTTGAACTGCAGAGGCTCGCCAAGAACGATCTCTGTACCGCCGTCATCTGCTTCTGTAATTGTGTACTCTACATCTGCTGCTGTAAATTTCTCGTCAAGTGCGCCTGTAATCTCTTCATTGATCAGAGAAATTGTAGCGTTTGCACTTAAAGAACCAAGACCAACCATATCCCACAGATAGAAATATGGGCAGGAATGTGCGTCGTCGTCGCCTGTGTACTCAATCATCTCAGATGGAAGTCCAAGACCTGTAAGTTTACAGGAAGATTCATTGTCCTGAAGGTATTTCGCTGCTGCTGCAATACCAACAGTTGTAGGAGCACAGATTACTTTCAGATCCGGATAGTTCTGAAGAAGAGCTGCTGTCTGATCTGTAGATTTCTGAGGTTCGTCATCGCCGTATGCAACTTCAACCAGTTCAAGCTTGCTGTATTTCTCGTCTTCCTCCATAATCTTCTTCATAGCGTCAATCCATGCGTTCTGGTTCGCTGCCTGAGAAGTAGCGGAAAGAATCGCCCACTGACCTTCGCCGCCTGTGATGTCAAGAACTGCGTCCATAAGAGCCTGTCCTACTGCAACTGTACCTGCCTGATTTACGAATACCTGACGGCTGTCTTTATTCGGAGCAGAGTCGAAGGAGGATACTTTGATGCCTGCATCCATCGCTTCTTCTAATTTAGCCTGAAGAGCGTTTGCGTCGTTAGCTGCAATACAGATTGCATCCGGCTCCTGAGAAATCAGGTTATCAAGAACCTTAATCTGCGCATCTGCTGTAGCCGTTTCCGGATATACTACATCTACTGTCGCGCCTTCTGCTTCTGCTGTCTCTACAAAAGATTTTGCAGCGATTTCGAAAAATGCGTTACCTGCTGATTTTCCAACCAGTGCGATTTTTTTGCCTTCTGCTGCTGCGAA
>Scooby_p1__coassemble_517_pt1 | contig 20258 bp, 20 predicted proteins | sample Scooby_p1__metabat2_low_PE_018 | metagenome-assembled genome bin Scooby_p1 | reverse complement strand
CTGCAGACAAGACCGCCTAGGAAGGGAAAAAATACAAGCATACCTATTAAAAATTCCATTTTCTCTCCTCCCTTCTACTTCACAAAAGCTGCCAAATCCGTGAGTGCTGAAATCACCGGCTGGGAATGAAGCCCAAACACAAACATTGCTGCCACGAAAACAAGCAGCGGAAAAAGCATTTGAATCCCCGGATCCTTCACTCCCTCCAGCTTCTGATAATTAAAATTTTTGCCGGGGAAAAAGGCGCGCACAGAAATCGTCATCATATAAATCGCAGTCAAAAGAGCCGATACAAGAAGAGCTCCCATTCCGATTACCGCCAGAGTTCCTCCATCCAGAACTGCTGCTTTTGCAAGATTCCATTTGCTGATAAATCCGGGCAGTCCCGGCACTCCCATTAACGCCAATCCGGAAATGGTAAACACAGTGAATACAACTGGCATTTTTCTTCCAAGTCCATCCAGCTCATGTATATAATTCTTTTCTGTTTTACAGATTACCGCACCTGCACAGAAGAAAGAACTGATTTTCATTACCGCATGAAAAATCATATGACTCAGCGCTCCCACAAGACCTGCCGGCGACATCAAAACTACGCCGAACAAAATATAAGACAGGTTACTCATGGTAGAATATGCAAGCCTTCGTTTGAAATGAGTTTCCTTCAAGGCACGGCTGCACCCATATACAATAGTAAAAATCACAAATACCATCAATACATTCTGCGCCCAGGTTCCTTTGAGAAACTCTGTTCCAAAACTATAGTATGTAACACGGATTACCGCAAAAGCGCCTGCTTTAACAACTGCAACCGCATGAAGCAGAGCTGTTACCGGAGTAGGTGCAACGCCTGCCTTGGGAAGCCATGCCCCGAACGGCCACATAGCAGTCTTCACACTGAATCCCATAAAACAAAGCACGTAAACCAGAAGAAGGGTATTTCCTTTGTTTCCGATTTTGACAAGGTTAAGCACTCCTCCCGGAATAAACTGAGAATTGTCTCCGTAAATCAGAATAAAAATCATCCCGATAAAAGCAAAGGCTGCGCCGCCCAGAGAATAATAAAGATAGGTACGGCTTGCCAGTATCGCATTTCTCGAAAGAGTATGCATAATCAAAGGCAGTGTAATCAGAGTCAGCATCTCATAAAAACAATACATGGTCAAAATATCGTCGGAAAGTGCAATTCCAAGAGTAATTCCATATGTCATGGTATAAAACATAAAGAAAACCTTTTCATGTCCTTCGTGCTGCATATATTCAAAGGCATACAGAGATGCCAGCGGCCAGAGCAGTGAAACAATAGCAGCAAACACTGTTCCAAGGTCATCCAGACGAAAACTGATACTTAAATTTCCGGTAAGGCGGAACATTGTAAACACCTCATCCGGGCGATGAAACAGCATGCAAACAACAAGAACCGAATTGAGAATCACTGCAGTTTCAATATAAAATTCCATCTGTCTGCGGCTCTTAAAAGGAAGAACCGGCACAAGCGCTCCGCAGAAAATCGGGAGCAAAATCACGATCGGCATAATCACTGAATTCAATTTTTTCTCCCCCTTTCTACATCAAGGTTTCCGCAATCCTGCTGACAAACTCTGTCAACGGACTGGGGAAAATTCCAAGCAGAAGACTTAACCCTGCCAGTATCATAAGCGGAATCAGCATTCCTGCAGGAGCTTCTTTAATCTCTGCATTTCCCGCTTTTTTCTCATCAAAATCTGTCCCCGGAAAAAATCCGTTCATCACAATCGGAAGCAGATATCCTGCCGTGAGAAGCGCACTCACAAGCAATACAGCAGGACCGATATAGCGCAGGATTCCCACCGGTGCGCCAAGCGCTCCCTGCGCCAGATGCCACTTGCTGACAAAACCGCTGGCAGGAGGAATTCCGATCAGCGCCAGTGATGCGAAAGTAAAACACCACAATGTTTTCGGCATTTTTCTGCCGATTCCCTTTAACTCTTCTACCCTGTTTTTCCCACAGCAGAAGATAAAAATTCCCGCTGTCAGGAAAAGACCGCACTTAATAAATGCATGAAATACTGTATGCAAAAGGGCTCCTGTCATAGCCTGCGGCTGCAGCAGAGAAAGTCCAAACAGAATATAGGAAACCTGACTTACTGTAGAATAGGCAAGACGTTTCTTAAATACCTTCTCCCTATATGCAAGCATGGAACCCATAAAAACAGTAATCAATGACAAAATCATCCAGACTGTCTGTATCCAGGTTCCCCTGACAAACTCTGCTCCTGCAACGTAGAAAACCACACGAATCATCGCAAGCACACCGGATTTTACAATCACACCGGACAACACTGCGGAAGCAGGTGAAGGCGCAACCGGATGCGCTGTAGGAAGCCACGCATGAAGAGGAAACATGCCTGCTTTTGCTCCAAATCCGATCAGCATACTAAATACTGCAATCATAAGAAGCTTCTCATTTCCGGATACAAGCGCCGCATTTAACGAGCCTCCTTCCATAAAGGAAAGCGTATCACAATACCGATATAAAAAGAAGATTCCGAAGAGTCCCATATAAGCTCCGCACATGGAATAAAACAGATATTTCAGCCCTGCCATGATAGATTCGCGCATACCACTGTGCATAACAAGGGGTACAGATGCCAATGTCATAAGCTCATAAAACAGATAAAATGTCACCAGATTTCCTGAGAAATCCAGTGCAATCAAAATCCCGTAAACCAGCAGATAGCAGCCGAAGAATCTCTTCTCCTCTCCCTCATGCTTCATATAGGTAAACGAATAAATACCAGCAAGCACCCATACAATACTTACAAAAGTAACGAAGAATCTTCCCAGATTATCCACCTTGAAGTATATCGGAATATCCTTCATAAGATAAAAAAGTGTAATCTCCCTCTCTCCCGTCCATGCTGCAGCAAGAGCCAGAAGTGCGGTAAAAATCAGAATAATCCCAACATATAAATGAAGCCTTTTAAGGCTTCCCTTTTTTCTTTTTTCTGTAGCAGTCCCCGCCTTTAAATGTTCCCAAAAAGAGGACACCACCAGCAGTATTCCCGATACAGTCGGGAGAAATACCGACAATAATATCAAACTCATCTCTCTTCCTCCTATGCAAACATTTTCAGACCGTCTGAAATCAGTGTGACAATTGGCTGTGAGAACAGACCAAGTATCAGGTTTATAATGATAAAGCAGACAAGAGCTGCAAATTTTACAGGCTGCTGTCTCATGGTAATCGTCACATAGTCCTTCTTTTTACATTCCACTTTGGGTACAGGCGTATAAATTCGAATCACTGTTTTCAGGAAATAAACTGTATTTAACACAGTACTGATAGCAAGAGCAATGAGTGTCGGAAGTACCTTCCAGTCATGGTGCCCCGCAGCCGCCTGTGCAAAAAGAAGCTTGGAAATAAATCCCGAAAATGCAGGAAGACCTACCATGGACAGAGAACCTACCGTAAACGCAACTCCCGCCACCTTATTTCTGAATCCTGCACCTGTAAGTTCACCAAAAACAGCGCTGTTTCCGGAGACTTCCGTTAAACCGGACGCAGATACAAAGAGCAGAGATTTCGTTGCCGCATGGGACAGAACATGAAAAATACTGGCAATAAATCCTTCCATACTGCCCAGTCCGAATCCCATGTAAATATAGCCAATCTGCGCTACCGATGAATATGCAATCATTCTCCTGATATTTCTGGAGCGAATCGCATCAATCGAACCAATAATCATTCCCGCAATACCAAATACAAAAAGCACGTTGATAACTTTGCTGTCCCATACAACTGCAAATCCAAACACGCGGAACATTACTTTTATCAAAAGAAAAATATAGCCTTTTGATACAAGGGAAGATAAAATGGATGCAGAAGAAACAGTAGAGTATCCATATGCATCCGGGAGCCATCCATGAAACGGAAACAGAGCGCTTTTCACGGCAAGTCCAACAGAAATCATACCCAGCGAAATTACCAGCGGCAAATGATATGCCCCTGTCTGGTTCAACGCTGCTACTGCTTCCTGAATATTGCTCATGAGAAGGTGTCCTGTAAGTCCATACAGGAAACAAATTCCCATAAGAAGCATACCGGAGCCCAGAAGACTCATGATCATATATCTGGTCGCTGCAACAAAAGTACGTCCGTTCTGACGGATCATAATCAATCCACAGGCAGAGATTGTATTGATTTCCACAAACACATAAGCAGTGAAAAGGTCATTTGTATAAATCAGCGCCAAAAGAGAAGACAGCAGAAGATTTACCATAATATAATAAAGATTCTGCTTGGATTCCTCAATCTCCCTCTCTCTTTCCTTGATTCCCCCCAGCATGGACAAAAGCATGATAATACAGAAGAAAACAGCCATCAGCCCTTCCAGCACGCCTACGCGGATTTCATTTCCCCACGGCGCCGGAAAATGCCCCATCATATATACATACGGCTCTCCTGTACTAACCGTAAAAGCAAGCACTGCTGCAGACATTACACCTACAATTGAAATCACTGCAAGATTAAGATACTTCGCTTTTTTCCCGCTCAGAATAGATGAAAGCGGACCGGAAAACAGGGTCAGGATAATACTCATAAACGGAAAATTCTGAACAAACTGCATCACAGACCCTCCTTCTCAAGACGGGTAGATATCTCATCCAAATCTAAAGTATGATACCGTCTGTACAGACGAATAGTAAGGGAAAGCATCAGAGCTGTGACAGAGACAGATACCACAATCCCAGTAAGGACAAGTCCGCTTGGAATCGGATTTATGTACGCCTCCATACTCTGAATTCCATCCACTACAATCGGAGCTTTTCGACCGGAAATATATCCTTTAAATGCCAGAAACATATACATGGCTGTATCCATAATATTAAATCCGATAATCTTTTTTATCAGATTCTTCTGCAGCAGAAGATTGGAAAATCCAATTCCAAAAAGTATCACTGCCACGGCTTCTTCGTAATTCGTTATAAGATTGGAAAAATCCATATCAGTACCCTCCTTTCCGGAACATGGCATAAAATGTATACATTGTTCCTGCCACTACAATTCCTACACAAATATTCAAAACCAGAATCAGACCGCTGCTCAAAATAGCTCCCGGAGTTCCCATCGGAATGATGCTGTGAATGTGGTTTGCTCCGGTGTAAAAAGAGTAGCTTTTCGCCAGAGCATAATACGCAAGCGCGCCAAAGCTCATCCATTTATAAGTTTTGGCCGTAAAGAAACGCTCTGTTTTTGCAAATCCGAACGCATTGAGATAAAGAATCAGTCCCGCTCCTATAACAGCGCCGCCTGAAAATCCGCCTCCCGGTCCCAGATGTCCTCCAAGGATTACATAGATTCCAAAAATTATAATCGGAGGTACAAGAATCCTTGCAACCGTCTGAAGAATAATATCATTTTTCGGCTCATAGATACGGTCATTATTTTCCATATCTTCTATACTGTTTTTCCCCTTCTTCCTGTCACTTCTGAGAAGAATCAGAACCGTACAGGTAGCAATAAAAAGTACATGGGATTCTCCCAGCGTATCAAAAGCACGATAATCAAGAATCATTCCCGTCACAATATTTACTGCACCGGTCTCCTGTAATCCTTTCTCGATATATCTCTGAGAAACCTCATTATTGACAGGATTATTTCCCTGTCCGAACTTCGGGAGATGTGACACTGCTGTCAGAAGCAAAAAGACAAGACTAATACAGAACAGCACGCTGAATACTGTATAAGCCCTGTTAAAAAACCGTATTTTTGCATTGTGTTCCACATCGTAAACACGCTGAAAAATTTCTTTATCTTCTTCCTCCCTCTTCTTTAAAACCTCTTTATTTTCACAGAATTCTTTCTGCGGTTTCATTTCTACTTCATCAAGATAAGGATCCTTCGTTCCATCCAGCCATTGTTTGAACTTAAAGGAATGGGTCTTTTCATATTCTTTTTCAGGAATCTTTCTGCTCATCTTTTTTATCCCTCTCCTCTTTTTTTTCTGTTCCTACAATTGCATGAATTTTCTTCAGTGTTACAAAAAACAGTACACTGGTTATACCTGCTCCTACTGCCGCCTCTGTGATCGCAAGATCCGGTGATTCCAACAGAACCCAGATAATAGAAACAACAAGGCTGTAGGACATATAAATCAAAATGGAATTTAAAAGTTTTTTGGAAAGGCTTACTGAAATTGCACAGACAAGCAAAAAGCCCAACAGGATAATTCTGAATATCTCCATAACTTAAGCTTCCTCCCTTTGTTCTTTTTCTTTCATTTCCTTTGTTTTCTTTTCCCGAAGTTCCTCCTCCAGATCATGAAGAGAAATCTCCCTGTATCTCATTTCCTTATCCTCATTTGTTGTGACCTCCAGTCTTGCAATCAAATGTGAAGAGGTCGGAGAAGAAAACCATAAAAACACAATCACAAGCAACAATTTGAGTGAAGTGAAATTCCATCCGCTCATGAGAATCAGCCCCACAAGAGAAAAACCTATTCCCAGCGTATCTCCCATGGCTGCTGCATGCATACGGTTCAGTACGTACCGAAAACGGAACACACCGATAATCTCAATCAGAAAAATTCCCAGTCCCAGAAGCAGAAACACTGCCCCTGCAAGGAAACGCACCCATTCAAACACTGCCATCCTCTTTCTCCTCCTCCCTTTTTTTCTGCTGGTAAACGCCCATATATACCTTTGTCAGAACGATAACCGCAAGAAAACTGATCATTGCATAAATGATACAGATATCTACCAGGTACCCCTCTTCAAGCATCAGCGCAAGAATACCAAGAATAACCATAACCATGGTTCCCATCATATTGATCGCCACAATACGATCCGCAATTTTCGGTCCGATTATGGCGCGAATCAGACAGAGCACAACCATCACTGCAAGAAAAATAAGTGCAGCCAGAAACAGTATGTGGTATGCCTGCTCCAATCCAGGGATTCCTTTTCCCATTTCATTTCCCTCCTGTTTTATTTCTCTTCTCTTTCCATTTTTTCCAGTAAATCTACAAATACAGAATCATCCATTCCCTCTGCCATACTTTCATCCAGACAGTGCACCAGATATCTGGAATCTTCCAGAGATACTGTGATTGTTCCGGGTGTCAGCGTAATTGCATTGGCAAGAAATGCTTTTCCGGTAGTTGTCTTCATCTTTGCGTCAAAGCTTACCAGCGCAGGTTCAATCTCTTCCTTTTCTGAAAGAATCAAGTGAATTACTGCAAAGTTTGCCTTTACAATCTCAATCACAAGAACACAGATATAGTGAAGCATCTGCATCGTTTTTTTCAGAATGTGCTTTTCTTTTTCTATGCTGTAGTCCATAAATTTACAGGTAAAGGCAAAAACAGCGCCTGCAATCACAACGCCAAACAGGCAGATTTCCAGAGTTATTCTGCCATTAAAAATCACCCACAGAATAAAATATAACAAATACATAACTCTCTATCCCTCCTCTTCTTCTTTTTTAGACATATTCTGTTTCATTGTACACTAAAACACCCTATAAGTCCAGCCGGCGAAAAACCATAGGTTTCAATTCCCGAAGTTTTTTCAAACATCTCTAAAATGACCGAATATACCATAGCAAAAATAGTCATCCCAAAAGAAAATAAGGATTCAGACAGAATGAATCGTGGATTCTGCGAAGTCTTCCTGCTGTTCTGACGTATCTTCTATATTTTCAGAAGTTTCATCCTGTTCCTGTTTATCCTGGCCGCCCACAGTTTCTCCTGTCTCAGGTTTGATATTCCCCCCGGAAGAGCCTCCGTTTCCCGGTTTGTTTATACTTCCTGAAGAAACTGTTTCTTTCTCCGTGTTTGCCTGTTCTTCTCCATCCTCTTCCTCACCTGCGTCAATGACCATTGCTTTTCCCTTTGTCAAAAGTGCAATGGCATCCGCCTGAAATCATACTTCCCGATAAAGTCACTGCCAGAAGGATTGCATATATCCTGTTTTTATTTTTAAACACAAAAAACACCTCCTCTTTTTGTACCTTTCTATAAGTACAATGCACAGGAAGTGTTTTTTATCGCAAATTTTATTAAATTTTTTAATAATTTACCTAAAATACCAAAAGCCCGATTTGATACACTGCAAAAGCTGCAATCCAGGCAATGACACACTGGCCGATAACCATTGCCACCGCCCATTTTCCTCCGAGTTCACGCTTTACAGAGGCAATCGCTGCCACACATGGCGTATAGAGGAGGCAGAATACCAGCAGAGCCGCTGCTCCTACATTGCTAAGCGCGCCCTGAAGCGCTGCAGTGCTTCCGAATAATACAGTCAGAGAAGAAACTACACTCTCCTTTGCCATAAATCCGGAGATTAAGGAAGTTACAATTCTCCAGTCTCCAAATCCCACCGGAGCAAATACAGGAGCAAGCACACCTGCCGCCATTGCAAGAATACTATCCTGAGAATCGGAAACCATATTGAGTCCCATATCAAAATTCTGAAGGAACCAGATCAGGATTGTTGCCACAAAGATAACGGTAAAAGCTCTCTGAAGGAAGTCCTTTGCCTTGTCCCACAGAAGGTGAAGCACATTTTTTGCCCCCGGCATACGATAATTCGGAAGCTCCATAACAAAGGGAACTGCTTCTCCTTTAAAAGCAGTTGCTTTCATAAGGATTGCCATGATAATCCCGACTACAATTCCAAGTACATAAAGTCCAATCATCACAAGCGCCCTGTGCTCTTTGAAAAAAGCTGCCGTAAAAAATGCATAAATCGGAAGCTTGGCAGTACAGCTCATAAACGGAGTCAAAAGAATCGTCATCTTTCTGTCACGAGCAGAAGGAAGGGTACGACTTGCCATAACCCCGGGTACTGTACATCCGAATCCGATCAGCATCGGAACAATACTTCTTCCGGAAAGTCCCAGCTTACGAAGCAGCTTATCCATGATAAAAGCAACTCTCGCCATATATCCGCTGTCTTCAAGAAGAGAGAGGAAAAAGAACAGCGTCACAATGATCGGAAGGAAGCTCAGAACTCCGCCGACTCCATTAAAGATACCGTCAATCACAAGAGACTGTACCACTTCATTGACATTTGCCGCCTCCATTGCTCTTGCTGTCATATCTGTCAAAGCTGTGATTCCGGATTCCAGAATTCCCTGAAGAAATGCTCCGATAACATTGAAAGTCAGCCAGAACACAAGACCCATGATACCGATAAACGCTGGAATTCCGGTATACTTTCCTGTAAGAAAATGGTCAATCTTACGGCTTCTGACACGTTCCTTGCTTTCTTTTGGCTTAATAACAGCCTCTCTGCAGATTTCCTCAATATAATCAAAACGCATCTGTGCCACTGCCGCCGCACGATCCATTCCTGTTTCCTCTTCTGTCTGTCCGGCGATTTCTTCCAGAATATGCTTCTCATGCTCTGTCATCTTTAGCTGTTCGAGAATCTTCTCATCGCCCTCCATCACCTTACTTGCTGCGAATCGAACTGGAATTTCTGCTTTCTGCGCATGATCCTCAATGAGATGCATCACCGCATGAATTCCTCTGTGAATTCCCTCTTCTTTTTTACAGAAATCCGTATCCAGAGGACATTCCTGATATTTTGCCACATGAATTGCATGGCGAATAAGCTCCTCGAGCCCTTCTCCCTTTACTGCAGAAATCGGTACAACCGGAACTCCCAAAGCTTCTTCCATCTCATTTACAAGTACGGAACCTTCGTTCTCACGAAGTTCATCCATCATATTAAGTGCCACGACCATAGGCAAACCAAGCTCCAGAAGCTGCATGGTAAGATAAAGATTTCGCTCAATATTGGTAGCATCTACAATATTAATAATTCCTTTTGGTTTTTCCCGGATAACAAACTCTCTTGTAACAATCTCCTCACTGCTGTATGGAGACATGGAATAAATACCGGGCAAATCCGTAATCAGGGTATTGTCATACCCCCGGATTACTCCGTCTTTGCGGTCCACAGTAACCCCCGGAAAATTTCCAACATGCTGTTTGGAGCCGGTCAACTGATTGAATAAAGTTGTCTTACCGCAATTTTGATTTCCCACCAGGGCAAAAGTAAGGAGTTCATTGTCCGGAAGCGGATTTTCTATTTTACTGTCATGAAACTTACCACCTTCACCGTACCCGGGATGATGCTTCTCCTGTTTCTTTTCCTGTTTTTTTTCTTTTTTTGGTTTATGTACCTCTCCGATTTCAATGTTATCTGCATCTTCCAACCGGATTGTCAATTCATACCCATGGATTCTCAGCTCAATAGGATCACCCATAGGCGCATATTTCACTACTGTAACTTCTGTTCCCTGTATGAGGCCCATGTCCAGAAAATGCTGACGCAAAGCCCCGGAGCCGCCAACTGCTTTTATCGTTGCCGTCTTTCCAATGGCAAGTTCACTTAATTTCATTTTCTATTTTTCCTCCTCTGACATTAGCTTCAACTAACTTTTATCAAAAAATAAATATAACACATTTCGACAAAAAAGTATATAAAAATATATTTTTTTCAAAAATTTTTTATCTTTTATCTTCTCTTTCCATATGCTCTTCTTTCGTCTCCCTGAGTGCTTCATCCAGCCCTGTAAGAGCTGAAAACGGTGCAAACTGAGCAGCTCTGTCATGGATAGACATCTGTCGATGCTTTTTTGAAATGTGGCGAGGAAGATTCATGATATCATCGTATTTATGTGTTTCCTGCCAGCGATTCTGTGCATTGCTCATGCTTTATGACCTCCAATTCTGCTGTTTCTGTCCATTGCCGTTGCCCCTTCCTCAAGATTCATTCCCTTAAGAATAGCATTTTTTCCGTATTTCTTTTTGATATCCAGCATTGCTTCCTGAAGCCTGCGTTCCTTTTTCAGAACTTCTTCCTCTTTTTTCTCCTGTTCCTCCCTCTCCCCGTAATCGGTGAAAAGTTCAAGCTGCTCATAGGTCTGTTTCTTCACTGCCAAAGACTCCGGCACCACATGATTAGCTGTCACGGTGATTCTCCGTACAAGAAGACTCCTGTCCACAATTCTGTCAAAAAGCTCTGTTGCATATTTGATAATAAGCGTTCCGGAAGAACTTGCTCTTCCAAGATTTATAGTTCCATGAGCATGTTTTGGAATTTTCCGGCCATAGCGATCTGTCGTGACCTCTCCTCTGTATGCCCTTCTTCTTTCAGGGTCGGTCAGATTTTCAATATCATACCCCACTGTCAGTACAATCTGATCTGTTACCAATTTTTTATCCACAAGGTCAAGAGCCAGAAGATCTGTCATTTCCCTTGTGACCAGTCTGGCTTTCTCCGCACTGTATGGGCACTGTAGAACCTGTCCGGAACAGATACTGTTATTCTCCGGTCGGTAAGCTTTTACATCTGCAATGGTACATGGCTCATATCCCCAGGCATGGTCGATAAGGAGCTCTGCATTAATTCCGAAAAGCCTGTATAAAAGCTCCTCATTGTAAAAACTTCCCTCTTTTCCAACGGAACACCTTGCCACATCTCCCATAGTATACATTCCGTTTTCCTGCAGTTTTCTTGCATATCCCGGACCTACTCTCCAGAAATCCGTAAGAGGTCTGTGATCCCACAGAAGTCGCCTGTAACTCATTTCATCCAGACAGGCAATCCTCACACCGTTTTCATCCGGCGGAATATGCTTCGCCTCTATATCCAAAGCAATTTTACAAAGATACAGATTTGTCCCGATTCCGGCGGTTGACGTGATTCCTGTTGTTTTCAAAACATCCTGCACTATCTTTCTGGCAAGCTCTTCTGCCGTCATCCTGTAGGTTCTCAGATAATGTGTGACATCCATAAATACCTCGTCAATGGAATATACATGCATATCCTCCGGAGCCACATATTTCAGATAGATATCATAAATTCTGGAGCTGTATTCCATATAGAGTGCCATCCTCGGAGGCGCGGCAAGATATCCTGCCGCAAGCTGCGGAGAAGCCTCTAGCTCCTTTGCCAGAACAGAGTTTCCTGTAAATTTCCTGTCAGGAGCAGCCATTTTTCGTCTGGCATTTACCTCTTTCATCTTCTGCTCCACCTCAAAAAGTCTTGCCCTTCCGGGAATTCCGTATGCCTTCAAAGACGGAGAAACCGCAAGGCAGATTGTCTTTTCCGTACGGCTGGCATCCGCCACCACCAGATTAGTTGTCAGAGGATCCAGTTTTCTCTCCACACATTCCACAGATGCGTAGAAAGATTTCAGATCAATAGCAATATATGTGTGTGTTCTTTCTCCTTTTTGCCTGTCCATAAAAACTTCTCCCCTCTTCACGTGAACGGTGCTGAAAACAGCATAATACATATATATGATTACAAACGCAACGATAATGTTCAAAATCATAATACCACATATTATTATATAACTCCCCCGTTAATATAACAATTAGATTTTTCATCTCTGCAGTTGCATTCTCTGTCCTGCTATGTTATTCTGTATCTGCGGTTTGAGACGCTCCCGGATACAAAGGCTATTTGTATCCGGGATTTTTTGTTTTATTCAAAATAATAACAGGAGGTTTCTATGAATCGTGAAATTTTCAAAAATTTTTGCAGGTATGTAGCTTTTAACATCCTCGGACAGATTGCCTACTCCTGCTACACTCTGGCAGATACCTTTTTTGTGTCTGTTAAAACAGGAACAAACGGTTTAACTGCGCTGAACCTTGCTTTTCCTGTTTTCTGCCTGATCAGCGGTATCGGTCTTATGATCGGCATCGGCGGCGGAACCCGATACTCCATACTGAAAAGTCAGAACGAACACCTTGCTGCAAATCGTGTTTTCACCAATGCCGTTTTTCTTGCCATCGCTTTTGCTGTAGTCTTCTTTTTTTCCGGACTTTTTTTCTCCGATACCCTTGTAAGACTTCTGGGCGCTGACGATGAGGTTTTTGCCATTACAAATATTTACCTGAAAGTTCTGATGCTGTTTTCGCCTGCATTCCTGCTTAATCATCTTCTGCAGTGCTTTGTGCGAAATGATGGCCAACCTTCACTCTCCATGGCTGCAATGATGATCGGAAGTGTGTCAAACATCATTCTAGACTACATTTTTATTTTTCCGCTTAAAATGGGAATATTTGGAGCCGCATTTGCAACAGGTCTGTCACCTGTGATCAGTATGCTGGTCTTGTCATCTTATTTTGTAAAGAAAAGAAATGGTTTCCATTTCGAAAAATCTTCTCCGTCTGCCTTCTGTACAGACAGAGACTGCTTCCGAAATATCATCACAAATGGAATTCCTCCATTCTTAACCGAGGCAGCATCCGGGGTGGTAATGTTTCTTTTTAATTTTATCATTTTAAGACTGACCGGAAATACCGGTGTGGCAGCCTTTGGCGTGATCACGGTTATTTCACTTGTTGTCATTGCCCTTTATACAGGTCTGTCTCAGGGAATGCAGCCTCTTATCAGCCGTAATTTCGGATTGCAGAATATGGAAAATGTACATACTCTTTTAAAATACTCTCTGATTACCGCATTCCTTTTATCTGCACTGATCTATTCTGTGATTTTCTTTAATGCGCCGCTTTTTGTCTCTGTGTTTAACAGTGAGAACGACCCGGTGCTGAGGGATTACGCAATCAGGGGGCTTCGGCTGTATTTTACCGCCTGCCCGTTTATCGGACTGAACATTGTTCTGTCTACATATTTTATTTCCATAAACAAACCTGTTCCGGCACAGATTATTTCTTTCCTGAGAAGCTTTTTTGTCCTTATACCAATGGCATTCCTTCTCTCTTCTCTCTGGGAAATGACAGGCATATGGTGTGCATATCCTATGACCGAGCTGGTTGTTTCAACAGTAACAGGATTTTTATGTTTCCGGCATTTTTCCTCATCCAAAAATCCCCACATATGACAAAATCAGGCAGAAAAGCTTACGCTTTCCTGCCTGATTTTGTCTATATTTTTAATGATATTTATTTCACAATAAGTATATCTGTATTTTTGCCCGATTCCCTCAAAACCATGCGGTTCTATGAGGGAATTCGAATATTTTTTTGTGGTTTTCTGATTACTTTCTGTATTGTTTTGTTGCTATTTTGTTGTAATTGTAGTATACTCTAAAGTAACAATGTTCCGTTATGCTCCTTAAACGGCATAGGAACGGATGCAAAATAAACATGTGGTATTATCCACTGATTTTTTGTAAGGAGACACATTATGAAACGTTCAAAACGAATCGAAGCACTTGATGCACGTCCTGTAAATCTGGACGGCTACATCAACGAATGGCCGGAAATGGGATTTGTTGCCATGAGCAGTCCCTACGATCCCAAACCATCTGTCAGAGTTGAAAACGGTAAGATCACCGAACTTGATGGCAAACGTCGTGAAGACTTTGACTTCATCGATCAGTTTATTGCCGATTATGCAATAAATATCGAAAAAACAGAAGCCTCCATGGCAGTATCTTCTCTCGATATCGCAAGGATGATCGTAGATATTCATGTTTCCAGAAAAGAAATTCTGGAATTAATCTCCGGTATCACCCCTGCAAAGATGGCTGAAGTCATGAACCATCTCAACGTTGTAGAACTTATGATGGGTATGCAGAAAATCCGCGCAAGAAAGACTCCCGGCAATCAGGCTCACATCACAAACCTGAAAGACGATCCGGTTCAGATTGCCGCCGATGCTGCTGAAGGCGCTCTTCGCGGTTTCTCAGAGGAGGAAACCACCATGGGTGTTGCGCGTTACGCACCTCTTAGCTCCATTGCCCTCCTCATTGGCTCCCAGGTAGGGCGTCCAGGCGTACTGACACAGTGTTCCGCGGAGGAAGCAACTGAGCTGGAGCTTGGTATCCGCGGTCTGACCACCTATGCAGAAACTCTTTCTGTATATGGAACAGAAAAAGTATTTATCGACGGAGACGATACTCCGTATTCCAAAGCATTTCTTAACTCTGCCTATGCATCCCGCGGTCTGAAGGTCCGTTTCACTTCAGGTTCCGGTTCTGAGGTACTTATGGGAAGCAGCGAGAAGAAATCCATGCTTTACCTTGAATGCCGCTGTCTTTTTGTCACAAAGGGAGCAGGAAGTCAGGGAATCCAGAATGGTTCCGTAAGCTGTATCGGCGTAACAGGTTCCGTTCCTTCCGGTATCCGCGAAGTAATTGCCGAGAACCTTGTTGCAGCTCTTCTCGGTCTGGAGTGTGCATCCTCCAATGACCAGAGTTTCTCTAACTCCGACATGAGACGTACTGCAAGAACGATGCTGCAGTTCCTTCCTGGAACAGACTTCATCTTCTCCGGCTATGCGGCAGAACCAAACTACGACAATATGTTTGCAGGCTCCAACTTTGATGCGGAAGATTTCGATGATTACAATGTTCTCCAGCGCGATATGCAGGTAGACGGCGGTCTGAAGCCGGTCACAGAAGAACAGGTAATCTTTGTAAGAAATAAAGCTGCCCGTGCCGTACAGGCTGTATTCCGCAATCTGGGTCTGTCTCCGATTTCCGATGAACAGGTTGAAGCAGTTACCTATGCTCACGGAAGCAAGGATACTCTTCCTCGTGATGTAACCGCTGATCTTGCAGCTGCTGAAGACGTATTAAAACGCGGTATCACAGGTGTTGATATTGTAAAGGCACTTGCAGAATCAGGTTTCAGTGATGTTGCGGAAAGTGTTCTCAATATGCTGAAGCAGCGTGTTGCCGGCGACTATATGCAGACAGCTGCAATCCTTGACAAAAATTTCCATGTATTATCCGGAGTCAATACACCAAACGATTACATGGGTCCTGGAACTGGCTACCGTGTAGACGGAGAACGCTGGGAAGAGATTAAGAAAATCCCGCACATCATCAATCCTAATGATATTTAAGAAAGGAGGAGGACTATGCAGATTAATGAAGAATTAATTAAACAAATCACAAATGCCGTATTAAGTCAGATGACTCAGACAGGGAACTCCTCCGCTTCACCTGCGCCTCAGGCTGCACCTGTTTCTGAAGTTCCTTCTTTTGTCGGAAAAGAACGCATCAACGAAGTTAAAACCTCCTACGCAGATTATCCCCGTGCCAAAAAGGGCACAGATCCGAAAGAAGTTGTTATCGGTGTCGGCGCTGCGTTCCAGAAAGAAATCACAAAGACCATCTGCGGCATCCCTCTTGACGACGTACTCAGAAATGTGAAAGCAGGAATCGAGGAGGAAGGTATGATTCCCCGTGTCATCAAGATACTGGACACATCAGATGTATGTTTCATGGCGCTGGAAGCAGCAAAACATTCCGGTTCCGGAATCGGCATCGGCATTCAGTCCAAGGGAACGACCGTAATCCATCAGAAAGACTTATATCCTCTTTCCAACCTGGAGCTGTTCCCTCAGGCACCGCTTATGACTCTGGAAACTTATCGTCAGATCGGACAGAACGCAGCCAAATATGTAAAAGGCGAACAGGTCGTTCCGATTCCATGTACAAACGACCCGATGTCCAGACCGAAATATCAGGTTAAAGCTGCTATTATGCACATTGCTGAAACAGAACAGCTTGATCCTTCAGTCGGCGCTGTGGAATGGGAGGGCAAATAAATGAGATATCCTTTAGCAGAACATGAAAAAGAGAAAATCACATCCAGAACCGGTAAAAAATTCACAGATATTACTCTGGATGAAGTATTAAAAGACCACGTAGGACCGGATGACATCAAGATTTCCAAGGAAATCCTCAAAGCACAGGGACAGGTTGCTCTTGAAGCCGGAAATACTCCTATGGAGAAAAACTTCGAACGTGCTGCAGAGCTGGTTGATGTTCCGGACGATGTTATTCTGAAAATGTACGACAAGCTGCGCCCAAATCGTTCTACCAAGTTAGAGCTGGTTCTCATGGCGCAGGAGCTTCTTGAAAAATACAATGCCAAAAACTGTGCGCGCCTTGTTATGGAGGCCGCTGAAGTATACGAAAAGAGGGGAATCTTACTTTGAGTTATATCGCAGGTGTTGATATAGGAAATTCTACAACTGAAGTATGTGTTGGTGAAGTAACACCTGACGGTAATCTGAGATTTCTGACAAGTGCCTCCTGCGCTACTACCGGAACCAAGGGTACCATTGAGAATGTCTATTCTGTCAAAAACGCTCTAAAACTGGCAATAAGCCGAATTGGCAAAGAAACCTCTGACCTTGATCTGGTGCGCCTCAATGAGGCCGCCCCTGTCATTGGCGACACTGCAATGGAAACTCTGACGGAAACAGTTATCACCGATTCTTCCATGATCGGTCATAATCCTTCCACTCCAGCAGGAGCCGGTCAGGCCGTAGGAGAAATCCTTCTGATTGAAAACATCTCCCGCGCAGTCCCTGATACCGACTATATCCTTGCTGCTTCTGCCGAACACAGCTACGAAAAAGTAGCCGCTATTGTAAACCGATATAATGAACTTAACATCGTGGGCATTATCCTTCAGGCTGACGAGGCTGTTCTTGTAGAAAATCGTCTGAACAAAAAAGTCCCGATCATCGACGAAGTCCGCCGGATTGACCGTCTTCCTGACGGTGTTCCTGCAGCTATTGAAGTAGCACTTCCCGGTCAGACAATCCGTATGCTTTCCAATCCATACGGAATCGCTACTCTTCTGGGTCTAAGCGCGGAAGAAACACGCACTGTCACCCCGATTGCAAAAAGTCTGATCGGTAAACGCAGCGCAGTCGTTCTGAAAACTCCCGGGGGCAATGTCCACGAAAATGTACTTCCGGCAGGAGAAATTTATTTCTACGGCGACCGCAACATTACCATCAGTTTGGATGAGGGTGCTGACAAGATTATGGCTGCCGCTTCCGATGCAGGGGATATTCACGACATCAGCGGACAGCCGGATACAAATGTAGGCAACATGCTTTCCCGTATCCGTACAGGAATGAGCCATCTGGATAAAAGCAGCGAAGCAGACATCCGGATTACGGATATTCTGGCAATCGATACCCTTGCCCCCGTTCTGATCTCCGGTGCTCTGGCTGGCGAAACCTGTCTTGAAAAAGCCGTAGGAATCGCTGCCATGGTCAAAACCCAGAAACTTCCAATGCAGGAAATTGCCACCCGTTTAAGTGCAGACCTTAACACCAAGGTAAAAGTTGCCGGTGTGGAGGCAATTATGGCAAGTCTCGGAGCTTTGACAACACCTGGAACACAGCTTCCTCTGGCTATTCTGGATATGGGAGGCGGCTCTACAGACGCCGCTGTCATTTCCAATGACAGCAATGTCGTCACGACTCATCAGGCAGGAGCCGGAGAACTTGTTTCCATGCTTATTCAGACAGAACTTGGTTTAAGTGACCGTCACGTTGCAGAACAGATTAAGCGCTACCCTCTTGCAAAGGTTGAAAGTCTCTTTCATATGCGAATGGAAAACGGACAGATGACCTTTGTAGATGAATCTATTGACCCGCGCTTCTTTGGAAGAGTCTGTCTTCTCACTGATAATGGAATGATTCGCCTTGAAGAAGATATCCCAATGGAAAAAATTGTCCAGGTTCGCCGGGAAGCCAAACGCAAGGTTTTTATCACCAACGCATTTCGTGCGCTTCGCAAGGTTGCGCCGGGACACAATCTGAAGAACATTTCCACAGTTGTCCTTGTAGGAGGCTCCGCAGAGGATTTCGAGATACCTGAAATGCTCACAGAAGCGTTTACAGACTATCGAATCGTTTGCGGTCGCGGCAATATACGCGGAACAGAAGGTCCAAGAAACGCAGTTGCAACAGGTCTTGTATTGTCCTATCTTGGCGAAAACAAATAGGGAGTGTTATTATGATCATCAAGAAACCTTCCATATTTATTTACACACATGAGGCTGATCCATCTGTCCTGAAAGAGGTCTGTGCCGGAATCGAAGAAGAGGGCGTTTTCTACGACATCGAGGAATTTCCAAATGAATGTATGGAGCAGCTTGCTTTTAAAGCAGCCCGGGACTCCATGCTCGGTTCCGGTATCGGTATCTTCGGCACTGCCGTCTGCCTGAAAATGCGCGGACTGGAAAAGGGACGGAATATAGAAAGTTACCTCACCCCTACCCGGCTGCAGTGTCGGAACATCGGCGCCAACAGCGCCCGGGCAATCAAAAAACTGCCCTTTAAAGATCAGCCTTCTGCCACTATGAATAAGGAGTTTGGAATATGAAAGTTTATACAAAAAACGGAGACAGAGGAACTACTTCTCTAATGAACGGTCTCAGCGTATCCAAATCTGACGACCGTATTGAGCTGCTTGGTACAATTGATGAGTTAAGCAGCTGTATTGGTCTTGCCAAAGTTCTTTCTGACGATGAGTCCAAAGAAGAGCTGTCTCATATTCAGAGAAACCTGATTCAGATTATGGCAGGCATTGCAGATCCCAGAGATTTGAATTACCGTTTCTCCCAGGAGGAAACAACTGCTTTGGAACACGCTATTGACGAAATGGAAGCAGCCTTTCCAAGAGTCAAAGAATTTGTTCTTTACGGCGGCTGTGAACTGTCTGCAAGACTGGATTTCGCCAGAGCCGTCGCAAGACGAGCAGAACGTCGTTTTCGCAGAGTTTCTCAGAATTATGGTTCTGATGCAAAAGCTGTACAATATATCAACCGTCTTTCTGACTATCTCTATATCTGTGCAAGATATACCGATTATAAAGTAGAGCATGAAAAAAACAGCGGAATTCAGGATCAGATTGTAAGAAAAATCCTAAAAGACAGATAAAGCAAAACAGCGTGAAGCTTTCCAACAGGAAATTTCACGCTGTTTTTATTCTCTGTCTGTCCACCTTACCAAATACGACAATACTTATCAGAAACGAGAAAAAATTGACCGTATTTTTTTTCACGTTGTTTTTTGTCATCTGTATCTTTATCCGTCAATCTCATAATTTATTCATTCCCATAAGTTCAAAAGATTTCCTTTTTCTTTCTTATCCTACAGGAAATACCCCAATTAATATACAGGCATTTTTATACTTTTATATATTTTTCATACATTTCTGTTTTTCTGTCTATATTTTATAACCTTATTCCTCTTTTTTTCTGCTCTCAAAATACAGGAATTGTTCTATTGCATCCAAGATATCCGCAAAATCTTCTCTTGGAGCCATTTCAATGTATTTGGTCAGAAGTTCTGTTTCTTCCTCCTTATATCTGCCGTAAAAAATATCATACAGATTGTGTCCTCACATATGAATCCGTATTTCTTCCATATGACTTCTGACATCTTCAATTGTCTCCAAATCCTTTCCTATTATCTCTCTCAGGGCCTTCCCACTTCGGATTCTGTGCAGATATTCCTTCCAT
>Scooby_p1__coassemble_509_pt1 | contig 20495 bp, 23 predicted proteins | sample Scooby_p1__metabat2_low_PE_018 | metagenome-assembled genome bin Scooby_p1 | reverse complement strand
TGACACGACCTGAAGGGAATCGTGCAACGTATGTTCTTTCCTATGAGGAATGTATTGTATGTCATAAATAACAAGTTTCATTACATCGAATTTGAGAAAGAGAAAAGTGTACAGTCTGTGATATAATCTGTATACAAAAAGACGGAAAGGTGGAAGCTGCATGATGAGGAATTTGATATGATTGAGATGGAAGCATAACTTGTAATGAATGAAAGTCAATATATTCACTTTTTAAGAAAGAAAAACCAAGGAAATAATAAGATGGATAAATTAAAAAAAGATACGGTATACTACCACCTCCCCGGTTTGTTTGAATTCTATGAACTGTATTGTGTGTTTTTGCCGTTATATCGTGAGCACAGGGAATATTTTTACGATTGGTGTGAGATTGGCTCTGTTTATGGTGCTCCGGCAGATTGTATCTGGGGCGGAGGGCGTGTCGGAGGAGGAGACTGCAGTCCGCAGGAGGTTCTGGCTCTGATGAGGGAATACGGAATTTCAGCCCGATTAACATTCAGCAACTCTCTTTTGAGAGAAGAGCATCTTTTGGATAAGAAATGCAATACTTTGTGTACGCTGTTTTCAGAACCTCAGGGAACACGAAATGGCGTTATTGTATACTCAGATTTACTGTTAGATTATCTGAAAAGGAATTATCCGGAACTATATTTTGTTTCCTCTACGACAAAGGTGCTGACAGATTTTGAGGAACTGGTGAATGAGATAAAGAGGGATGAATTTCTCTACGTTGTACCGGATTTTCGGTTAAATAAGGCTTGGGGAAAGTGGAATACACTGTCTCAAAACCAGAAAGAGAAAGTGGAATTCTTGTGCAATGAATGCTGTTGGTTTGGATGCAGGGAGAGGAAGCTTTGTTACGAGGCAGTCAGCCGCAAAAATCTTGGAGAAAACTGTCCGGATCACCGCTGTATGGCTCCGGATGCAAGGGAAGGCTATCGCTTTTCTAAAGCAATGGAAAATCCGGGTTTTATTGGAACAGATGATATAAAAAATATCTACTTGCCAATGGGATTTAATAATTTTAAAATCGAAGGCAGGGGACTTGGAAGCGCTTTGATTCTGGAATTTCTGCTCTTCTATATGACGAAACCGGAGTATCAACTGCATGTTAGAGAAAAAATATATTTGGACGCTATGCTGGATTTATTCTGAGTAATATCTGTAAAACGCAGGGAACATATCAAATGATATGCGCCCTGTCTTTTTTTTCTATTTAAGGGATTTTACGATGTGCAGAGAACTGAATAAGAGTTACGCCAGTCAAGGCTGACTCGAATCCAACGCCGGAACTCACGTGGGCTGTAAAATATCTGCATAGAGTTAATGATTGAACCAATAATTGATAAAACATTCTGACAAAAGATTGTTGCAAAAATAACATTTACAAAATATGTGTAAATTGCACAATTAGTGTTGGCTAAAATGCAAAAACATAGTGAAATCCAATTAAATAATAAACGCGCGTGAAGTTTTTTTGAACAAATTGGTAGAACCAATATACCAATTACAAACAGACAAATTCAGAGAAGGAGGATGGAAATGGCAATTGTAATACATGAGGAACTCTGTAAGGGCTGCGGGTATTGTGTGGAAACATGTAAAAAAGGAGCCCTTTCTTTTTCAGAAAAAATGAATGCTCAGGGAATTGTCTATGTTCAGGTAGATGAAGAGAAATGTGTTGGATGCGGTATGTGTTATACCATATGCCCGGATATTGTATTCGAGATCCATTAAAAGGAGGTGCTGGATTTGGGAAAGAAAATTTTAATGAAGGGCAATGAAGCTTTGGCAGAAGCGACTGTTCGTGTTGGATGTCGTCTGTACTGCGGTTACCCGATTACCCCTCAGACAGAAATCATGGAATATCTTTCAGGTAGAATGCCGCAGGTAGGCGGAAGTTATATTCAGGCAGAGAGCGAGGTTTCTGCAATTTCAATGCTGTTTGGAGCTGCAAGCACCGGATATAGAGTTATCACAGCATCTTCAGATCCGGGCTTTTCACTGAAACAGGAAGGCATTTCCTACATTGCATCCCAGAACCTTCCGGCGGTTATTGTAGATGTCTGTCGTTACGGAAGTGGTTTAGGACTTATTTCCCCGGAACAGGGAGATTATTTTCAGGCTACCAAGGGCGGAAGTCATGGGGATTATCAGCTCCCTGTATTTGCACCTCACACGATTCAGGAGAGTGTTGACCTGATTGCGCTGGCATTTGATAAAGCAGAAGAATATCTTACACCTGTTATTCTCCTCACAGACGGCGCGCTTGGACAAAGGATGGGAGGAGATGTTGCCTTAGCCGTACATGGAGAGAAACCTGTTTATCTGATGCCAACAGGAATGACGCCGTCGAAAGAGCAGAAAATTCTTGAAATGGTTTAGAACATCTTAGACGGGAAAGAAAAGGAGGTATTTTAGATGAGTAAAACATTTAAAGCGCCTGGAATATTAAATCCAACCTCCGGTTTCTGCGCTGGCTGCGGTCACGGCATTATCAATCGCATTCTTGCAGAAAATCTGGAAGAAATGGAAGTAGAGAAAAAACAATCATCGCAGTAGCAGTAGGTTGCTCTTGTATTATGAGTACTTATTTTCAGGTAGATAAAATTTTGGGACCTCACGGACGTTCTCCTGCTGTTGCAACGGGGATAAAGCGTCTCAGACCGGAGAAGGTAGTTCTCACCTATCAGGGGGGACGGAGATATTTCCTCAATCGGTACAGCGGAAATCATTCATGCAGCTGCAAGAAATGAAAAAATAACGACAATTTTTGTTAACAATGGAATGTATGGTATGACAGGAGGGCAGATGGCTCCGACCACACTGCCGAATCAGAAAACTGCAACATCACCCTTTGGCAAAGATTCGTCTCTGGCAGGTATGCCGATTAAGCTTTCTGAAATGCTGGCGGTTTTACCGGTTGCCTATATTGCCCGTGGTTCTGTTCATAATATTGCAGAAATCAATAAAACAAAAAAATATCAGAGAAGCTCTTGAAAAGCAGTTAAACGGAGATGGATTTGCTATGGTGGAAATTTTATCCCCATGTCCCACAAACTGGCACTTGAGTCCTGTTGCCTCTATGAAACACATTGCAGAAGAAACCGTTAAATACTATCCTCTTGGAGTGATGGCTGATAATGTAATGGTAGATGGAGAGATGGTTAAGAAGGAGGATGTTCGTTCATGAAAGAGATTTTAATCGCTGGATTTGGTGGACAGGGTGTCCTGGCTGCAGGCGTGATACTGGCAAATGCAGCACTGAGAGCGGATAAACAGACTTGCTGGCTTCCATCTTATGGAGGAACAATGAGGGGCGGTACAGCAAACTGTTCCGTGAAAATTGCAGATGAAGAAATAGGAAGTCCTTATATAGATGAACCGGATGTACTGGTCGTATTTAATGAACCTTCTTATGTGAAATTTTATGATAAACTGAAATCCGGCGGATATTTGTTTGTAAACAGTTCCCTGATCCACAAAGAAAATACGAGAGATGACATTCATGTGGTATATGCTCCGGTAACAGAAATTGCGGCGGAACTGGGAAATGTCCGAGCGGCGAATGTGGTAATGGTAGGAGTTATTTTATCCCATGTGCCGATGGTTTCCACTGAAGCGGCAGAAGTTGCTCTGGAAGAATATTTTGCACCTAAAGGAGAAAAGATGGTAGAGTTTAACAAGAAAGCTCTTCAGGTGGGCCTCAGCCAGAAAGTCTAAAAAGGGGAACATTGGTCTTATTTCCCAGAGCGGACAGATTTGTTCCATGCTTGCAACCATTCCTTATCTACATTTTTCTTATCTGATTTCCAGACGGGGAGGAGACAATGTGGCTTTCTACAGTGCCGTATCACCGTTATTTATATGAAGCCGTCAGAGATGGACGGGCGGAAGAAGCGGAAACAGCCCTTCGGAGAATTTCTGAAATAGACAGGGATATTACAGTCTGGATGCAGAAAACAAGTAAACCTTTTAAAGCGTAATAATACAAGATAATCCCGAACAGAGAGGTAATCTGTTCGGGATTCTTTATTATTTTTTGCTTTTTTCGAGAAGCTCTGCATGAAGTTGCTGGGCAAAATTATTGAGCATATGGATTGTCGTCCTCATATCTTCCCGTGTGGTTTCGGGATGGAGTGCGCAAATGCGAAGAACTTTTTTTCCGTTTAATACAGTTGTGAAAACTGCCGCATATCCGGTTCCCAGAATGCGTTCAGAAAGCTTTTCATTTAAAAGATTTGTTTCTTCTTCTGTCAGGTCACCCGGAGCATAGCGGAAATTAACCATGGCAAGCTGGGCAGGGGAAACGATTTCCCAGTAATCCAGTTCACGAAGAGCTTCTTCAGCCCAGGAGGCAAGGTCAAAACCGTGTTCAATTGCGCTTCCGATAAGATCTGTGCCGAGAACCTGGAGAGTAAGCCATAACTTCAGACCGCGTGCGGGGCGGGTGAGTTCCATACCGATATCCCATGGATTGATGTGCTCGCTGTCACCTTCAATATCCTGAAGGTACTCAGGATTTACATGGAAGCTGTGGAACAAATGGCGGATATCTTTTACAAGAACCATAGCGCAGCCATAAGTCTGGAATAGCCATTTATGAGCGTCCCAGCTGATGCTGTCGGCAAGTTCAGTTCCATTCAGAAGCTGACGGTATTTAGGGCTGAGGAGTACGGAAGCGCCGTAGGCTCCGTCAATGTGGAACCAGAGATTATGTTCTTTGCAGACGGAAGCTATTTCCGGAAGAGGATCGATACTTCCGGTGTTTGTCGTTCCTGCAGTTCCGATTACTGCAAAAGGAATCAGACCGGCTTCTTTGTCTGCTGAAATTGCTTCTTTTAAATCTTTGATTTTCATTTGGAAATGGCTGTTTGTAGGGATGGTCCGGATTCTGCTCTGAGGAATTCCGATAATACGTAATCCCTTTGCGACGGAGCTGTGTGTCTGATCGGAGATATAGGCAACGCCGAGATGCATGGTTTCATCGTTAAGTTTGCAGTCACGTGCCGCTGTAAGAGCGGTAATATTTGCCATGGAGCCGCCACTGACAAATACGCCGCCCGGATGTTCTGTAAAACCTGCCTGTGCACAGAGCCAGCGAATGACTTCCTGCTCGATGCAGTTGACAGTAGGAGCCAGTTTACATCCGCCGGCGTGGATGTTGTAGGCTGCAGTCATGATATCTCCAAGCCATGAGATGGAAGAGGCGGGACCTGGAACAAAACCAAAGAAGCGGGGATGGTTGCCGTCTCCTCTGTATCTATAAACTTCTTTCATCATTTCTTCTACTACTTCAGCAGCAGGGCGACCATCGCGGGAGATGCCGATCTGGCGGATTTTTGCTGTCTGCTCTTCGTCAGTATACCAGGTGACATTCTGGGAATGGATATCGCGTTTTTCCTGGCAGAATTTATGTACAAAAGACTGAACGATTTCTTCCAGTTGTGCTGTATTTAAAACATTTTCACTGTTAATCATAATAGATAAGTCCTCCTGAATGAAAAATTATTACATTATACATTCTTTACATGAAACTGAACTTAGTTTACACTAAGAAGACATATATGTAAAATTCATATATTTTATATTATATATGAAAAATATTAATTAACAGGGGCAGATATGGAATTAAGAACTATAAACACATTTTTGAAAGTTGCAGCTACACAAAATATTTCAAGGGCAGCCAGAATACTTGGATATTCACAATCTGCAGTGACAGTACAGATTCGTCAGCTTGAAAAAGAACTGGGGGTTCAATTATTTGAGAGAATAGGAAGAAAAATTTCACTTACAGAAAGAGGAATGGAATTTACTTCTTATGCAAATGAAATTGTGCGTTTAATGAATCAGGCGCTTACTTTTGCAAATATAGAAGGAGAACTGGAGGGAAGTTTGAGAATTGGCGGTGTTGAGTCGGTCAGTACTGCGATTTTGCCTGAGATGATTTATTCTTTTCATAAACAATATCCGAAAGTGAAATTGTTGATGAAGTCCGGTACAGTTGAAGAACTTATGGAAATGGCCCGTCAAAATGAGATTGACTTGTTGTACACGCTGGACTGCAAAATCTGTAAATCTGAATGGAAGTGTGCAGCACAGAAAAAAGAAAAAATAGTATTTGTAACACTTTATGATCAGAAAATAGCGGAAACAGAGAGCATTCCCATAGAGGAACTGATTCAGAAACCTTTTATTCTGACAGAGAGAGGTGCGGCTTATCAATATGAATTGGAGCGCCTTCTTGCAGAAGCCGAACTGGAGATTCATCCGATTCTGGAACTGGGGAATACAGATACGATAATTAAACTGCTGAAACGAGGAATGGGATATTCCTTTTTGCCGGAATTTACGGTGAAAAAAGACTTAGAGCAGAAAAAGCTGTGCCAAATTCATACAAATCTTCCGCAGGTAGTGATGTACAGCCAGCTTTTTTATCATCAGAGCAAATGGGTGACTCCTCAGATGCAGAAGTTTGCAGAACTTGCTGTTGTCAGATTCGATTCTGAATACGTTTTAAATACGCAACTGCAAAAAAAATAGAAATTTTTCCTATGCTGTTGATAAATGTCAAAGAAGTGCATTACTTTGGGGATTTGATAAAAAAAGGAAGAGCGAAAATAAGGAGAATTATCGTCTTGCCCTTGATTTTTTCATCTGCGTTCCTCTATAATGAATTATGACGCGTAGGAACAAAAGCAGTTCTTATAAGGGCCCCGTTGTACATGTAAACATAGACAGATTCAGGACACCGTTCATATGGCAGTGTGAACGGTGGCAGATTAGGGAGGAGACAGGCCTCATGGAAAAATTAAATGTGGCAGTTGCGGATGATAATGAAAAAATGGTAGAAATACTGGGTCAGATAATTGAGGAAGATAAAGACCTTAAGCTGGTCGGAAAAGCACATAATGGGGAAGAAATCTGCAATATTATTCAGGAGAAGGAACCGGATGTAGTAGTTTTGGATATAATAATGCCAAAGGTGGACGGCTTATCGGTTATGGAGAGATTCAGTCACGATGCATCAGGAAAAAAAACGCCGTCTTTTATTGTCGTTTCAGCAGTAGGACAGGACAGAATAACAGAGGATGCATTCAGCCTGGGAGCAGATTACTATATGTTAAAACCGTTTGATAATAAGATGCTGATTAACAGGATTAAGCATATTCGAAGGGTGGGAGACCGTAAAATAAGAGAGATAAACCGTCAGATTTCAGGGGATGACAGGGAGACATATACAAAAGGAAATCTGGAGGCAGATGTTACAAATATAATACATGAAATTGGTGTTCCTGCTCATATTAAAGGATATCAGTATTTGAGGGATGCAATTATTTTATCAGTAGGAGATATGGAAATGCTCAATTCTATCACGAAAATATTATATCCTACAATTGCCAAAAAACATCAGACGACTTCCAGCAGGGTGGAAAGAGCCATACGTCATGCTATTGAAGTGGCATGGAGCAGAGGGAAAATGGATACCATAGATGCTCTTTTCGGTTATACAGTCAGCACAGGAAAAGGGAAACCGACGAATTCCGAATTTATTGCATTAATTGCGGATAAAATAAGGTTGGAATATAAAAATCGGGCTTTCCATTAGGAGATTTTTGCGGTATAATTACTATATTAAGTTGACTTTACGAAGGAGGGTCTTGGGATGAAGAATATTTTGTTTGCAACATCTGAAGCAGTACCATTTATCAAAACAGGAGGGTTGGCAGACGTTGCCGGTGCGTTGCCGAAATGTTTTGATAAACGCTATTTCGATATTCGTGTAATCCTTCCTAAATACGCATGTATGAAACAGGAATGGAAAGACAGAATGGAATACATAACTCATTTTTATATGGATTTGGGTTACAAGAACTGCTATGTTGGTGTTATGCAGATGGAGTATGATGGAATCAAATTCTATTTCATCGACAATGAATATTATTTCAGTGGACCGAAGCCATATGATGCGGTGCCTTGGGATCTTGAGAAATTTGCATTTTTCTCTAAAGCGGTTCTTTCAGTGCTCCCTGTGATTGGATTCCGTCCTGATATTATTCACTGCCATGACTGGCAGACAGGCCTTGTTCCTGTTTACCTTCATGACAGCTTCCAGCAGAATGAATTTTTCTGGAACATTAAAACGATTATGACAATACATAACCTGAAATTCCAGGGGGTATATGACGTTAAGACTGTGCAGGGAATTACAGGTCTTTCCGATTATTATTTTGCGCCGGACAAGCTGGAAGCATATAAGGATGCGAACTTCCTGAAAGGCGGTATTGTATTTGCAGATGCAGTTACGACAGTAAGTAATACTTATGCAGAGGAAATTAAGACACCGTTTTACGGCGAACGTTTGGATGGACTTATGTGTGCACGCTCCAACAGTTTGCGCGGTATTGTGAACGGTATTGATTATGATTTGTTTAATCCGGAAACAGACCAGTACATCACAAAGAATTATAATGCAACCACATTCCGTAAAGAAAAAGTTAAAAATAAACTTCAGCTCCAGAGAGATTTAGGTCTGACAGAAGACCCGAAAACGATGATGATAGGTATTGTATCCCGTCTGACAGACCAGAAAGGTTTTGACCTGATTGCTTATATTATGGATGAGCTCTGCCAGGATGCAGTACAGATTGTTGCTCTTGGTACAGGAGATGAACGCTACGAAAATATGTTCCGCCATTTTGACTGGAAATATCACGGCAAGGTTTCTGCGCAGATTTATTATGATGAGGCAATGTCACATCGTATTTATGCGGCAGCTGACGCATTCCTTATGCCGTCTCTCTTTGAGCCTTGCGGATTGAGCCAGCTGATGAGTCTCCGTTACGGAACACTTCCGATTGTCAGAGAAACAGGCGGTCTGAAGGATACAGTAGAACCTTTCAACGAAATTGAAGGAACAGGAACAGGATTTTCTTTCCGCAATTACAATGCCCATGAAATGCTTAACACCATCCGCAATGCAGAGCGAATCTATTATGATAAAAAACGCGACTGGAACAAAATGGTTGACCGCGCGATGGCGGCAGATTTCTCATGGAATAATTCTGCACGTCAGTATGAAGAAATGTATAACTGGCTGATTGGAGAATAATTTAAAGAGAATCAGAGATACTATCTTCTGTAAACAACTTACAGGAGGTAGTGTTATGACACAAATTTCAGAATTGGATTTACAGAATCTGCGCCACCTTATTGGAGGGTATGAGACCACTCACTGTAAAATGGATGCGTATGCACAGCAGGCTATGGACATGGAAGTGAAACAGTTTTTTCAGAAATCTTCACAGTCCGCGGTACAGAGTAAGCAGCAACTAATGCAATTTTTACAGTAGGAGGCAGAATATGGACGAGAAAACAATGGTGGTAGATACTCTGACAGGAATCAATGGTGAGCTGGTTCGCTATGGGGAGATGATTACCCAGACAGAGAATCCACAGCTTAAACAGACATTGAAGCAGATGAGAAATCAGTGTGAAATGTCGCAGGAAGAAATTTACGGAATTGCCCGCAACAGAGGATATTATGTTCCGGCAGCACAGGCGACAAGAGAAGAAGTGGATCATGTCCGCTCTGTTTTGAGTCAGGGCTGATTCTGAAAACAGTATAAGTAATTTTAAGCCAGAGGCATCATAGGATGCTTTCTGGCTTTTTTTGCTTACAATAAAAATGTCGGATTTTGTCGACGAAAATTGTACATTGTTTACAAGGAAATGCTTGACATTTTAGAGGAAGTATACTACTATGGTGATAGAAATACGAACGTAAGTTCGCAATGGGCGAAAAGTGAGCGTAAGGAGGTTATATAGATGATTAACGAAGAGAAACAGAAAGCATTGGAGGCGGCCCTTGGGCATATTGAGAAGCAGTATGGTAAGGGATCCGTTATGAAGTTGGGAGAATCCAGAGCCAATATGCAGATTGAGACAGTTCCTACAGGTTCTCTCAGTCTTGATATTGCACTTGGTGTCGGCGGAGTTCCTAAAGGACGTATTATTGAGATATATGGACCTGAGTCCAGTGGTAAAACTACAGTAGCTTTACATATGGTGGCAGAGGTTCAGAAGCGTGGAGGTATTGCGGGTTTTATCGATGCAGAACACGCATTGGATCCTGTTTATGCAAAGAATATCGGTGTAGATATTGATAATCTTTATATATCCCAGCCGGATAACGGTGAGCAGGCGCTTGAAATTACAGAGACGATGGTTCGTTCCGGAGCAGTTGACATTGTAATCGTGGACTCTGTGGCAGCCCTTGTTCCCAAGGCTGAGATTGACGGAGATATGGGAGACAGCCATGTGGGGCTTCAGGCGCGTCTGATGTCTCAGGCTCTTCGTAAGCTCACTGCTGTAATCAGTAAGTCTAATTGTGTGGTTATTTTTATCAACCAGCTTCGTGAGAAAGTGGGGGTTATGTTTGGTAATCCGGAAACGACTACAGGAGGTCGTGCTTTGAAGTTCTACTCTTCCATCCGATTGGACGTGCGCCGGGTAGAAACACTCAAGCAGGGTGGAGATATGGTAGGAAACCATACCAGAATCAAGGTTGTTAAAAATAAGGTGGCGCCTCCGTTTAAACAGGCAGAGTTTGACATCATGTTCGGTACAGGTATTTCAAAAGAGGGGGATATTCTTGACCTTGCAGCAGACTGCTCTATTATCAATAAGAGCGGCGCATGGTATGCTTACCAGGGAGATAAGATTGGTCAGGGACGTGAGAATGCCAAGAAATTCCTGAAAGAACATCCGGAAATCTGTGATGAGATTGAGAAGAAGGTAAGAATTCATTATCATCTTTTGCCAGGAGAAGATACAGAAGCGGAAGAAACAGAGACCGTGATAACAGCCGGGGAAGAGGAAATAGAGGAATAATCCATGACGATACTTCCTGAAGAAATCAAAAAAGCCAGAAGGAAAGCCATGCAACTTTTGGAACATATGGATCGCACTGAGAAAGTGCTGTCAGACAGGCTTCGCCAGGCTGGATTTTCAGAAAGAGCAGTAGCAGACGCCATGGCTTATGTGAAATCGTATGGTTATCTTGACGACAGTCGATATGCCAGAACATATATTGCCTATCGTATGGAGACAAAGAGTCGTCAGAAACTGATTCAGGAGCTCCAGCAAAAAGGTGTGGACAGGCAGACTGCGGCGGAAGCCTGGGAGGAAGAGGCTGCTTTGAATCAGCCTGATGAACGCGAAATTCTCAGGAGAAATGTAGAGAAGAAATATCAGGCAAATACGGAACTGAATGAAAAAGAGATGCGTCGGCTTCAGGGATATCTGGTGCGCCGCGGCTTTCAGTTTCATGATATTTCAGCGGTATTAGAAGAAATGAATATCCGTATTTCCTATGAAACTCAGTTCCATGAGGTATGAAAAATAAAACAGGAATTGTCGAAAAAGTTTGTACATTAAGAGCAGATAAGGCTGTTTTACAGGAAAATAGGAGCGGATTGTCAAAAATGGAATAAAAAACAGTAAATATATGTTAAATTCTTGCAGGGCAACTTCATAAAAACTTGACATAAGTATCAGAAACAGATATACTATTATTGTTGTATTTGTACAATGAAAACTAAATAAGGAGGTGCTCCTGTGACAACAACAATTATTGTTGCAATTGTCGCTGTGATGGTCGCGCTACTTATTGCGGTTCCTGTTACTTGCAAGGTCGCTGTGAACAATAAGGTCAAAAAAGACGCAGAAATTGTAGGGACAGCGGAAGACAAAGCAAGAAGCATTATAGATGAAGCCCTGAAAACGGCGGAAACTAAAAAAAGAGAAGCTTTATTGGAAGTCAAAGAAGAATCTCTCCGTACAAAAAATGAATTGGAGAAAGAAACCAAGGAACGAAGAAACGAACTGCAGAAGTATGAAAACCGTGTTTTATCTAAGGAAGCAGCCGTAGATAAAAAAGCGGAAGTAGTTGAAAAGCGTGAAGCAGAGTGCACAGCGAGAGCAGCCGAAGTGCAGAAAAAGGAAAAAAGAGTAGAAGAACTTGAGCAGAAAGGAGTACAGGAACTGGAACGTGTTTCAGGTCTGACCTCCGAACAGGCAAAGGAAGAGTTACTCAAATCTGTAGAAGATGATGTCAAGGTAGATGTGGCCAGACTTTACAGAGAGCTTGAGAACAGAGCAAAGGAAGAGGCTGGGAAGAAAGCCAAAGAATATGTGGTAAATGCTATTCAGAAATGTGCGGTTGACCATGTGTCTGAAGCAACTATTTCTGTAGTCCAGCTTCCGAGTGATGAAATGAAAGGTCGTATTATCGGTCGTGAGGGAAGAAATATCCGTACACTGGAAACATTGACAGGTGTTGATCTTATCATTGACGATACTCCGGAGGCAGTGGTATTATCCGCGTTTGATCCGATTCGCCGCGAGATTGCCCGTGTGGCTCTCGAGAAGCTGATTGTGGATGGACGTATCCATCCGGCAAGAATTGAAGAGATGGTGGAGAAAGCGCAGAGAGAAGTGGAATCTCAGATTCGTGAAGAAGGTGAGACAGCAGCGATGGATGTAGGTGTTCATGGTATTCATCCGGAATTGTTGAAACTTCTCGGAAGAATGAAATTCCGTTCAAGTTATGGACAGAATGCACTGAAGCATTCCATCGAAGTTGCTCAGTTAGCAGGAATGCTGGCTGGTGAAGTTGGTGTAGATGTGCGTGTAGCGAAACGTGCCGGACTTCTTCACGATATTGGTAAGTCTATTGACCATGAAGTTGAAGGATCTCATATTCAGATCGGGGTAGATCTCTGTAGAAAGTATAAGGAGTCTGCTGTAGTAATTAATGCAGTAGCTTCACATCATGGTGACGTAGAACCGGAATCCCTTATCGCATGTATTGTTCAGGCGGCAGATGCAATTTCCGCAGCCAGACCGGGTGCGAGAAGAGAAACTCTGGAAACATATACCAACAGACTGAAACAGTTGGAAGATATCACCAACCAGTTCAAAGGTGTTGATAAATCCTTTGCAATTCAGGCAGGTCGTGAAATTCGTGTTATGGTATTGCCGGATCATATCAACGATGCAGATATGGTAATTCTGGCCAGAGACATTGCGAAACAGATCGAAGCAGAGCTTGAATATCCAGGTCAGATCAAGGTTAATGTGATCCGTGAAAGCAGAGCGATTGACTACGCGAAATAAAAGTTCTTTACGAATTGCAAATATGAACACTGTAAATTATGTGAATAGACATAATTTACAGTGTTTTTTTCTGCATAAAAAACAAAATCCTACCGTAGACTGGTACAGGGTGAAGCTATGAAAAAAAGAATAAATTCTGACAGAAAAAAAGGGTTTCCGGGGCTGGTATTATTTCTGGGGGGATTTTTGCTCGGGAATCTTATTCCTAATATTTTGTGGAAGATGGAATGGCAGCAGAAAACAATAGCCTCTGTATATCTTCTGGAAATTTTTGTGGATAGAGGGATTTCAGGAAGAGAATATTTGCTGGAACTTTTGAGAATGAGAGGAAGCTATTATATTTTATGTACAATTTGTGGATGTTCAGTGTTTGGGGTACCGGTTGCAGTTGCGGGAACAATTCTTTTCGGAGCAGAACTTGGATCGTTGTTTGCTATGTCAGTGCTGAGTTTCGGATTGTCAGGCGGACTGGTATGGATTGGACTTTTGCTTCCCCAGTATTTGATCTATGTTCCGGTAACGCTTTGTTTTATGTCATGGATTTTTGAACTTTCTTTTGGAATATGGAAAAATCGGGGGATTTTTCCGGAAAAAGCAGGGCGTTTTGCAGGAAAGGTGATTCTTGGAGCACTCATATATATGGGAGGTATTTTCTTGGAATGTTACGTGAATCCGTGGGTTACAGAGAAAATCCTTGGATTTGCAGATTTATTTTAAAAAAATTTCACAAGATATTGTATCTGGTTGCCATAACATACTCGATATTTGGTGTTTTTTGTCGAAAATGCTCTGTTTTAAAGGGATTGAGAAGAAAAAAGGGTTTGATTTTATGTCAAATACACAGTATAATACAGATACATTTTACGTATGAAACAGGAAGTAGACGGCATGGAAAAAGAGATACAGGCATTTATTGCATATTTACATAATACGAAAAAGACATCAGCAAATACAGAAGTATCTTATCAGAGAGATCTCAAAAAGATGAGTTCCTTTTTTTCTGACAGAGGAATCAGAGGAGTCGAGGACGTTCATGAACTGGAACTGGAAGGTTATATCAGTTTTATGGAAAGGGAGAAGTTTGCATCATCCTCAATTTCCAGAAGTGTGGCATCAGTCAGGGCTTTTTTTCAGTTTCTTGTTAAAGAAAAAATTATTGACAGAGATCCATCTGAGAATCTGAAATCGCCAAAAGTGGAGAAAAAAACGCCGGAAATACTGACAATTGAGGAAGTAGACAGACTTTTGGAGCAGCCTAATCTTCAAACTCCAAAGGGGATCAGGGATGCTGCAATGCTGGAGCTTCTTTATGCGACAGGAATGAGAGTGAGTGAACTTCTTCATTTGCAGGTACAGGATGTGAATCTTCAAATGGGATATGTAGTTTGTCATGAGAGTGGGAAAGAAAGGATTATCCCCATTGGAGGTCCAAGCAGGAAAGCGCTTGTAAAATATATGGAGAGTACAAGGGGCATTTTCGTAAAAGACCAGCAGGAAAGCGCATTGTTTACAAATTGTTCAGGTAAGGCAATGAGTCGTCAGGGATTCTGGAAAGTGCTGAAAGGTTATGCTGACGAAGCTGGGATCAAGCATGATATTACACCTCATACGCTGAGACATTCCTTTGCTGTTCATATGTTACAGAATGGTGCAGATTTGAGAAGTGTACAGGAAATGCTAGGGCATTCTGATATTTCCACTACACAGATTTATTTGGGGATGAACGTAAATAAGATGAGAGATGTGTACATGAAAGCGCATCCAAGACATTGATTGAGAAGTATAAAAGTTTGCCGGACAGAATGTATCTGTCCGGCAGTTTTCGTTCACAGGAAATTTTATCCTATCAGCACATCTGGGCAATCGTATGAAGAAGCTGTTCTGTTTCGTTCCATCCGAGACAGGGATCTGTAATGGATTTGCCGTAAATGTGGTCAGAGCCGATTTTCTGGCATCCGGGTTCGATATAGCTTTCAATCATGAGACCTTTGACCAGAGTTCGAAGTTCAGGATCCACAATGCGGCTGTGAAGAACTTCCTTGGCAATACGAATCTGCTGTTCGTACTGTTTGTTGGAGTTGGAGTGATTAGTATCAATAATGACTGCCGGATTTTTCAGGTTTTTAAGCTGATATTTTTCCCAGAGAAGGCGCAAATCCTCATAGTGGTAGTTCGGAATTGCTTCTCCGTGTTTGTTTACGGCACCGCGGAGAATAGTATGGGCCAGTTCATTTCCTGTGGTTTCTACTTCCCAGCCTCTGTAGATAAATCGATGACTGCCCTGAGCTGCAACAACGGAGTTGAGCATAACAGAATAATCTCCGCTGGTAGGATTTTTCATACCGGCAGGTATATCCATGCCGCTGACTGTAAGACGATGCTGCTGATCCTCTACAGAGCGTGCACCTACTGCAACATAGGAAAGAAGGTCAGAAAGATAACGGTAGTTTTCCGGATAAAGCATTTCATCTGCGCAGGTAAGACCGCTCACCTGGATAGCATGTATGTGCATTTTTCGGATAGCAACCAGTCCGGCGAGAAGATTTGGCTTTTTTTCAGGGTCCGGCTGATGAACCATTCCCTTATACCCCTCTCCAGTGGTCCTTGGCTTGTTTGTATAAACTCTTGGGATAATCAAAACTTTATCCCGGATTTCATCTTGAACTTTTGCCAGACGTTCCAGATAATCGCAGACAGCATCTTCGTTGTCAGCAGAGCAGGGACCTACAATTGCCAGAAATTTTTCTGATTTTCCGGTGAATACATCCCGTATTTCCTGATCTCGTTTTTCTTTTAGTGCCTGAATATTTGCATCAATGGGATATTGGCTGCGTATCTCTTCAGGTGTCGGTAATTTTTTAATGAAATCAAATCCCATATTCGTGTCTCCTTTAAAACAGATTCCTTTGTGATTCAAAATTTAGTATAACCCAATTTTTTTTCTGTGTCGATAGATATCTTATGTTTTACGGATGATTTTTGTGAGAAGTATCAGGTGGAGGAGGGTCAGTATAAGTTCTGCAAGCAGGATTCCGTACAGATAACCGCGAATGCCTAAGAGTGGAATTGCAAAGAGTACGAAACTTAACCGGACAGAAATACTGATTACGCTGTGCAGGAGGCATAGACCTGCTTTTCCTAGACCGTGCAGAATACTGGTAAGGGTTGTGTTCAGATACAAAAACGGGCAGATAAAAGAAAGTGTTCGTATGTATGTTCCGGCAGTGGCATTGTGGAAAAGAAAGGATCCCAGAAAATCTCCCAGAAAAAGGAAAAGAAACATACAGACAATACCCATGATGGAACAGCAATAAAAGAGCTGTCGGGTCACACGCCTGATTTTCTCGTTTTTTCCAAGAGCCTGTAACTGAGCAACAGAGGGCATCAACATTACAGCGGCGGAGTTAGTCAGTGTTCCGGGAAAAAGAATCAGAGGCATGGCCATTCCTGTAAAAATTCCATATATACTCATGGTTTCCCGGCTGTTTAAGCCATATATCCGAAGCCGTTGGGGGATTAAAACCATTTCCATACTGCTTAGTACCGTCAGGAGAACCTTGTTTATAGTCAGTGGAAAGGAAATGTGAAAAAGTTCCTGACAGAGAGAGGGAACTCCTTTGATTCGAAAAAGGGAATAACTGTTTTGGTGAAAATGGATGCCTATACATAACAGAGAAACAAAAGCGGAAGCAACTTCACCTGCCAGAGTGCCGCCAACAGCAATTGCAGGAGTGACAGGACGTTCTTCTGAAATAAATATTACAGAGAGAAAATAGCAGGTACTTACACGTATCATTTGTTCGAGCAACTGGACAAAAGAAGGGATTCCTGTCTGTTTCCGGGCAAAATAATAACTATTGATACAGGTGTGCAGAGTGCCGAGAGGAAAAGAAAAGGCAAGTATTCGAATGAGGGAGTTCGTCTGAGGTGCTTTCAGGATTTCTAAAGCGAAAAAGTCGGAATGTTCATAAATAAAACAAGAAAGGAAAGAGGCTGTTGCTGCGGATAGGATACTTCCAATCCAGAAAAAATCTCCGGCTTTTTTCTTTTGTCCCAATGCTGTACAAGATGCACAGAGACGGGAGATCGCAATCTGCATGCCGGAAACAGAAATGGCCATTACAAGACTCTGAAGCGGCAGGATAAGCTGGAAGAGTCCAAGTCCCTGTGCACCAATGGTATGGGAAAGGAATATTCTATAAAAGAAACCGATGAACCGGCTTAATAAACCGGCGCAGGTAAGAAGCAGGGTACCTCTGATAAGGCGATTTTTTGACATAATAAAAACCTGGACTTTTTTAGTTAGTATATTCATAAAACCATCTTGACAGAACAGAAACTTTCTGTTAAAGTAAAAAAGAAATCCGAGGAAAACACTAGGAATTAAAAAGAGGTGAGGAAATGAAACTGTCAACACGAGCACGTTACGGCCTTCGGGCACTCATCGATTTAGGATTATATAGCAAAGATGAAACAATCTCGCTCCAGAGTATAGCAGGGAGACAGAATATATCCGTAAGTTATCTGGAACAGATTATGGCTCTTCTCAAGAAGGCAGGAATCGTAAAAAGTTCCAGAGGCGCCTGTGGTGGATATCAACTTGGTAAATCTGCGGCGGAAATTTCAGTAGGTGAGATATTAAGAGTTCTGGAAGGTAATCTCAATGCGGCGGTATGTGAGGAAGAAACCTGTCAGGGAGCAGATATCTGCGTGGCAAAAATAGTATGGAAACGTATTAATGACGGTATTACAAATGCGGTAGACACTCTTATGCTCAGTGAGCTTATAGAAGAGAGCAGACGGATGCGAGAAAAGAATGCAGGAATAGAATAGAGAGCAGGAGGACGAGATATGATTTATTTAGATAATGCAGCGACAACAAAAACGGCGCCTGAGGTTGTTCAGGCAATGTTGCCGTATTTTACAGAATGTTACGGAAATCCGTCAAGTGTTTATGACTTTGCGGGAAAGAGTAAGGAGGCTGTTACAACAGCCAGAGAGCAGATTGCAAAAGTGATCGGTGCAAAGAAAGAAGAAATATATTTCACAGCAGGCGGCTCAGAAGCAGATAACTGGGCTCTGAAAGCAGCTTTTGAATTTTTTAAGGGAAAAGGAAACCACATTATCACAACGAAAATTGAGCATCATGCCATCCTTCATACCTGTGAATATCTGGAGAAGCGCGGCGCAAGGATTACTTACCTTGATGTAGATGAAAACGGAGTGGTGAAACTTGATGAGCTTGAAAAAGCAATTACACCGGAAACAATTCTGATTTCCGTTATGTTTGCAAATAATGAAATCGGAACTATTCAGCCTATTAAGGAGATCGGGCTGATTGCCAGAGAACACGGGATTTTATTTCATACAGATGCTGTTCAGGCATTTGGTCAGGTGCCGATTAATGTAGATGAGATGAACATTGATATGTTAAGCTCCAGCGGACATAAGATTAACGGACCGAAAGGAATCGGCTTCTTATATATCCGCAAGGGTGTAAAAATCCGTTCTTTTGTTCATGGTGGAGCCCAGGAGCGTAAGCGCCGTGCAGGCACGGAAAATGTGCCGGGTATCGTTGGATATGGTGTTGCGGCAGCCAGAGCGCTTAATACTATGAAGGAGCGTACAGCCAGAGAAATCGAATTAAGAGACTATATGATTGAGCGAATCATGAAGGAAATCCCCTATGTAAAGCTTAATGGAGATTCGGTGAAACGTCTTCCTAATAATGTAAACGTAAGTTTCCATTTCATTGAGGGAGAATCGCTGCTCCTTATGTTGGATTCTTTTGGAATCTGCGCATCCAGTGGTTCAGCCTGTACATCCGGTTCTCTGGATCCGTCCCATGTGCTGCTTGCTATCGGACTTCCCCATGAGATTGCGCATGGTTCTCTTCGCCTTACATTAAGTGAGGAGACGACAAAAGAAGAAATTGATTTCACAGTAGATAAATTAAGAGATATTGTGCAGAATTTAAGAAATATGTCTCCATTATATGAAGACTTTATAAAAAAACAGAAATAATCATTAAAGTATTATAAAACTACTTGTCAGGAGGAAAAAATAATGTATAGTGAGAAAGTAATGGACCATTTCCAGAATCCACGTAATGTGGGAGAAATAGAGAATGCCAGCGGTGTAGGTACAGTAGGAAACGCCAAGTGCGGTGATATTATGAGAATCTTTTTGGATATTGATGAAGAGACAAAAATTATTAAAGACTGTAAATTTAAAACCTTCGGATGTGGAGCTGCGGTTGCGACAAGCAGTATGGCAACAGAGCTGGTAAAAGGCAAAACGATCGAGGAGGCTATGAAACTGACGAACAAAGCAGTTATGGAGGCACTGGACGGACTTCCTCCGGTGAAAGTACATTGTTCCCTTCTTGCAGAGGAGGCAGTCCATGCGGCGCTTTGGGATTATGCTCAGAAACACGGTATTGTTATCGAAGGTCTTGAGAAACCGAAATCCGATATCCATGAAGGTGAAGAGGAAGACGAGGAAGAATACTGATGAATAAAGAAAAAATAATCGTAGGTCTGTCAGGCGGTGTAGATTCTTCTGTGGCGGCTTACCTGCTGAAAGAAGAAGGGTATGACGTAATCGGAGTGACTATGTCGCATTTTAAAGAACAAAATCTTCTCCCCGGAGAAAAAAGTTCGACAGAGCAGATTGTGGAAGATGCGAAAAAAGTTGCAGATTTTCTGGAAATACCGCACTATGTGATAGATGTCTGTCCACAGTTTAAAGAAAATGTAATCGATTATTTTACAAAAGAATATATTTCCGGCAGAACTCCGAATCCATGCGTAGTCTGTAATCGTTATATAAAGTGGAAGGCAATTATGGAAGAGGGAGAGAGACTTGGCGCATACCTTATGGCGACCGGGCATTATGCCCAGATTGCAAAGCTTTCTAATGGCAGATATACTCTCAAGAATTCCATAACTGCGGCGAAAGACCAGACGTATGCATTGTACGGACTGACACAGGAACAGTTATCCAGAACCAGAATGCCTGTCGGAAGTTATGAAAAAGATGAAATTCGTAAAATTGCAGAGAGAATCGGACTTCCGGTTGCGAAAAAGCCGGACAGCATGGAAATCTGTTTTATCCCTGATGGGGATTATGCGAAATTCATTGCAGAGAATACGGGGATTACAGTTCCCAAAGGAAACTATGTTAGTATAAATGGAGAAATTCTCGGACAGCATCAGGGAATCATCCATTATACGGTAGGACAACGTAAGGGACTGAATCTTTCCATGGGGCGTCCGGTTTTCGTTACACAGATC
>Scooby_p1__coassemble_500_pt1 | contig 20644 bp, 13 predicted proteins | sample Scooby_p1__metabat2_low_PE_018 | metagenome-assembled genome bin Scooby_p1 | reverse complement strand
ACAGCTCCGGTCACCACAGCAGCCGCAGACATTTTGTCAAGAGAAAGTTCCCTGTACCAGTTATTAAATAAGTGCTGCAAAAGATACATACTCTCCTGCGGATAATCCCCTGCCACCAGATACGCCTCCCGAAATACCTTGAAGGCATTGAGAAGAGACAGTACCGTAATTGTAAAAAAAGAAGGCATAAGATTGGGCAGTGTAATAGAAAGAAAGCATTTCCACTCTCCGGCTCCATCCACCTTTGCAGCCTCATAAAGAGCCTGCGGAATCGCTGCCAGTCCAGCCATCCAGAGTATCATATCGTATCCCAGATTCCTCCAGAGATAACTGGCAACAAGAACATAAAAAGAAGCGTCTGTATTCATCCAGTCCAATGCAGGAAGAGATAAAGCAGCCAGAACCCCGTTAAGAATCCCTCTCTTATGAAACAGAAGCTTCCATAAAAGCACCACCGATGCTACCGGAATCGCCATGGGAAGGAGAAACGTACTTTTCAAAAGCTGCTGCATTTTTTTCTGCCTTGTAAGAATCACGGCAATCAAAAGAGACAGACATACCAGAAGAGGAATACAGACAAGAAAGAACCGCAGCGTATTCATGGCGGCAAGACGAAACGCGCGGTTTTCAAACACTGCCACATAATTTTGGATTCCTGTAAATTCCCCGCTCACTGCCCCGAAAAAAGACCGCCTCACCACATCCATACTCGGAATCAGCCAGAAAAGACTGACTCCGGCAAGACTTGGAAGTACAAACAACAGCCCTTTCCATGAGCCTTTCTTATATTTTCTCATAAATTTGTTTTCCTCCGTAATACCTTCGCTCTGTACAACAATACAAAGCGTATATTTTCTGTGTTATCCTTAAGATAGCACAGTCATCTCTAAGGAATCTCTAAACTCCTTCCCGTCTTTTTCCGAAAAGCTTAAGAAATTCTTTTGTTTCTTTAGAGGAAGTTTAGAGAAAACACTGTTATCCTAAAAGCATCCTAGCTGTTGAACCTCTTCACAGTTACAGGTAAAATAAAAATAAGAACAGGAGGATGCAATATGCATAAAAATAAACAAATTACAAAGGGAGTCGCTTTCGCAGCAGCCGTTGCCCTTGCAGGAATGAGTCTTTCCGCATGTCAGAGCGGCGCGGCGGACAAAGGTTCCGATAACGGCATCTCCAAATCATCAGAAAATACAGAAGCCCCGGCTTCTGAGGAAAAAGCAATGGGACGCTATCTGGAGGAGACTATTTCCGTACCTGAAGATGCGGGCAGTATCAGGAAATTCAAAATTCTTGATTCCGGTGTATACAGAATTCTTTATGAAAACAAGGATTTCACCCTCTGTATGGCAGAATCTCAGGATCAGGGCAAAACATGGAGTGAGGGCAAACCTGCTGCAGAGCTTCTCGGTCTTGAGAAATCCAGTTACTACTTCCCGGCTTCGGCGCTTGCCTCTGACGGCGGTATTTTCTTTACAGGTTACCCTTCTTCCGAAAATCAGGAGGAAGCGCTGCCCAGCCGTTATTTCTACCTTTCTCCGGAAGGAGAAATCCGGGAACTGGATTTAAGCGCTTCCTTAAAAGACGACTATATTTTTATCGGTGATTTTACTGCCCAAAATACGATTCTGCTCCAGCCGATTTCCAACGGCATTATGGAATTTGACACAGACGGCACCCTTTTAAATCACTACGAAAAAGGCGGTCATTCCGAATGCTTCGGCACTTCCGGAAAATATCTGACTGTCACTATTGACGGCACAGTTCACTATTATAATCTGGAAACAGGTAAGCCGGTAGACAATATGGATGCCCTCACCACTCAGATGAGCTCCAATCCCGGCAATCTGGAACTGACAAACACCTCCACCGTTCCCTTTGCTTTCACAGACGGAGACGATGAAAAGAGCCTTTTCTATGTAGATTCCACAGGGCTGTACCGTTATGCAGAAGGGGGAAATACTGTGGAGCAGCTCATTGACGGAAGCCTGAATTCCATCAGTTCTCCTGCTACCGGCTTTACAGATCTGGAACGTGACAAAGACGGAAACTTCTATCTTACAGGCGTGGATTACAGTTCTGAGTCAGCATCCCGGGGATTCATTTACAAATACACCTATGACTCCAATACTTCTGCTGTGCCGGGCACAGAATTAAAAATCTATACTCTGAATGAGAGCAGTCTCCTGAAGCAGGCGGCAACGGTCTTCCAGAAAAAATATCCGGATATCTATCTCAATATCCAGACAGGAATGAGCGGAGACGATTCCTTTACCTCCTCCGACGCTGTCAAGGTTCTGAATACAGAAATCATGGCAGGCAAGGGACCTGACCTCCTTCTTCTGGACGGACTTCCGGAGGATACCTATATTGAAAAGGGGCTTCTGGAAGACATCAGCGGACTTTTCTCAGAGGCAGAGCTTCTTGATAATATAAAGGACGCCTACACCGGCGAAGATGGAAAAATCTATGCAATGCCTGTGAAATTCGCTATCCCTCTGCTTCAGGGCAAAAAAGAGGACATTGCCTCTGTCACAGACCTGACTTCTCTGGCTGACCTGGCAGAAGCACACAAAGACGAGTATGAAGCTTTCCGCCTCTTCTCATACAGTACCATGTCACCGGGCTTACTTTTGAAATGTCTTACAGATGTAAATATGCCGGCATGGCTCAAAGAGGACGGCACTCTGGATGGCGATGCTGTCGCCTCTTTCCTCGAAGACAGCAACCGGATTTATCAGACCAGCGCAGACATTGTAAAAGAATTAATTGCCGAATACGGAGAAGATTCCTTCTCTGCCCTGTCCTCAGAATACAGCAGACACAATATGGGCATCGGAGGTTCTACACTGAGCGTTCTCGGAGGTAATTCACAGGCTGAATTCGGAGGTCTGTTTTCTCCTTCTGAGCTCAGCTATGTGGATTCTGTAAATAAAGCAGATTCTTCTCTTGGCGTGAAACTCTGGGATGGTCAGAGCAAAAATACCTTCTATCCTGAGCAGATTATAGGAATCAGCGCCAAGTCTGCAAATAAAGAAGCTGCGCAGAAATTCCTCTCCTTCCTCTTCAGTGAAGAAGGTCAGAAAATCGGCGCAGAAGTCGGTCTTCCTGTAAACAGAACCATTTATGAGGATGTAACTTACTGGACACAGGGGACTCCGGGTAAAGTTATCAGCGTTGCCGGCACCGGAAACAATCAGACAAAAGAATATACAAAACTGGAAATTTGCCTTCCTTCTGAAGAAACAGTAAAGGAAATCATCGCTTTGGGCAAAACCCTCACCGTACCTTCCAAGGACAACGCCATCATTCAGAATGCAGTCCTTGACGCAGGAACACGCTACATTAACGGAGAATTATCTCTGGAAGAAGCTGTCAACGCAGTTACACAGGAAGTAAATTTATATTTATCTGAATAAGCAAATGAGGGGCGTGTGAAAAAACTTTCGTTTTTTCACACGCCCTTTTTATTTCTCATTTATACACTTCCATCACATAACCTACGCCTCTCACAGTTCTGAGGTCTAACGTGCTCTCCACAGTTTTCAGTCTCCGCCTGAGAAAATGAATGTAATTATCAAGATTTCCTTCTTCCACATCGCTTTCCAGTCCCCATACGCGGTTCAGGAGTACGTTTCTCGGCAGAGTCTGCCCCGGATTTCGCAAAAACACCTCCAGAAGCTCTCCCTCCCGTTTCGACAGCGTACACTCTTTTCCATTTCCTTTCAGCCGGTTGTCTTCCGGATCGAAGCTTATATCTCCAAGATTCAGAAGAGACGTTTCCTTCCAGTTTCCCGGACGCCTGAAAATGCAGCGGATGCGGGCAAGAAGCTCAGAAAAAGCAAATGGCTTCACCATATAATCATCTGCGCCGCAGTTTAATCCCGTAAGCCTGTCATTGAGTTCCCCCAGAGCAGTAAGCATAATCACCGGCGTGGAAACATGCGCTTTTCGCGCAGCCTTCAATACAGAAACGCCGTCCATAGAAGGAAGCATCCTGTCAAGAATTACCAGATCGTGAGCTTTTTCCTGCATGTAATAAAGACCTTCCTCCCCGTCTGTACAGACGTCCGTCTCAAATCCTTCTTTTTCAAGCTGAAACCTCACAGATTCCGCCAGATCTCTATCGTCTTCAATCATCAGTATTTTCAATATAAAACCGCCTTTCTCTCGCATTATATTTTTTATCATATCACAAAATTCTCTATTTTTTCTGTAAAAAATACTGAATTTAGATTTAATTTAAAGATTTCCATGTTATACTGAGCCTGTTAAGATACATCCATCATATTCAAAAAGGAGATGCCTATGTTTCGCAAATTTCATATACAGATGACTATTTTCTCCACCTTTATCACAAGTACGATACTCGTCCTCATGGCCATTGCCTGCCTGTTTATTTCCGAAAAAGGCACAAGGGACAATATCTATACCTCCTTCCGGGATAATGCCAGCTCCTGTATTGCCCATCTTGAAAATCAGACCCTCATTTCCCATCAGTGGATTCAGAAAACAGAAAATTCCTACGGGCTGCATATTGATATCAGAGATAATGGAAATCCTCTCTTTTTTCAGAAACTCAATCCCGATACCGAAGTATCCGACGCAATGGAAAAAGCAACGGAAATATCAAGAGACACTCAGGGGCTTGACCTTACAACAACAGGAAATATGATTACAAAAACTGCTTATTTTAAAATGGCGCCTTATTACGCTGCCACTGCCCTCATTCCGAAAAAACAGGGAACCTTAAGTGTTATCATTCTCTACCCTCTGGATTCCCTGAACAGGCAGCTTGCCACCCAGAGATTTTTCTTTGCAGGCGCAGTTCTGGCAGCTATTGCGGCTCTTGGCGTTTTTTCATGGTTTTTTACCAGAAAAATGATTCTGCCTCTGGAGGAAAGTCAACGAAAACAGACGCAATTTATTGCTGCAGCCTCCCATGAGCTTCGCTCTCCTCTTGCAGTCATTCTTTCCGGTATCTCCGCCCTGAAAAAAGCAGAGGCCGAGGAACAGCCCCGCTTTCTCAGTCTTATTGAAAAAGAAGGAACAAGAATGTCAAGACTTGTAAACGATATGCTTTCCCTTGCAAACGCAGACAACCATTCCTGGACAATGTTCCCCTCTTCCTGTGAGCTGGATACTCTGCTCCTTGACACCTACGAAAAATACGACTCCCTGATGGCAAAAAAACATCTGCGTTTTCATATAAATCTCCCTGATTCCTCTCTTTCTCCCTGTATTTGCGACCCGGGAAGAATCAGTCAGGTTCTCGGGATTCTTCTTGACAATGCCATAAGCTATGTTCCGGAAGGAGGAACTGTCTGCCTTTCCTTAGAAGAGACAGAAAGCGATTTCCGGATTTCTGTCTCAGACAATGGTCCCGGTATTCCGGATGAAGCAAAAAAGACCATCTTTCAACGCTTCTACCGGGCTTCTGATTCCCGAAATGACAAATCTCATTTTGGTCTTGGCTTATGCATTGCCAAAGAAATCATCGTTTTACACAAGGGAAGTATTGCAGTAACCGACGCTCCCGAAAGCGGCGCTTTATTCCTTATCAGACTTCCAAAGTAAACATACTTCTAAAAAACCAAAAGGACTTTTGCAAATGATAAAACATCTGCCGAAGTCCTTTTATGATTTCCTTATTAATTATTCACTTCTAAGCGCATCAATCGGATTTAAGTTCGCTGCTTTCACAGACGGGAGCAGTCCGAAGACAACACCGATCACTGTAGAAAACAGAACTGCAACAAGAATCGCCGGTACACTGATTGCCGTAGGCGAGCCCGAGAATTTGCCCACCACCTTCGACAATCCAATGCCCAGAACAACTCCTACAATTCCGCCAATACTAGTAAGTACAGCCGCCTCTGTAAGGAACTGTCCGAGAATTGTTTTCTTTCTGGCTCCGATTGCCTTCTTCAAACCAATTTCCCTTGTTCTTTCTGTAACAGAAACAAGCATGATATTCATAACACCAATGCCGCCGACAAGAAGGGAAATACTTGCAATCCATATAAGCTGATTGTTTGTCCTCTTGCTCAGATTCTGAAGATCTCTTACCTGCTGCATAATATCATCTGCCTGATACTTCAGTTCTGTAGCGTTATGCTTATTGTTTATTGCCTCGTTGAGAACCTCTGCCGCTGCATTTCCAACTGTACTCATAGCATCTGTACTGTCTGCTTTAATGATTGCATTTTCTGCTTCATCAAACTGGAAAGGAATCGGCCAGCATGCATTGGGAATCATCACACAGCCAATCACATTCTGGGAGTATGTCCAATACTCGTCAATTGATTCGATATTCGGCTGGTAATCTGCATCCTGACGGACAATTCCAACCACTGTAAAAGGCTCCTGACTGATTTCAATCGTCTTTCCAAGAGGATTTTCTCCGGGGAAAAGGTTTTCTGCCGCATTACTATCCACAAGGGCAGCTTTTCGATAGGACTTATAATCCGCATCTACAAATCCACGACCTGACTGAACAGAATAGCCGCAGGTACTCAGATAATTGATGTCTATGCCATATACGCTTCCTCCCTGAAGACTGTTGTTATTGTAGTACACACTGTTTGTACCTGTTCTGCTGTTAAAAAATGTAGCGTTCTTTACATGTTCAAGTTCACGCACTTTTTGTTTCAGCTCTTCTGTAAGAACAGGCGTCACCGCATTGCTTCCGTATTCCGGATTGTACTGCATATCTCCTTCTTTCAGATATACATTTACCGTATTCGTTCCGGCTCCGATCAGATCTTCTTTAATCTGTTCACTTGTTCCCTTAATGGTGGAAACAATTGCAATAATGGATGCAATACCAATAATAATACCAAGCATCGTCAGGAAAGATCTCATCATATGGGACCAGATTCCCTGAAAAGCAAGACGTATATTCTCTAACATGAAATCTCTCCTTTCTAACCGTTGTAACCGTACATCTTATCCAGTGTTACTTCCTTCGTCTTCGCGCCTTCTACCACTGTTTTTCCATAAGGGAATGCAATCAGGTCATCTGTGGTGATTCCGTCTTTTACAAGCACACTGTATCCATTGTCCACATTTCCGCCTACTGTAAGGTACTGCTTTTTCAGAACTCCCTTGTCGTCTTTGTAGACATAGCTCTTGCCATTCTCTGTGCGGACAAAAGCCTTCTGGAGAACAAGGCTGCCTTTTACAGACTGGGAGCTTTCCAGATTAATTGTGATAAAGTCATAATCACGGAACTTTATCGACTTATCAAGAACCTCCGCAGTAAGGCTGTAATAGGATGCATTCGGATTACTCATTCCCGCATATACGCTTCCGGAAATAGGATACTCGGAAATCTCCATGACTTTTGCTTCAAATTCTCCCTTATCATAGCTAATACAGTTCAGCACTGTCCCTTCTCCGATCTGATCCAGAAAAAGCTCGCTGACAGCGCCGACTACATAATAACCGTCTCCGCTTTTTACTTTGATAAAAGCAGAACCATCTGTCTTTTTCGTTACAGTATCGCCTACATAAGTAACGATTCCATCCAGCTTGCTGCTGATTAGCTTACGGTTTACTTTTTTCTCCAATTTACCGATTTTGATGTTGCTTTCCTGAATATCAAGCTTCAAATTCGCAATCTTTCTCTGCTGATACTTGATGGCTTCTTCTCTGCTTACTGTTGTGCTTCCCGCTCCACCTCCCGGAGTTCCCGGTTCATCCGGCACCTGAGGTTCATAGGTCATCGCATCGGAAAGAGTAAATTCCGACTCCACATATTCATACACAGGCTGAGTCAGAAAACTGCCGTTTATAAGGTAATATCCTGTGCAGGAAAGAGTTCTGTCCTGATAATCTCCAATTGTATCATTTTGATGGAATTCAAGTCGGAACCAATATCCTCCCTCTTTTTCCACCTTTGTTCCATCTGCACTGTATCCTGCCATCTTATTTAAGAAAGATCCCATAGCTGTTACACTGCCCCTTGCGCTGCTCACAAGAAATACCAGGGGATCTTTTTCCGTTCCTGTTCCCGTAAATGGTACGGAATTGGCATCCAGCTTATCATAGAACTTTTCTCTTCCGTCTGTTACCCCTTCCATCTCATCTGTAAAATAAGGGTCATAATAAGATGTATTTTCGTCCAGCTCGGGAGTCGGCGTAGGCGATGGTTTCGGCGTATCATTTTGTCCAGAAGTAATATCATCTCCGCTATTTCCATCGGAAATTTCTTCTCCTGATGTGAAATCTCCGGCTGACGGATCCTGATATTCCGGCTCCGTTAATGCTTCATCAACTGCTGCCTGCCCCGGATTTTCTGTCCCTGCACCATTGACATCGGGCTCTTCTTCCAGTTCTCCATCCGCAAACGCACTTAACAGAAGTCGCGGAACTGCTGCTGCCAGATAAGTATCCCCATTATTCCGCTCGGTAAGAGATGCCATTTCATTATCATCTGTATCATCCGGAACATCCATATTATCCAGATTATCTGCGCTTCCGCCTCCGTCTTCTTCCAGAATCGGACCTCCGTTCTTAAGGCTGTTCAATCTGTTTACCGCTCTGTTTAAATCCTGTTCCAGTTTCTTATGCTTCAATCTTGCAATATTCAGCTCCATTTCCACCAGAGTCGTATCAAAGGAAATCAAAGGATCCCCTTTTTTTACAGTATCTCCCTCTGCTACATAGACCTGATCAATAATCATATCGCTGTCAACAGAGACATTCTGCGCAACGCTCGTCGTAACATTGCCGTCAATACTTGTCGTAGGCATAAAGTAATCAGAAACAAGATTGCTTACACTTGTAACCATAACCTCTTTTTGGTTATTTTTCCGAAGCTGAAGAAGACCTGCCGCTGCACCTGTTCCTGCCAGTGCGACAACTAATGCTCCTATAATTACACGTTTCACTATTTTATGCATTCTGTGTCACCCCTTTTCTCGCAGTTCGCCGTCACGGATGGTAACCACTCTTTTCGCATGAGCCGCAATGTCCGGGTCATGAGTAATCATAAGCACTGAAACTCCTTCATCGTTCAATTTCTGAAACAGCTCCATAACCTGAGCTCCTGATTTACTGTCCAAAGCTCCTGTAGGCTCATCCGCAAGAAGAAGTCTCGGACTGTTCACAATTGCTCTTGCAATAGCCACTCTCTGCATCTGTCCTCCTGAAAGCTGATTCGGACGGAAGTCTACTCTATCTGCCAGCCCTACTCTTTCCAGGGCACGTAACGCCCGTTCTTTTCGTTCTTTTTTCGGAACTTTTGCATAATTAAGCGGCATTTCCACATTTGACAAAGCGCTCTGTTTCGGCAGAAGATGAAAGCTCTGGAATACGAAGCCGATCTTGTGAAGTCTGATATCTGACATGGCATTTTCCGAACATTTCCCGATATCCTCACCATCCAGGAAAAAAGTTCCTTCTGTCGCCTTATCAAGGCAGCCTATGATATTCATAAGCGTTGTCTTTCCGGAACCGGAAGGCCCCATAATCGCTACATACTCCCCTTCTTCCATGGAAAAATTTACATCTTTCAATACCGGAACTTTCATCTTTCCCTGCTGGTACTCTTTATAAATTCCTTTTAATTCCAGTATCATCCTTCAGCGCCTCCTATGATCTCAGTCTCTGCAGATTCACTCTCCGTACCAGGCGCTCCATCCATCGGAATCAGCTCTTCTCCGTCAGTAAAACCGTCAGAAATCTCGCCGGAATCCATATCTGACATTCCGTCTTCACCAACCATTTCGCCTCCTGACATATCTGCTTCTTCCATATCGTTTGTCACCATTTCCTCATCAAGAGGAGCTTCCATATCCAGACCCTCATCAGGATTTACATCTGCGCCCATCATCTGTGTGATATCTCCAACCTCTGTCGCGTTTCCTTCCTCAAGAACATCTGTCGGGAATGCAATACAATCTTTCTTCGTCAGACCGTCTACAATCTCATATTCGCCAAGCTCATCGTCGTGCTTGCCAAGAATAACCGGACGTTTTTCCAGCCTGTTCTTCTCGTCGGCTGCCCATACAAAAGGATTCTCCGTATCTGCTCCTACAATATAGTAGTCACTAAGCCACAAACCTTCCTTCACATCTGCCTGTCCCAGATCTCTTTCAATATATACGTGCTGTCCAAGCATCAGTCCTTCTGAAGATTCCAGCTCCACATAAAACGGATATGAAGTAGATGTGGTTTGTTCGTCGGTGGTACTCATCCCGAAATACATATCATTTTCATCTTCTGAGCTGCCATTCTGCATATCCACCTCTCCCATGGTTCCCTTCCAGGTAAGATTCTGATCCACTCTGGAGCGAATGATCACAGGCTCTCCGGGTGTCACTTCATTCATCTCATTTACTTTTCCCTTAATCCTGTACGCACCAGTGCTCAGAATCTTGATAAAAGCATTGCTCTGTTCTTCATCGCTTCCGTAATTAATCCCCTCGTCAATAACCTCTCCATCTTCACTGGTCATCTTGGACGTGTCAATCTTCTGGATAACACCATCCAGCGTACTGCGTACCTCAGTGTTTACAGTCGCGCTCTGGAGCCGCTCAATTTCCGCAGCTTTACTCTTCTGGTCATATTCATTTTTCTTAAGACTCATTTTATTGGTTTCAATCTCAATGGTGTAAGAAAGCTGTTCACTTTGCTTTGCCTTCTTTTTTTCTTTAATGAGCGTATTGATCTGCTCCTGAAGGCTGATCGCCTCATTCTTCAGACGGTCAAAGTCAAGCTGTGCCTGCTGAAGATCTTCCTGAATACTGCTTAAATCATATTCAAAAAGCAGCTGACCTTTCTTTACCTCTTCGCCCTCTTTCACCCGTACTTCTTTCACCTTACGACCGCTCTCAATCTCAACGTCTACCGTTTCCTGCGGTTCCACTACACCTGCATAACGGTTCATAACTCCGGAAGTCACACCTGTCAGCTCCTCTATGGAGGATACAAATACTACTGTATCATTGCCCGGCTGCTGGCTGTTGCCCCGGAAATAATACCATGAGCCGGCGCCGATGACCCCCGCTGCTATCAGAATTCCCAGAACGATTAAAATTCGTTTTTTCATAGCTGCCTCCCTGTTTTATGTAAGTCGAATCAGGAACACTCAGGCGATCCTGATCATTTCTAAATTATATCACAGCCCATTCTTTAGGCTGAAATCTTTACTTTCCTATCATATCAGATTTATAAAAAAAAGAAAAGAATTCTTCCTCACCATTGCAAATTTCATATTTTCTTCATGGTTTTTTATAAAAAAATTATAGAAATCACATATTTTGTAACGGAAAAACCAGCGAATTTGTACGTCTTTTTGACATATATAAGAATTTCTGGTAAAATAGAGAAAATCACTTTGAAAGGAAAGAAACTTATGAAGACTGCAAAGCGTCTGATGATTCTTCTCCCTGTCCTCTTTCTCCTTTCCGCAGCCCTTATCATGGGCTGTACTCACTGGAATAAGTCAGAAGTCAAAGGTATCATCAAAAGCGAACTGGATTTGTTAAAAAATCTGGACTCTGAAACAGCCCGGAAGTACATATCCTACAAAGAATTTTTCCCAGACGCCAAGGGAAACACGGAACTTTCTGAAGAAATCAAAGAAGTTTTTTCCCTCTTTTTCCGGGATTTTGATTACAAAATTCTGGATATCAGCGTCGATAACAAGGACAAATGCGCTTCGGCCTCTCTCAGACTCTCAACTATTGACGCCCATAGCCTGGCAAAGGATTTTGCCGCGTCACTTCTTAAAACCGAGATTCTGGAAGCTGCCCAAAACGCCTCACAGGACACAAAAGCTGCCGTTTCCCTTGAAGAGCATTACCTTCTTCTCAATCATTTGCTCAAAACACAGGAATACAAAACATCGGAAACAAACTGTACCATACAGCTTGTCAATACCGGAAATACGCAGGATGAAAACTGGGAGATTAAACGCACCCACTCTCTGGAGAATGACCTTGTCGGCGGTCTCATGACTTATCTGTCCGATCCGGATATCCTTTCCCCTGAGGATACTCTGACTGTCTATCTCAAAACACTGAAAAAAATGAATCTGGATGAAATCAGCAATTATCTTGGTGTTGTAAGTATTATGAATGCTTCTGATCCGTCCAAAAGCTCTATTGCCTCTGCACTTGCAGAACAGATTCACCAGACCTTTAATTTTAAAATCAAAGAATGCAATATAGAAGGATATCACGCAGTTGTAACTACAGAAATTACAACCTTTGACAGTGATGCCATTCTGACAGAATATCAGAAAGAACTGGATTCCTATCTTGCTTCACCGGATGCCGTAATCGACGGCTCTTCGAAGCGTTACGAAAAATCCCTGAATGTCCTTCTGGATTGCATCAAAAACAACAAAGCTACCAGAACTGTTGAAGTTGCCTTTATCCTTGTAAATGACGGTGTCTCATGGAAATTACAGGATGCGGGAACTGCTTTGGGGGATGCCATTTTGGGAATTCTCAGTATCTCCCCTGTTGACGAAGCCTAAAAAAATACAGGCAGGGAAATAAAATTCCCTGTCTGTATTTTTTATGTTACATATTCTATATTTTTTATTCTTCTGTCTCTTCCTCTACATTAACAGCAAGCGCCAGTTCTTTTAACTGTGCCTCGCTTGCAGCGCTTGGAGCCTTTGTCATAAGGCAGGACGCATCTTTTACCTTAGGGAATGCGATGACATCACGGATACTGTCAACCTTCGCCATAAGCATAACCAGACGGTCAAGACCATAAGCCAGTCCTGCATGAGGCGGTACTCCGTATTTGAACGCATCCAGAAGGAAACCGAACTGCTCATATGCATCTTCTTTTGTGAATCCAAGTTCCTGGAACATTCTTTCCTGAATGTCATTCTGATGGATTCTGACACTTCCGCCGCCAATCTCATTTCCGTTAAGTACGATATCATATGCTTTCGCACGAACCTTACCCGGATCTGTATCAAGAAGCTCAAGGTCTTCTTCCATAAGCATGGTAAACGGATGATGCATTGCTGTGTAACGGTTCTCCTCCTCATTCCACTCAAGAAGCGGGAATTCTGTTACCCATACGAAACAGAACTCATTCTTATCAAGGAGATCCATCTGTTTTGCAAGCTCCAGACGAAGAGCGCCAAGAACATCGTAAACCAGTTTTTTCTTATCTGCTGCAAAGAGAAGAAGGTCTCCGGCCTTACCGTCCATAGCTTTTACAAGTGCATCCATTTCCTCTTCTGTCATGAACTTCGCAAATGAAGACTTTCTGGTGCCGTCCTCTGCAATGGCAATATAAGCAAGACCTTTTGCACCATATCCCTTGGCAAACTCAACCAGCTTGTCAATTTTCTTACGCGGCATGGAACCCTGTCCTTCTGCATTAATGCCTCGAACACTTCCGCCATTTTCCAGCGCACCGGTAAATACACTGAAACCGCAATCTTTTACGATATCGCTGACATCGTGCAGTTCCATTCCAAAACGCATATCCGGTTTATCGGAACCGAATCTGTCCATTGCTTCCTGCCATGTGATTCTCTGAATCGGAAGCTTCACATCCACATCCAGAACCTCTTTGAACAGATAAGCCAGGAATCTTTCGTTTACGTCGATAACATCATCTACATCTACAAAAGAAAGCTCCATATCGATCTGTGTAAACTCCGGCTGTCTGTCAGCACGAAGGTCCTCGTCACGGAAGCATTTCGCAATCTGAATGTAACGGTCGTAACCGGAACACATCAGAAGCTGCTTATAAAGCTGCGGAGACTGTGGAAGTCCGTAGAAATGTCCCGGGTGAACGCGAGATGGCACAAGATAGTCTCTTGCTCCTTCCGGTGTTGTTTTGCCAAGCATAGGAGTCTCGATTTCAAGAAATCCCTCTTTTGCAAAAAACGCTCTTGTAAGCATTGCCACACGGCTTCTCAACATCAGATTTCTCTGTAAATCCGGTCTTCTCAGATCCATATAGCGGTATTTCAGACGGATTTCATCTTTTGTTTTACTGTTCTCTTCAATCGGGAACGGAGGCACCTCTGATTCCGCCAGAACACGCAGGCTTCTCACAACAAGCTCAAGCTCTCCTGTTGCAAGATTCGGATTCACAGCTCCGCCTCGTTTCTCTACGGTACCTGTAACAGCGATGACAAATTCGCTTCTAAGCTTTCCTGCTTTTGCAAAGCCTTCCTCATCTATGGTTCCGTTTTCGAAGATTAACTGCATGATTCCGGAACGGTCTCTTAAATCCACAAATACGATACCGCCTTTATCACGGGCTTTCTGAACCCATCCCATAAGGACGATTTCCTGTCCAATCATGTCTTTTGTTACTTCTGCACATCGGCATGTTCTGTGCAGACCTTTCATACTTTCAGCCATAACAAATACTCCTCTTTCTATGTTATTTATTACATTTTATCTCTGAAAAACTCGATTACTTCCGTATAACCTTCTGAAGCAAGCTGATCCTTCTGGAATTTCTTGTTCTTCTTCATAATGGAAATATTGACCTGTGTTCCGGCGCTTCTTTCTTCCTCCGCCTTTTTCAGAATCTCCATTAATTTATCAGCCGGCATGTTTTTCTCAATCAGGTACGCCTTCTTTCCTGCGCCTGTCGGAATCTGATAATCTCTTTCCAGAAGAAGCATAACAATTCTCTCAAATCCGATAGAAAAACCGCAAGCACAAGTATTATTTCCTGTAAACTTACCGATCATCTCATCGTAGCGTCCGCCGCCGCCCACGCTTCCGCCGAATTCATCCATAGCAATCTCGAAGATTGGTCCTGTATAATAAGACATACCGCGGACAAGCGTCGGGTCAAAGGAAATTTTAAAGTCCGCTGTCTTCACTGCGTCTACAGTGGAAATAATGGTTGCCAGATCCTCTGCAATTTTCGGATCAAGCACACCTTCCAGTTTCTCTTTACAATAGCGCACACCTTCAATATCATTGGTGATTTCCTTGAAAAGGCCTAAATATTTATCAATACATTCTTTGGCAAAGCCTTCTTTTTCCAGTTCCTGTGCAACACCTTCCAGGCCAATCTTGTCCATCTTATCAAGAATAATGAAAACAGTGTCAAAACTCTCCTCCGGAAAACCGCTGTACTGTGCCATTGCTTTCAGAATCTTTCGATCATTAATACGGATGGTAAAGTTATGGAAATCCAGTTTTCCAAGAAGTGTTGTTGTTGCCAGTACCAGCTCGATCTCTGCAAGATAAGTCGGCTCACCCAGAATGTCAATGTCGCACTGCATAAACTGACGGAAACGGCCTCTCTGAGGGCGGTCTGCTCTCCATACATTTCCCATCTGAAGCGCTTTAAACGGAGCCGGAAGCTCGTTGGCGTTATTGGAATAATAACGGGAAAGAGGAACTGTCAGATCGTAGCGGAGACCGGAATCTACCAGATCTGCTTCTTCCTTTGCCTGCTCAAGCTTCAGCTTCTCTCCTCTTTTTAAGATCTTGAAAATCAGCTTCTCATTTTCTCCGCCCTGTTTGCTGCAGAGATTTTCAATATGCTCCACACATGGAGTCTCAATTGCAGAGAATCCAAATGTTCCATAGGTTTCCCGAATCATATTCATCACATAATTACGGATTTCCATCTCTCTTGGTAAAATATCTTTCATACCGGTTACCGGCTTCTTCTTTAATGCCATGTTATCCTCCTTTATCTATGTACCACTCTCTGAAATGCCAGGAAAATCTGCATATCAAAGTTTTTTACTTCTTCTATCATTAATTCCATTGTCGTCTGCATATCAAATGCTTTGCGATAGGATCTGTCTGAACTCAGTGCAGCATATACGTCGCATACCCTGAGAATCCTTGCTCCTATAGGAATCTCCTCTCCTGCTTTATTGGAGGGATATCCGCTTCCATCGTAATTCTCATGATGATACAGGATACTTTCCAGTACAAAATCAGAATATCCCTGATTTTTCAGTTCCTCGTACCCCAGCGTCGAATGCATACGAACAAATTTTAATTCCTCTATAACCAAGGGGTCTTTCTCCTGACCGTTAATATAGCCGGTAAGTTTGAGTTTTCCGATATCATGAAGCATTCCGGCAATTGCAAGCTCATAACACTGTTCTTCGGAAAGTCCAAGTTCTTTGGCGACCTCATAGGCAAGATTGCTGACAATCTTACCGTGGTTCAATTCGCCTTCCAGATTAAATTCCAGTATCCGCTTCTGGATGTTCGGAGTCATCTTTTGTATTGTATTCAAAACATTCCCTCCTCTACTTATAACCAGGCAGCTATACCTTTCCTTTTTCTGTCAATCATTTCATCAATACGGGAAATATAATTTGCCACATCTTTTACATTCTCCACACGTTCAATCCTGTTTCCGTGGTCAAAAACCAACTTGGAAGAACCACCTGCGCCAAGTGCGATAATTGGTTGCTTTTCCTCCATAATCAGTATATTGTAAATTCCGGCTTTGTCAACCTTTGCATAGCCGACATTCTCAAAATTTCCCTTCATATTTTTCTGACGGTAGAGATAATACGGCTCCATTCCCATTTCACGGGCAGTTTTCATCGTCAGAGCCATAATCTCCTGATTATTCTCAAAGGTCATTTCCTGATATTTTTCCTTAAACATATTCAGACGTGCCGCCCGCTTCACTGCAAGCGAATGTACGGTCACGCTGTCAGGATCCAGCCTTCGTATTTCTTCCAATGTGTGTTCTACCATGGAAATATCCTCTCCCGGCAAGCCCACAATAAGATCCATGTTAATATTGTTATATCCAAGTTCTCTTGCGATACCAAATGCCCTTTTAGTCTCATCCACTGTATGACGCCTTCCGATGATCTCCAGTGTCTCCTGATTCATGGTCTGGGGATTGACCGAGATTCTTGTCACAGGAAATTCAGAAAGAGCCTTTAATTTATCCTCCGTAATACTGTCCGGTCTCCCTGCTTCCACTGTAAACTCCACAACTCCATCGTAACCGAAGCATTCTCCTACTGTATCAAGAAGTACTCTTAACTGATGAGGCTCCAGAGTCGTCGGAGTTCCGCCTCCTATATAAATCGTGTCAAGCTTGCGTCCCCTCATCATTTGCGCTACAGCGCGAACTTCTCTGCACAGAGCTTCCACATATTCATCAACCCGTTTCTGCCACAGCTTCAGGGGATATGAGCTGAAAGAGCAGTAAAGACAGATGCTTGGACAAAAAGGAATTCCGATATAAAGGCTGTAACCATTCTCGTAATCAATATCTTTCAAGATGTCTCTCTCTCTGTTCGCAATTGTAACTGCAAGAGCTGTTTTCTCCGGACTTACCAGATATCTGTTACGCAGTTCCTCAGCTGCTTCCTCACTGCTTTTTCCTGACTCAATAAGAGCCATAGCCAGCTTTGCCGGACGAATTCCCGTAAGATTTCCCCAGGGAAGCTCTCTTCCTGTAAGCTTTACAAGAACCTTATAAAGCGCCATTTTGATGGCATCCTTATTTTTTTTTCGGATACTGCGTCTGCTTTCCTCATCAACAGAAGCTTCTTTGTCCTGTGTTTTTTTATCTTTTGAAGAATAGCCGGAAATAACAGAAGCACTTGCTACACCTTTGTGCTCAGAGCTTTCATAGTTGAACAGCCAGCTATCCTCATCCCGTTCCACACGGAAGCGGAGGTCATACTCTCCTTCTGTCTCTTCGCAGAAAGTATGGATCTCCGCCTCCGGATAAAACGCTTTAATCAATTCATATACGTCATGTTCAAATTCTGTGTCAAGAAACACAATACCTATTTTATACAAATGGATTATACCTCTTTTCATATCCAATGGTCGTTGCCGCATCGTGCCCCGGATAAACATCCGTCTCTTCCGGAAGGGATTCCAGAAGCTTGTGAAGGCTTCTCACAATCTCAGCCGTGCTTCCTCCCGGGAAATCTGTTCTTCCTACCGAACCGTAAAACAGGGTATCTCCGCTGAACAAAATTCCCTCCTCACGGATATAATAACAGCAGCTTCCTTTCGTATGTCCCGGTGTATGAATCATCTGAACAGAGAAACCTGCCGCCTCAAAAACATCCAGGTCATTTAAAAATCTGTCCGGCTTCACAGAACATCCCTCTCCATAATAAGCAGTCATATTTACTGACGGCTCACGAAGCATCTCTTCTTCCTGACGACAGGCATATATGGGAATCTTATATTTCTCCTTTACCTCATTGGCTGCCAGGATATGGTCAAAATGACCGTGTGTAAGAAGAATACCCACCGGCTTGCCGTTCATCTGGGAAACCTGCTGAAAAATCTTCTCTGCATTGGCTGCCGGATCTACGATAAGAAGCTCCCCTGTCTCTTTATTCTGTAAAAAATAACAGTTGGTATATACCGAACCAAGGATACATTTCTGTAATTCTGATTTCATTTCACTGTTCCTTTCTGATTACCGTTCAATCGATTCTCAGTAACCTTTTCCGAAAACGTACAGGGAACTTTATCCCCTTGTACGCTCTACATCTATGATGCTGTCTACCTGGCGAATCTTTTCAATCAGAGAATTCAGTTCTTCTTTGCTTGTCACTTCAAAACTGAGCGAAATTGTCGCTTTTTCCTGCTTGCTGATACGGCTGTTCATACTGCGGACATCAATCTTTTTCTCTGTAAGGATTTTGGAAAGATCAACCAGAATACCCGTACGATTGTTCGCATAAATCTGAATCTCCGCCATATATTTCTCAGAAGCTTTCGCTGCTTCCGGACGCTGCCATTCCGCTTCTATCAAACGGCTTCTGTCAATTTCAGACATATTCAGAACATTAACACAGTCTGTACGGTGTATTGTAATTCCTCGTCCTCTTGTGACAAAGCCCACGATTTCATCTCCCGGAATCGGGCTGCAGCATTTAGAAAAACGTACTGCAACATCATGAATCCCCTTAACCACAATACCGCTCTTACTCTTGGCAATGTGAAGCTTATCCTGATTCTCAGATGCAGCCTCGAGAACCTGTTCATCTGTAAGATTCTTCTTCGTCTCTTTATCATAGGCTTCCATCAGTTTATTAAATACCTGACCTTCTTTCAGACCGCCATGTCCGATTGCGGCAAGTACAGATTCCCAGTCACGGAAGCCGTATTTGCGCATAACTGCTTCAAGATACTGGTTTTTTGTATAATTGCTGATTTTATAGCCTTTTGCCTTTGCATACTGGGCAAGCATCTCCTTACCCTTTAAAATATTATCCTCTTTTAATTCCTTCTTAAACCACTGGTTAATCTTATTTTTTGCCTGTGTACTCTTAACCAGTTTCAGCCAGTCGCGGCTTGGCCCCTGTGAATTCTGAGAAGTGATAATCTCGATTCTGTCTCCATTTTGAATCTGATATTCGATGGGAACAAGCTTCCCGTTGACTCTCGCGCCGACCATCTTATTTCCTACTGCACTATGTACACAGTAGGCGAAATCAATAGGGGTGGAACCATTAGGCAGTGTTTTTACATCTCCCTGAGGAGTAAAACAGTAGACACTGTCTGCAAAAAGATCGAGGTCATTTTTGAGAAGGCTCATAAATTCTCTGTTATCAGACATGTCTCTCTGCCACTCCAGAATCTGGCGCAGCCAGTTCAGCTTCTCTTCCTCACTCTTGCCTACAGGCGCCTTACCGTCTGATGTTTCTTTATATTTCCAGTGTGCTGCAATACCGTATTCTGCTGTACGATGCATTTCGTAGGTACGGATCTGTATCTCAAAAGGCTGTCCGTTAGGACCGATCAGGGTCGTGTGGAGAGACTGATACATATTTGGTTTCGGCATTGCGATATAGTCTTTAAATCGTCCGGGAATCGGCTTATACATCTCATGGATAACTCCAAGAGCAGCATAACAGTCTTTCACAGAATCAACAAGGATACGAACTGCAAAGAGATCGTAAATCTGATCAATGGTCTTATCCTGATTGACCATTTTTTTATAAATACTGAAAAAATGCTTGATACGTCCATCTACCTGCGCATCAATATTTGCATCTTCCATATGTTGTTTTACCTGCTGGACAATAGAACTCACAAATTTCTGACGCTCGCTTTTACGCAGAGCAACTTTTTCAACCAGATCATAGTAAACGTCCGGCTTCAGATATTTCAGGGAAAGGTCGTCGAGTTCTACTTTCACTTTAGAAATACCGAGACGCTGGGCTATCGGTGCATAAATATCCATTGTCTCTCTCGCTTTTTCCTGCTGCTTCTCAGGGCGCATATACTGCAATGTTCTCATGTTATGGAGACGGTCTGCCAGTTTGATCAGGATAACACGGATATCCTTTGCCATGGCAAGAAACATTTTTCTTAAATTCTCAGCCTGTACCTCTACCTTATCCGCAGAATAAGATAACTGCCCCAATTTGGTAACGCCGTCCACAAGAAGCGCTACCTCCGGACTGAATCTGTCAGACACTTCCTCCACAGTCATCCAGGTATCTTCTACTGCATCGTGGAGAAGTCCTGCTACAATCGTCTCCTTATCAAGCTCCAGATCCGCCAAGATAATCGCTACACAAAGAGGATGGATAATGTAAGGCTCACCGGATTTTCTTTTCTGGTCTTTATGGGCGTCACTGGCAATTTCATATGCTCTCTGTATCATCGAAATATCTGTTGACGGATGATATTTGCGCACACTTTTAATCAGTTCCTCATATAATACC
>Scooby_p1__coassemble_493_pt1 | contig 20750 bp, 17 predicted proteins | sample Scooby_p1__metabat2_low_PE_018 | metagenome-assembled genome bin Scooby_p1 | reverse complement strand
CGCTTTCTTCAATTCTTCCAGTGCTTTTCTGTCTGTCAGATATTTCTCCTCATCCGAAACATGTAATCCCACTACACTGTACTTCACAGACTCAATGTCTATCTCTTCCATAGAAAGAGGATACCCTGTTTCTTTTAGAATTGCAAGGGTTCTTTCATATTCCGGATATACATATGCATACCCCCATACATCCGTCTGCTCCCCGTCTGTTCCGGGTACATTTGAATAATTGAAGGTGAGTCCTGCAGCAGGGATTCCCAAAAGCGTCTCTGTATCCGCATCCTCAATATCCTGTTTTAAAGCTTCAAGAAGCGCTTCTCTTTCTTTTTGAGGAATTGAATATGATTCTTCGTTGATATAATCACAATTGATTGCTCTCAGATATTCCGATGGAATCTGCAGGAAGGAATATTTATTCTTCCTGTATTCGCCTGTCCTGTCACATGCTCTTAAAATTTCTTTTTTCTCTTCCGCACTTGCCCAATACTTTCTGGTGGCAGTCCGTCCCCGGCTGCTGGTATATTTTAATGTAATAGGGTTTGCATAGTTTTCGTATGCTTCCCCCTGATTACGCTCCTCCTGTTTTTCCACAATATGCCTGATATCCTCGTATAAATCGGGCGACTTTTCTGCCTCGCTCCACCAGTCGGAACCTTTGAATGTCCCGTCTTTTTCTTCATATTTGTCATTCATATTTTCTCTTCCGGATAAAACAGACCAGCTTACCTCTATTTTTTCCAGCTTCTCGTATTCCGGCAGATAAGCGTCATATCCCAGCAAATCAAACCGGAATACCAGGGCTGCCAGAGCCACACAGGCTCCTGTGAGGACAAGCTGAAGCTTCGCGTCGAAAAATTTGCGGAAGTCAAGCTTGTAAATCACCTGAAGCAGACAGTGGATAAGCAACGTACCGAAAACAAGTCCCAGAACATACCATAAATCTTTTTTTCCACCACCGGATAACATGTAAAAAAGGATTCCAGTTCCCAGTCCTGCCGGAATTACAATCATAAATTCTACAAGAATTCCCACAAATCTGTAGACCATGGATTTTCCGGCAGTCTCCATCGGACGTTTTTTATATGCCAAAAACGCTGCTGCAGCAACAATCACTGCAAGCAAAAGCATCAGCAGAATATTTTTCCAATATCCCTGTCCTGTGCTGTATTCGTTTCTTAAAATACTAATCATAGTCAGAGGCGAAAAAGAAAGTCCCGCATACTCCTGATTCCACTGAATCGAATTGTTTGTCGTATAAGTCTGAAAGAAATTTATCTTTGACGCTTCCATAATATATCCAAATATCGGTCCGTACAGAAAAATCCCGGCTGTCATCAGCCCTCCCATAAGAAGATTTCCTGTAAGGGAAATGGCAAGCACCACACAAAAATAAGACCAGAGATACAGGACCAAATGCACGAAGAGCATTTTCAGCGCCAGCCCCATAAGTGCCAGACTGAAGTACCCCCTCAAAGCGCCGACACATACTGCCAGAAATTCCATAGCCACATAAGGTATCAGGAAATACCCGATTCCGGCTGTGACCTTCTGCCAGAACATCCTGCTTCTTTTCACAGGAAGGCAATGATAAAAGTCCACCTTGTCAGAAGAATACAGATACCAGAATCCATTTACTCCATTGATAAAAGCTGCTGCAAAAGTAATAATTGCTCCTGACAGAACAAATCCGTCTTTCCACAGATTCTGATAACATCTTGCAATCTGTTCTGCCGTATATCGGTAACCGTCCCAGTTTTCCAGAGACATGATACCTGCCACCGGAAATGCCAGGAAAAAGCCGATTGCCAGCAAAATCGGAATCCAAAGCTGTCCCTTCACTCTGCTTCTCAGAGAATTATTCAAAAATGTTTTTGATTTCATAGCCTGCCACCTCCGTCTCACTGATAAAGATTTCCTCAAGGGTCAACGGAATCACTTCACAAAACAGAGGATTCTTCGCCTGAATGCGCTGCAGTATCTCTGTCTTTGTTCCTCTTGCCACAATCAGCATAAGAGAACCCTGACGTTGTATCTTCAAAATTTCTAATTCTTTTTCCAGCTCCTGCTCTTTCTTTTTATCTGTAAATACACACTGAATCTTATGAATATGGAATTTCATATCCTCCAGATCTCTGGAAAGAAGGACGCCGCCCTTATGAAGAAGCCCCACATGATCGCAAATTTCCTCCAGCTCCCTCAGGTTATGTGATGCGATTACCGGTGTAAATTCCCTGCTCATAATTTCTGATGCAAAAAGGCTCTTAATCGCCTGACGCATTACCGGATCCAGACCGTCAAAAGTTTCATCGCAGAAGAGATATTTCGTTCCTGCGCTGACTCCCAGAATTACAAGAAGCTGCTTTTTCATTCCCTTTGAAAACGTATGGATTTTTCTGTTTTCATCCAGATGAAAATGTTCCATCATTTTTTTATAACGCTGTATCTGAAATCCCGGATAATATCCCTTATAAAATTCAACCAGATCCTTCGCTGTATAATTTGACGGGAAATAGCAGTTATCTGAAATATAGAAAAAATTCTTTTTTATCTCTTCATTCTCATATACCGGACTGTCGTCTATGAGGATTTCTCCGCTGTCAGGCCGGATAATTCCCGCTGCCATGCGAAGAAGTGTGCTTTTCCCCGCGCCATTGCTGCCCACAAGACCGAACACTTCCCGTTCACAAATATCAAGCGTTACTTTATTTACAGCCTGTATTTTTCCGAAACGTTTGCTGCATTCTTTTATCTCAATCATTTCCCCGCCTCCTTATAACAGTTTCTGACAATCCGAATGACTTCCTCTTCCTCTGCGCCTATCTGACAGCCTTTTTCCACCAGCTTACGCACTTCCTGATAGTAGCCTTCTCTTGTACTGCGTATCAGTTCCTCGGTATCGGAAATATAATTTCCTTTCCCCTTTACAGGATAAATATATCCCTCCTGCTCCAGTTCCATATACGCCCTCTGGATAGTGTTTGGATTCACGGATAATTCCATGGCAAGCTGCCGCACAGAGGGCATCTGTGCACCCGGCTCCAGCACTCCATTTAAAATCAGGATACGGAATTTCTCCACCACCTGCTCATAAATAGGCCGCCGGTCCTGGTAATCAAGTATGATCATGGCGTCTCTCCTTTCTGTTTACTTTGTACGGAACAGTTCTCTGCATAGCTCTGCCTGCAGTCTGCTGTTCAAAGTGTATTATGTGTATTAATTGTTTTAATACAGTTAGTTTACCATGGCTTTTTGTAAAAAGCAATACTTTGTAAATAAAAAACAGACACCGAACTTCGATGTCTGCTTTTTTCCCTTTATTTATTCTACGCTGACTACCTCATAGCCTGCATCTGTTACAGCTTTTACAAGGGCGTCCTTATCTGCCTCTCCTGTAATGTAAGCCGCCTTATCCTCCAGATTTACATCTGCTGTTACGCCGTCAAATGCCTCCAGCGCTTTTTTTACGGCCGCCTGACAGTGCGGACACATCATTCCGTTAATCTTCATAGTAATCATAGTCTTTTCCTCCTTGTTTTCATCTATTTCCATGCTTTGAAGCATTGCTTCCTGTTCGTTTTCCTCTTTTACTGAGGTATGTTCTACTCTGGATACTTTGAATTTCTTCAGTCTCAGAGCATTCGTCACCACAAATATACTGCTCATACTCATGGCTGCCGCACCGATCATCGGATTCAGCTTCCAGCCAAATGCCGTATAAAAAATACCTGCTGCCACCGGAATCCCCAGTGAGTTGTAGAAAAATGCCCAGAACAGGTTCTGTTTGATATTCCGTATTACCGCCTTGCTCAGACGGATTGCTGCCACTGCATCCAGAAGGTCGTTTTTCATAAGTACGATATCCGCGCTCTCAATCGCAACATCCGTACCTGCTCCGATTGCCATTCCCACATCTGCTCTGGCAAGCGCCGGGGCATCGTTGACGCCGTCTCCGATCATTGCCACTTTTTTGCCCTCTTTCTGGAGTCTGGAAATCTCACGTTCCTTATCCTGAGGCAGAACCTCTGCGATTACGGTATCAATGTCAAGCTCTTTTCGGATTGCTTCCGCTGTGCGCTTATTATCTCCGGTAAGCATAACAACCTCTGTCCCGAGCTCTTTCAGCTGTTTCACAGCCTCGCGGCTGGTTTCCTTTACCACATCCGCTACAGACAAAATACCAAGAATCCTGCCTTCCTCAGCAAAGACCATCGGTGTTTTTCCCTGATCTGCAAGCTCATCCAGCCTGTTCTTTACAGACGTAAGGGAAATTCCTTCTTCTTCCATCATACGACTGTTTCCTGCAAAATACCATTTACCGTCAATTTTTCCCTTTACGCCCCGCCCCGGCACAGAAAGGAATTCCGATACTCTGGACGGATGGATTTTATTCTTCTTCGTGTATTCCAGAATCGCCTCTGCCAGAGGATGCTCGCTTTTTTCCTCCAATCCTGCTGCAATGGAGAGGAACTGTCTCTTGTCAAGATTTGTCTCCACATTGGTAACCACAGGTTTTCCCTGCGTAATTGTTCCTGTTTTGTCAAGAACAACGCACTGAATGTTGTGTACTGTCTCCAGCGCTTCCCCTGATTTTATCAGGATTCCATTCTCTGCACCTTTACCGGTTCCCACCATAATCGCTACCGGTGTTGCAAGTCCCAGCGCACAGGGACAGGAAATTACAAGTACGCTTACTGCACAGGAAAATGCAAATTCAAAGGTTGCGCCGGAAATCAGCCATCCGATCGCTGTTACAAGCGCAATCACCATAACAGCCGGAACAAAGATTCCCGCAATCTTATCCGCAGTTTTCGCAATCGGCGCCTTGCTGGAGCTTGCCTCCTCTACCAGACGGATAATCTGGGAAAAGGTTGTATCGTCTCCTACGCGGGTCGCCTTAAACCGGATAAATCCGGTCTTATTCATAGTTGCCGCAATTACAGTGTCATTCACCTGTTTGTGAACAGGAATACTCTCTCCTGTAATTGCCGCCTCATCAATACTGGTACTTCCTTCTATAATAAAACCGTCTACGGGAATGCTGTTTCCCGGTCTGACTACTACAATATCTCCTGCCTGTACCTGTTCCACCGGAATTTCCTCTTCTCTGCCGCCCCGTTCTACCACAGCTGTCTTAGGTGCAAGGTCAAGAAGCTTAGTAAGAGCTTCACTTGTTTTTCCCTTGGAACGGGCTTCCAGATATTTGCCCACTGTTATAAGAGCAAGAATCATGGCTGCTGACTCGAAGTAAAGGTCGTGATAATAACGATGAACCAGTTCCATATCTCCGCTTCCCAGCCCATAACTCATACGATAAATTGCCACAATACCGTACACCAGAGATGCTGTTGAGCCTATGGCAATCAGACTGTCCATATTCGGAGCCAGATGGTATAGCGTCTGAAAACCTTTGCTATAATATTTCCTGTTCACGAAAATAATCGGCAGGCACAAAAGGAATTGGGTAAATGCAAAGCTTACCGCGTTTTCCACACCGGAAAGGAATCCCGGCAGTGGAAGTCCCACCATATGCCCCATAGAGACATACATCAAAGGAACCAGAAATACAAAGGAAACTATCAGACGGAATTTCATATTCTTCATCTGTTCTTCCACCGGATTTCCGTGCTGTACTGCTGTCTTGCCCTGAGAGGAGGATGTACTGTTTCCTGCGTTCTGAACATTTGCTCCATATCCTGCTTTCACGACCGCATCAATAATCTGCCTTTCTGATAAAATATTCTCATCATATTCTACCTGCATACTGTTTGTCAGAAGATTGACCGTGACATTGGATGTACCCTCAAGTTTCGATACGCACTTTTCCACACGGGAAGAGCAGGCAGAACAGGTCATTCCTGTTACATCAAATTTTTCTTTCTGCATATAAACCTCCTTTATCTGATACCATTGTCTTTATTCACAGCCGTTACTCTGTTATTTAAGAATTTTTCCGAGCATGGAAACAAGCTCATCTATCTTTTCTTCTTTCTCTGTTTCTGTCTCTGCATGAGACACACAACATTTCAAATGTGCTGTGAGAATTTCTTTATTCACTTTATTTAAAATAGCCTCCGCAGCCATAAGCTGGTGGGAAATATCCATACAATATCGATCCTCTTCTACCATACGGAGAATTCCATCAATCTGACCACGGGCAGTTTTCAGAAGTCGTGTTACTTTCTTCTTATCAGCCTGCATATCCTGCGCCTCCTCTTCTTCCTGTATTTTTTATCTATGTACTTTTCTTTCTGCTTACAAAAAACAGCTTTCCTCGAATACCCCACGGGGGTGTGGTTATATAGTATAATAAAAAAACTGCACTGTCAATATCCACAATGCAGTTTTTCAAAAAATTTTTAACAAGATTTTTTTGACCGGCTATCAGATAATTCTTCTCTTTCTTTTATTTCCTTTATTCAGGAAATAATACAAACCGCCGATCATCAAAATGAGAAGAAGCATGTCTGCGGCAAATAAAAGGATTGTGCCTGCCTTTGACTCCACAATTTCCAGTCCAAACTGTGAAATAATCAAAGACCACACATTTGCCCCTATATGAAGCAGTACGCAGCTCCATATATTTCCGCTCATTTCCAAAATATAGGCAAAAACCATCCCTAGCATGGAAGCGTAAATTGCCTGTATCAGGTTTCCGTGATAAATTCCAAAAATCAAACCGGAAATCACTGCTGCTCCTGCTATTTTCATATAATCCCGAAGTCTTAAATAAATCAGCCAGCGAAAAATAAACTCCTCCGCAACAGGTGCGACAATTCCCATCCAGAAAATCAATTCCCAAAATCCCTTTCCGTTGGAAATCATTTCCATAGTCTGCTGATATTCCGTAGATTTCAGAAACATCTGCAAAAAACCGACAAGTACGTTTCCATACTGGGCAAGTCCGGCTCCCATGAGCAGAAGGAGGATTCCCTCTGACAGCTTCATCCCTTTCACTCGCTCTGCCGGAATCACACCCCCTGCAATCCGCAAAGCCTGATCTCTCCTGTACAAAAACCATGCAGGTATCATGGAAAGAATTGCTGTAATTCCGGTCATTAAAATCGCGTACTTATAATAGGCATCTGCCGGCATTCCCATCCATCTGGTCAATATCACAATACCTATGCCCCCTACAATCTGAGAAATCAGAAAATGGATTCCCACAGGGTATCCGACCCTCCACGCTTTTTTTATGACAGGCTGTCTGCGCAGAGGGGTTATTCGAAAAAATCAAGAACTTCATCGGCAGAAGCTGCAATCTGTAAAGGTCTTGCCTCTGTCAGCTCTTCCATTGTTCCATAACCGTAGGAAACTGCGAGACATTCTATCCCTGCTTTTCTTGCCCCCAGTATATCGTGCTCCTTATCTCCTACCATAAGCACCTGCTCTCTGTGCTTCTCCAGATGAAGGCGGCAAAGAGTTTCCTCAATAACCTCTGTTTTATTGGTTCTGCCTCCGTTCATTTCGCTGCCGACTGCTTCATCAAAATATTTCTCAAGATCAAAATGCGTCAAAATTTTTTTTACAAAATATTCCGGTTTAGAGGATGCTACTGCAAGAAGATATCCTTTTTTCTTCAATTCCTCCAACATATGAGCGACTCCCGGATAAGGTCTGTTTTCAAAAATACCAATCGTAGAATAACGCTCTCTATAAAATTCTACAGCTCTGCGTGCCGTTTCTTCATCAAGGTCTGCATATTTCATAAACTGTTCCATCAAAGGCGGTCCCACAAAAACTTTTAAAGCTTCCAGATTCTCTTCCGGCTTCCCAAGCTTTTCCAGTGCATACTGTACAGATTTCGTAATTCCCTCTCCGGACTCTGTAAGAGTTCCGTCCAAATCGAATAAAATCGCTTTATACATAATAAACCTCCATAATTGATATTTTCCGTTTCTTTCCGCCAGCTACGGATATGAAGTTTATTATACCATTCTTTCATTTATGCGTCTATGCACAAAAATCCCCTTCGCAATATTCGGCAATAACACTATGTGAACCGTCATTTTCCTCCGTTACTATAAGAATCTTTATTTCTGAATCTTCAGGAATTTCTTCCTGTTCTATTACAAGAACATCCTTTTCCCAGCGCCAGTCAGCTTCTTTATTATTCACACGAAGGGAAAGAACCTGAACCCAGCCTTTCGCGCGAACTCGTATTTCTGCCCGTTTTACTTTGGCAGAAACCGGAAATTTCAATTCTGTCACTTTCACTTCCATTTTATTTCGATTTTTTACATTTCTCCTGTAATACTGAAAGGGTTCCTCTGCTGCCGAAGTGCTGTAAGGCTTTGGAGAGGGAGTCGGAGATAACGTTACACTCGGCGTCGGCGTTACACTCGGTGTTGGCATTACACTCGGTGTTGGCGTTACACTCGGTGTTGGAATCACAGTCGGCGTAAGAACCGCAGTCGGCGTCGCTGCTGGCAAAGGAGTCGACAATGAACCTTGTGGTATAGCAGGCTCCAATGGCACTTCCGGCTCAGGGGGAAGTGGCCGTATATAGTCCGGCTCAGGAAATATCTGCCCGTTATAAGAAGGCGTTTCTTCCATCCAGAAATCCTCCCTGAACTCCCCTTGATTCCACTCCGGGTTCTGCTCTGTCGGGCTCGGCGCCTCCTGCATAGGGCCCGGATACGTCTGCCCGTTTCCATTCTGCGGCGTAGAAGTCCCCTGCTCCCAGAAAGAATCTCCCTGATATTCTCCTGTTCCGATTTCCACATCAAACCCGCCAAACTCCATCGCCATTACGGAGACTGCCGCAAAAAATACCACGCCTGAAACACCTCCGGCAAAAATTGTCATCCATTTATGTATTCTGCCTTTTCGTCTTCTCACGATTATCCCCCTTTCTTCCTGTTTTCTCTCTCATCTCTTTTTCCCAGATTTCCAGATTCCTTGCGCTTCCCTCTTCCAGACCACCCTCTTTTTCTTTTTTCTGATATTCTTTCCACAATTCCATAGCCCCCTCTTTTTGTCCTGTTCGCAAAAGAAACATCCCATAGTCTCCGTAAATTTCACGAAAGCTTCCATCATATCTGAGAATCTGCTCATAATAGAGCGCCGCCTGTTCTTCATCTCCTGTAAGCACACGATTCTGAGCCAGCAGCTTCATAATCCGTCTGTACTCATATTTCCCCCTGTACTGACGCAGAAGTTCCTGCAAAAGCTTCTCCGCCTCATCGCATAAGGCTTTCCTGTCTTTGGGCTGTCCTTTAAGAACTTCCTCTTTATAATAAAAATCTGTGACCATTGTTATTCTGTCCTGAAAATCAGGCTCTCCTTTTTTCTTTCCGCCCAAAAGCAACACACCGCTGACAAACAGCAAAAGCATTGCAATCACCCCTGCCAGAATCCACATTATTTTTCCTTCCGGTCTCCTGCGAAGCTTCTGAAATTTTTTGCCCAGAGTTTCCATATCCTGATAGCGCAGCTTCTCTTCCCTGATACAGCAGCGCGCAAGTATCAGAGCAAGTCCGGGAAATACTGCAAATCTGTATAACGCACTTTTGCCGGTAAGAACTTCCAAAGTTCTGCCAAGACCGTAGATATCACTTGCCGCACTGATTCGTCCTTCATATTGTTCAGGTGCAGCAAATCCCTCAGTTCCCATACAAACTCTCTGTGTCTTTTCATAACCTGCCACTGCACTTCCAAGGTCAATGAGGAAGAGTTTTCCGCTTTCTGACAGCATCAGATTCTCCGGTTTCAAATCTCCGTAGAAAACCGGAGGCTTTCTTCCATGAAGATACCCCAATACCTGTGTAAGAGAAATACCGAAACCGATTATCTCCTTTACCGTGAATATCTTCCCCTTACGAAGAAGTTCTCCAAGCGTTTCTCCCTTGATATACTCCATAATGATATAACAATTTTTACTGTTCTCATCATAGTCTACCATTTTAGGGAGCGAATCGTGCTCCATAGATGCCAGAAATCTGGCCTCTTTTTTTCCTGAAACAGGAAGCTCTTTTACTGCCCGCAGAGTCCCCAATTCCAGATCCCGTGCCAGATAAACTCTGGCATTTCCACCTTTTCCAATCTGTTCCAGAATACAATAACGATTTTTTAAAACAGTTCCAGTCAATTCAATAACAATCATCTCCTGTCTGCATTCAAATGTAAAAAATAATAAAAATCATACATGGAAAAACCTGCCAAAAGACCTTCGGCAAGTATATTTTGATTAAGATATTTTTCATATTAGCACGTATTATACTTCTTGTATAGTCCTCTTTCCTAAAAAAGTTATAAACAACTTATAAATTTTCTCTCTATTTTCTTTTAATAGTCGTAAATCAGGATAAACTATGCTATAATAACGATATTACAACTCGTAAAATACGGAAGCCTGTTTATTGATTTTTCCCCAACCAGACTTCTTTTGCACAAACAAGAAATGAGGTGTGTTTTATGCTAAAAAACTGGGAACCTCCAGAAATACCTGAAAAAGAAGAATTAAAACAGCGTCTTGACGCCGCAAGCAGCAAGCTGTATAAAATGCAAATGCAGATTAAAGAATGCAAGCTTCCTGTTTTGGTACTTTTTGAAGGTTGGGGCGCTTCCGGAAAAGGAAGTACCATCGGCAGAGTAATCAAAAATATTGACCCGCGTTTTTTCAAAGTTGCTACTATGTCCTCCCCCTCCAAAGATGAACTTCGTCGTCCTTTCCTGTACCGTTATTTCAAGCAGATTCCTGAAGAGGGCAAATTTACCTTTCTGGACTCCGGTTGGATGGAGCAAACCTGTAAGGATTGTCTCGACGGTCTTGACGAAGATGCCTATTCTAAAAGAATCGAAAGTATCAAACGATTCGAACGGCAGCTTACAGACAACGGTTATCTTGTCCTGAAGTTTTTCATGCATATCGAAAAAGACGAACAAAAAAGCCGCATGAATACACTTCTTCAATCACCGGATACTTCCTGGCGGGTTTCTGATTTTGATGCATGGCAAAATAAACACTACAAGAAATGCCGCAAAATTTTTGATTATTACATGACCGATACCAATCTGTCCACCTCTCCCTGGTATATCGTAGATGCCACTGACAGGAAATGGGCAGAGCTTCAGGTTATGGAAACTATGGTAAGTAATATTGAGGTTGCCTTACAGAACAGTGCGCACTCCGCTCCCCTTCTGCAGAATGTTTTTCCTCTGACAAAGCTTCCCAGACTTTCGGAAATCGAACTGAAAAACAAAACTATAGAGGATGAGGATTACAAAAAAGAACTGAAAAATCTTCAGAAAAAACTCCGGGAACTGCACAATCGAATTTACCGCAAACGAATTCCTGTTATCATCACCTATGAGGGATGGGATGCAGCCGGAAAAGGCGGCAACATCAAACGAATTACAGAAGCTCTTGATCCCCGCGGCTTCGAGGTACATCCTGTCGCAAGTCCGGAACCTCATGAAAAATCCCGTCATTACCTCTGGAGATTCTGGACACGTCTTCCCAAAGACGGTCATATCGCAATTTTTGACCGCACCTGGTACGGCCGTGTTATGGTGGAACGACTGGAAGGCTTCTGTCGGGAAAATGACTGGAAACGTGCTTACAATGAAATCAATGAATTCGAAAAAGAGTTGTCAGACTGGGGAGCTGTAATTATCAAATTCTGGGTACAGATTGATAAAGATACTCAGCTTGCCCGGTTCACTGACCGGCAGAACAATCCAGAAAAACAATGGAAAATCACAGATGAAGACTGGCGCAACCGCGAAAAATGGGATGCCTATGAAGTTGCAGTCAACGAGATGCTGGCTAAAACGAGTACCGTTTATGCTCCATGGCATGTTCTGGAATCCGTAGACAAAAAATATGCCCGTATCAAAGCTCTGAAAATCGTGATAAAAGAACTGGAAAAGGCGCTTAAATAACAGATACAACAAAGCAAAGCCCTGAGAGTCTTATTCATACTCTCAGGGCTTTTTTATAACAATATTTACATTCTTTCCGGTGCAGAGAATCCAAGAAGATCAATACTTGTCTCCAGAACTCTCTTTGTAAGAGAAAGAAGCTGAATAAAGGAATTTTTCTGTGCTTCATTTTCTTCACTCAGAATCTTTGTACCGTGATAGAAGCTGTTAAACGCATTGGATACCTCGTAAATATAAGCGCAAATCTTATGAGGTGCTTTTTCTTCGAAAGCATTTTCTATCGTAGCTCCGAATCCGGTAAGCTGAAGCATCAGATTCTTCTCACTTTCATTTACAGCGCTTAAAATCTCGCCAGGCTCCAGATTTCCGCCCTCTTCCACAAAACGGTTCAAAATAGATTTGATTCTTACGATTGTATAGAGGATGTACGGACCTGTATTTCCTTCAAAAGAAGTAAATCTGTCAATATCGAAGATATAATCCTTGGTTGCCTGATTGGAAAGATCTCCATATTTAATTGCGGAAAGACCTACGATTTCTGCAGTTCCTCTTGCGTCTGTATCTTTAACGCTTCTGTTCTCTACAATCTTGGTATACATTTCCTCATCAATATCGGCAATCAGATTCTCAAGTCTCATAACACCGCCGTCTCTTGTTTTAAATGGTTTGCCATCCTTGCCATTCATGGTACCAAAACCAAGGAAGGAAAGCTTCGTATCCTCTTTTACAAGACCGGTCTTTCTTGCGCAGCGGAATACCTGAATGAAATGAAGCTCCTGACGTTTATCAACAACATACAGAATCTCATCCGGATTAAATAATTTCATACGCTCTACAATTGTTGCAAGGTCTGTCGTTGTATAAAGAGATGCTCCGTCAGATTTCAGAAGCATACACGGAGGAATTTCCTTGGTATCGTCCTCTTCTTTTACGTCTACCACAAGCGCTCCCTGATCCATGTATGCGAATCCTCTGTTTTTCATATCCTCAACCATATCCGGAATATACGGCTGTGCATCGGATTCTTTCTTCCATAAATCAAAGGATACGTTCAGGTTGCTGTAATTACGTTTCAGGTCTGTAACAGAAACATTCATAATGTGATTCCACAAAGCCATATAGCCCGGTTTTCCCTGCTGGAGAAGATGTGTTGCCTCCAGCGCTTCATTGCGGTATTCTTCGTCAACTTTAGACTTGCCGCTGGCACATGGATAGATTTCTTCCAATTCACTGATAGTAAATGGAGCTTCCTCCGGATACTCTCCGACATAGGAATCGTCGAAATATACGAGCTCTGGTTTTCTGTGACGAAGCTCTGTAATGATCAGTCCCATCTGAAGTCCCCAGTCACCGAGATGTACATCGCCGATTACTTTATGCCCTACAAAACGACCGATTCTCTTAATACTTTCGCCGATAATCGCAGAACGGAGATGACCTACATGAAGCGGTTTCGCTACATTCGGTCCGCCGTAATCAATGATAATTGTCTTCGGTTCTTTTGCTTCTGTAACAGAAAGCTTCTCATCTGCAGCCATTTCACAAAGATATTTCGCAAGATATTCTTCACTTACCTTCAGATTAATAAATCCGGGTTTTACAACCTCTGCAACAGAAAACATGCTGTTTTCACCTAAATTTGCCACTACCTCGTCAGCAATCATAAACGGCGCTTTTTTGTACGCTTTGGCTCCTGCCATTGCGCCGTTACACTGAAATTCGCACAGGTCCGGTCTGTTTGATACCGTAACCTTGCCATAGGAAGGGTCATAACCTGCTTTTTCAAATGCTGCGGAAAGCTCTTCCGCCATCTGCTCCATAAGTTTCTTCATATCTGATTAACTCCTCAATGTTTATTTATTTCACTGTCACTTTTTTTGAACATGCAATGGCAACGGCTCCATAGCCGATATGACATGCAACGCTTAATGACAGCGGATTCATAACAACCTCATATCCAGGAAAAGCTGCCTCGATTTCTTTCTTAAATTCTTCAGCTTCCTCCTGATTTCCGGTATATGCCGCCTGAAGACACATTTCTCCTGCTTCTGCATATTTCGAAAAACGTGTTTCCATATCATTTTTCATGGCGCTGAGCATAACCTTTTTAGCCTGCTTCTTGCCTCTTGTCTTGGAATAGGCATCCAGCTTGTCTCCCTGAATCTGAAGAACCGGTTTTAAATTCAGTACTGTACCGATTGCAGCAGCAGCCGGTGTAATTCTTCCGCCTTTTTTCAGATATTTCAAAGTTTCAAGGGTAATATATATGCTGGCTTCCAGTTTCTCCGCTTCCAGAATTTCTTTAATCTGCGCTGCACTTTTGCCCGCACCACGAAGTGCCAGAGCATCCAGAACAGACTGACGCTGAGTAACGGAAATTCTCTGATTATCGACAACCTGTACCTTTCCCTCATAATCCTGAGCCATAGCCATAGCTGTGGAACAGGATGCGCTCAATCCGCTTGACATCGGAATATGCACAATTTCATCATACTCTTTTAAAAGAGTATCCCAAAGTCCGCAGATATCCGCCGGGCTGGGCTGTGATGTGGAAATAGGTTCATCATTTTTTAGTCGCTCATAAAATTCTTCCTGAGAAAGAGTGATTCCTTCCAGGTATAATTTCTCATTAATATAAAAAGGCATAGGCACTACAGATATGCCTAATTTACGTCCTTCATCCTGTGTAATGCCGCTGTTACTGTCTGTGACAATGGCAATTTTTCCCATATTGCATTCTCCTTTTCTGTGTGTGTACTACAGTTCCCTGCATTACCTGTCCCTCGGTTATGTACATACTGAATTAAGTGTACCATATTTTTTTCACTATCTCAATTCCAAATCACAAATTTGTATAAAAATTGCATAATTATTGTTCCTAACTCTTTCCTGTGTTAAAATTAATTTACAAATACAGGAAACTTAAAAGAAAGGGGACTTCATTATGTCATTTATCGAAAACAGTCACAGACTGGCTGCGGAAACCGTCATTAAGAAATTTGAAAAACGAAATATGGAAGCTTTTTACTGCGCCACGAAAGAAGAAGCGAAAAATCTCATACTCTCCTTCATTCCGGAAGGCTCTTCCGTTACATGGGGCGGTACAGAATCCATGAAGGAAGCCGGTATCTGCGATGTACTCAGCACAGGAAACTATAACTTTATTGACCGTAAAGACGCAAAAACACCGGAGGAAGCCAGAGCTCTTTATGGAAAAATAGTCTGTGCCGACTATTTTCTCACAAGTACCAACGCCTTCACAAAGAACGGAGAACTTGTTAACATAGACGGCGCCAGCAACCGCGTTGCCTGTATTGCCCATGGTCCTGCCAATGTAATCGTCCTTGCAAGCATGGACAAAATGTGCTCCACTATAGAAGAATGCATCGAACGCATCCATACTCATGCAGCTCCTCCAAACGCTCTTCGTGTAGGAGCAGATACCCCATGTACCAAAACCGGCGTCTGCGCAGACTGCACTTCCCCATCCTGCATCTGCTGCCAGACTCTTATCACCCGCTTTTCCAGAATTCCCGGAAGAATCAAAATTGTACTTTGCAACGAAAAACTCGGATTCTAAAAGGCTGTGCCGGAAAATCCCCGGCACAGCCTTTTTTATCTTTTTAAGAGATCCGAATCAATCCATCTCTCTTACAATCTTACGAACAGGCAGTACAAAGGTCGGAGAAACAGAAAGCTCATCCAGTCCCATTTCCACGAAACGCTCTGTGAGAGTTGTATCTGCTCCAAGCTCACCGCAGATACCTGCCCAGATTCCCTCTTTATGGGCATTATCCACTACCATCTTAATCATACGCAGGACTGCCTCATGATGAGAATCATAGATGTTGTCAAGTTTCGCATTCTGACGGTCAATAGCAAGTGTGTACTGAGTCAGATCGTTGGTTCCGATACTGAAAAAATCAACCTCTTTTGCAAGAAGGTCACTGATCATAACAGCAGCCGGAGTCTCAATCATAACTCCCTGCTCTACATCATCCTTAAACGGAATGCCCTGCTCTGTCAGTTCCTTTTTCACTTCTGCAACAATTTCTTTAATCTGCAGAACCTCTTTTACAGAAATAATCATCGGATACATAATGGAAATATTTCCAAACATCGCCGCACGGAACAGAGCTCGCAACTGTGTCTTGAATACTTCCGGTCTGTCAAGACAGATACGAATTGCTCGATATCCCATTGCAGGATTCTCCTCATGCGCCATATTGAAGTAATCAATCTGCTTGTCAGCGCCAATGTCCAGAGTACGAATGATAACCTTCTTACCGGCCATATTCTGAGCAACTGTCTTATAAATCTGGAACTGCTCTTCCTCTGTAGGATAGTTATCTTTCTCCAGATAAATAAATTCACTTCTGAAAAGACCGATACCTTCGGCATCATTTGCAAGAACACTTGCCACATCAGCTGTGCTTCCGATGTTTGCATAAAGGTGAAGCTTACGTCCGCTCTTTGTTTCTGTTTGTTTTCCCTTTAATTCCCTGAGCATGGTTCTCTGACGAAGCTCCTCATCCTTCAGTTCCTGATACTTCTTTAAAGTTTCTTCATCCGGTTCAAGGATAAGAGTTCCGTTTTTGCCATCCACAATTGCCATCATACCATTTACACTGTCATCATACTCAATGTTGATCAGAGCCGGAATATTCATGGTTCTGGCAAGGATTGCCGTATGAGAGTTAGAAGAACCTTTTCTTGTAACAAATGCCAGCACCTTGGATTTGTCCATCTGGACTGTTTCACTTGGCGCAAGGTCTTCTGCCACAATAATTGACGGCTCAGAAGCTTCCATATCCCCGTCTCCATGTCCGGAAAGAACTCTTACAAGACGGTCGGAAATGTCTTTTACGTCTGCTGCTCTTGCTCTCATATAATCATCGTCCATGCTTGCAAACATAGATGCGAAGTTGTCACCTGTTGTAGCGACTGCATACTCTGCATTTACGCCCTCTGTGCGGATAATATTGCTGATAGAATCCAGATAATCCCCATCCTCCATCATCATCTGATGAACTTCAAAGATGGCTGCGCCTGACTCTCCTACTTCCTGAACTGCTTTATCGTAAAGCTTCTGAAGCTGTGCAAGCGCAGTTTCTTTCGCCTCGTCTACACGTTTTACTTCCGCTTCCACGTCCTCTACATGAAAACGCTTCACGCTTGTGTCTGCTTTCTGAAAAATAGAAATTTTTCCGATTGCAATTCCGGAAAATACGGATTTACCTTCAAATACTTTCATCATCTATCTCCTAACTTAAGGACGAAATTAAAGATTTGCTTCAAAGAAAGCTTTCATTACTTCTGCATCTGCTGCTTCTGTATCGCCTTCAACTGTTACTGTGATTTCATCGTTCTGCTTTACAGCAAGTCCCATGATTCCGAAGATTTTTTTCGCATCGCCTTTTTTCTCACCTTTGCAGATAGTGATTGTACTTCCAAGCTTACCTGCCTCTTTAACAAGAAGTCCCGCCGGTCTTGCATGAATTCCCAGTTCGTCTTTAATTACATAATTGAATGATACCATAACATATTCCTCCTAAAAACTTTAGTTTACTGAATTACTGCCATTATACCACACCTTCTATGGGTTCGACTATCTTTTTTTACATTTTGTTCAAATTTTTCTTCTTTTATTTGGCATTTTCACGGAAAAAGTGTAGTTTATTCAGGTAAAAAATATAGCCTGTGCCTGTAAACAATGCCGTTTTTCCCAGAGAAAGAATCCCTTCTGCTTCTGCGGGCGTTTGGGGAAGCATAAAATAAAGCCTTATATTTTCGCTCATCTCCCAAATTTTCCTCTGCCAGAAACCAAAATCTGACCACTTTCCCGGTATCCAGTCTCCCGGTATATCAAGCAGAGAAATCATCTTCCACAGAACCACCGTCAGAACAGCGACTCCCAACAATGTCCATGCAGTCCTGACCGCTCCCGTTTTTCCCTTTCTTTTTCCCAGTATTCTCACTGAAATATCAACAGGCAGTAGAAACACCATAGAAATCATAACAATCCTGATAAAACCTGTGTTTTGTTTCTTACCGGACAACCCGTTTCTCATAAGAAATCCTTCTGTATCATCCCTGATAAAAACCCTGTCGTATGTCAGTTTTTTATCTTTTTGCGGCCGGATATAGAGTACCTGCTGCGAAAAAGGAAGTACCTTTCTCACAGTATACTCTCTTCCCTGAAACTCAATTTTACCACCTGGCTGACAGCTTCCAAAAAGTATATCGGCAGTACGCCTGTCTATTACACAGCCTTCCCTGTCGTCCTCAGCAAACCCTCTGAGCCTCCAGTCAAATATCGTTTCATTTCCTGCAAGCCCCGCTGCAAAAACCTCCGTACTTCTGCTGTAATCCTTCTGGCTGATTTTTTCAAGCCCCATGTCTCTGTAAAAACAGACTTCTGCCGGATTACGGGTATTTTTTTCACTGTCCAGAATTTCCGATACGCGACTGTCATCCGGAACAGGTGAAAGCAAAAACACTGTATCCTTCTTCTCCTGCAGGACATTTCCGGCAGATATCAGCCCGCACAGGAACAATCCAAGAATTATTACTCCACAAAAGATTACCTTTATTCTGTCTGAAAAACCGATTTTGGGCGGGTATTTGCCCGCGCTGTTCCCTGTCATGGCTCCATCAGCCTTACACGGCTGCCGTCTGTGATTTCTCTGTCACTATAAGTAATAATCCTCTGATCTGCCGCAAGAATCCCCTCCTCAAGCGCAGCAATCGAAGTATTTTTATTTTTCACATCCACCTGTACCTTACGCGCCACAAGCACTTCTCCAAGAACGGTTTCCTGTGTATCCGCTACATAAACGAAATTTTTTCCATTTTCTTCCCCCAGCGCTCCCAGAGGTACGCAGGCACTATAAGGCCCTTCTTCCCGGGAAATTTCAAAATTCACATTTTCTCCGATTCTGAAATCAGCATCTGATACGGCAATGGATATTTTGCGAAGCGCCTGGTTCTCCTCTGTCTCTCCCACAGCCTCTATGATTCCTGTCTTTTCTATCCCGTCTGCACCTGTAAGAGCGGCTTTTTCACCTGTCTGTACGTATTTAATCTCCTCTGCGCTCACAGTTGTTTCCACACGAAAAGTTCCTGTTGTTTCATAGAGCACCATAGCTGCATCCTTCCCTGTCATACTTCCGGTTACTACAGAAATACTCTTTACCACTCCGTCAGCAGGCGCTTTCACCCGTCCTTTTCTTTTGAGGATTTTATTTAATTTTTCAAGCTCTTCCTGTGCCTGTGCCAGTTCTCTCTTCACATTTTCCACGGTACTGTCCCTGCTTTCTTCTACCCCGGCATCCTCAATTCCGCGTCTGGCTGCCAGTTTATCCTGATCTCTGCTCATAACTGCCTGATCAATAGCCTCCTGACACATCCTGATTTCGTCCAGCAACGCCTGCTCCTGTGTCTTATCCACTGGTTCATCTGTGAAATCGCTGGAAAGAGAGGCGTAATAATCCTCAAGCTTCTGTCTTGCTGCCTCTAGTGCCCTCTGCGCATTTGAAATGTTCACACCGCCGTTTCCCGCCGCTATGTTATAATCCTCCTGCGCCCTTCGAAGAGCTCTGTCCTTTGCCTCCTTTTTCATCTGAGCCTGACTCTCCAAATCGCCGATTTGCAGGGTTAATTCCTGTATCTCATCTTCTTTTTCCCGAATGATTTCTTTCATCTGCTTCACGGAATATACAAGAAGTGTTTCTCCTTTTTTCACGGTCTGTCCCTCACGTACCAGGACCTGCGCCACGAGCTGATTTTCCAGGGCAAAAACCGCACGTTCCTTCGTCCCCTCAACTCTTCCGCTTCCCCGTACAATGTGGGAGACTGTCTGATTTTGAATTTTTCCTGTCTCAACCTGCGCTACACTGATGGATGACGCAGCTCTTGATACTACAGTAAAAATAAGCATTGCTGCAAAAAACATTCCACACCATTTCAAAATTTTCTTTCTGTCCATTTTTACTCCTTAATCGCTGTTGAAATAATCCCCTGCTCCAAATAATCCTGTCCTGCAAGAAAAACAAGCACTGCAGGAATCAGTACGATAGCCGAAACTGCAAAAGCTTTTCCTGCCTGTGACGCATCAATTTCCGGAAGATACAGGGACAAACACCATAATTCTTTGTTTTTCAGAAATGCCATCGGCTGTTCGATCAAATTCCAGTATTCCAGAAATCCCAGAACAAGCGCTGAAATAATTCCGGGCGACCCCAGCGGAATGCCAAGCTTCCAGAAACAAAGCCACTCTCCTGCTCCGTCAATCCGTGCAGCCTCAAGAAGAGCCGCAGGAATTCCTTCAAAAAAACGATACATAATAAACACCGGAAATGTAGAAAAAATTCCCGGAAGAATAATTCCCGCAAGCGTGTCCAAAAGCCCCAGTCCGTCAAGTACCAGATAATTACTGAGCATCAATACCTGAAATGGCATCATCATCAAGGCAATATAAATCAAAAACAGGACATTTTTTCCGGGAAATTTATATTTTGCAAATCCCCATGCTGCAGGTACGCCAATCAGAATCTGTCCCACAAGAACTCCGGCTGTAATTTTCACAGAGTTCCAGAACATCACGAAAAATTCCGGCGAATCCAGCAATACCTCTATGTACGCCCGAAGCGTAGGATACAACGGCAGAAATTTCCACGATATATAGCCTCCCTCTCCTGTGAGAAAAGGTTCCAGTACCTGTTTTAATTCCTGACTTCCCATAATTGATCCTGCCACTGTAAACAGAATGGGAAAAACAGCCAGAAAAACAAGCGCTGCCAGAATCCCATTCAGTAAATATTTGATTTTCATGCTTTTACTGCTCCTTTCCCCAGGTTTTCCATAAA
>Scooby_p1__coassemble_480_pt1 | contig 21131 bp, 22 predicted proteins | sample Scooby_p1__metabat2_low_PE_018 | metagenome-assembled genome bin Scooby_p1 | reverse complement strand
GGGGATTCTGGCAGGATGTGTGATATTAGTGGGAATCTGGATTTTGCATATTGCTTATTTTTGCTTTTTTGTAAAGACAATCTGAAGTCACAAAAAGATAGCGCGTTTTGTCTGTTATGTGAATGAGAAGGTAATTCTTACACTTCAGGAGGAGTATTTAAGGATTGACAGAACTATGGGAAAAAGGCTAAAATAGAGCAATATTACCAATGAACAGGAGAAATTAACCATGAGTGAAACAATTGCAGTAATTGCTGGAAAAGAAATCAAGGAGGCAGATTTTGAAGCGTTTTTAAAGGGAGTGCCAAAGGAACAGCAGCCATATCTTTCAAACCCTCAGTTCCGTGAACAGTTTAAAGAGCAGTTTCTTGCTTTACATATGTTCGCACAGCTTGGTGAAGATGAAAAAATGAACGAGACAGATGCATTCAAAGTTATGATGGAAAATGCAACCAGAGATATTCTTGCACAGCTTGCTGTGAACAGTGTAATGAAGAATGTAACTGTTACAGAAGAGGAATGCAGAGCATACTATGACGCAAATTCGCAGCATTTTACAAAGGGAGCAACTGTAAGTGCAAAACATATTCTTACAGATTCTGAGGAAAAATGCGGGGATATTCGAAAAGAGATCGAGGGCGGAAAAGCCTTTGAAGAGGCTGCCCAGGAATATTCTACCTGTCCTTCAGGTTCCAGAGGCGGAGATTTGGGAGAATTCGGCAAGGGACAGATGGTTCCGGAATTTGAGAAAGCTGCGTTTGAAGGGGAAATCGGACAGGTGATCGGTCCTGTGAAAACACAGTTTGGTTACCATCTTATCAAAGTAGAGAAAAAGAATGAAGCCAGTGTATCCTCCTTTGAGGAAGTGAAGGATACAATCAGAAGAAATCTTATGCAGCAGAAACAGAGCGAAGCATACAAGGCAAAAGTAGCTGAAATGAAAGAAAAATACCTGAATAAATAAAAATATTTGGAAAATAAAAGTTTTCCTTGTAATTTGCTAAAAACAGGTGTAAAATTAAAAATAATGAAAAAAACGCAGGGGAGCTTGTGTGACAGGCTGAGAGGAAGGTAAACCTTCGACCCTTAAACCTGATGCGGATAATGCCGCCGTAGGAAATCGTTAGGATTGAATTTTATCGGAGGCACGAAAGTGCCTCCTTTTTTTGTTACGATAGCGAAAAAGAACCCCTGAATCTGGGGACTTTTTATAAAAAATACAAGGGAGGAAAGAAATGGTAACAGTAAATGGCGCAGAAAAAGATCTTTCCGGAAAGACTCTGGCAGAGTACCTTATGCTTGCAGATTACAATGCCCGGCGTGTTGCAGTGGAAAGAAATGGAGAAATTGTGCCCAGAGCACAGTATGAAGAAACCATTTTGAAGGACGGAGATACGCTGGAGGTTGTCAGCTTTGTTGGAGGAGGCTGATATGGGAATTCCAACAGAAAAAGAGTGGAAGGAAGCACTGGCAAAGCGCCAGGGACGAGAGCTTTTGGAACGATTTCAGAATGCTTCGGTGGCAGTTTGCGGTCTGGGAGGTCTGGGTTCCTGTATAGCTTTGTGTCTGGCAAGGGCGGGGATTGGGAAGCTGATCTTAATCGATTATGACAGAGTGGATCTGAGCAATCTTCATCGTCAGCAGTATAAGCCGAAGCAGATTGGATTATTTAAAACAGACGCATTGGCAGAGAACTTGAAGGAGATTAATCCGTACATCCGGCTGGAGACCATCACGGAAAAAATTACAGATGATAATTTTTTTAAGCTTCTGAAAAATGCACAGATTGTCTGTGAAGCATTTGACGATCCGGAAGCAAAAGCCGTTCTTGTAAATGGTGTTTTGGAAAAATTTCCGGAGAAATACCTGATTGCAGCCTCCGGAATGGCGGGGTTGGAATCTGCTAACAGCATTCATACAAGAAAGGTCATGAGACATTTTTATCTTTGCGGAGACGAATGTAGCGATGTGGAGAATTCTATAGGGCTGACAGCGTCCAGAGTTATGATTTGTGCTTCTCATCAGGCGCATATGGTTTTACGTATTCTGGCAGAGAAAAAAGATGCTTGAACAATACATCAGAAAGAAGGAGATAATCATGAAAAACGATGACAAATTAATGATTGGAGGACATGAGTTTCATTCCAGATTTATTCTGGGTTCCGGAAAATACTCTATGAAGCTGATTGAAGCGGCAGTGAAAGATGCCGGGGCAGAGATTATTACCCTTGCAGTTCGCCGTGCAAATACAAAGGATCAGGAAAGCATACTGGATTATATTCCAAAGGGGGTAACGCTTCTTCCGAATACCTCCGGAGCCAGAAATGCAGAGGAGGCAGTTCGTATTGCAAGACTTGCAAGGGAGCTTGGTTGTGGCGATTTTGTAAAAATAGAGATTATGAGAGATTCCAAATATCTTCTTCCGGATAATCAGGAAACGATAAAAGCAACAGAAATTCTGGCAAAGGAAGGATTTGTCGTTATGCCCTATATGTATCCGGATTTATATGCTGCCCGGGAACTGGTAAACGTTGGAGCAGCATCTGTAATGCCTTTGGCATCGCCGATCGGCTCCAATAAAGGACTTGCTACAAAAGAGTTTATTCAGATTCTTGTTGATGAAATTGATCTTCCTATTATTGTGGATGCCGGAATCGGAAGGCCATCTCAGGCATGTGAAGCAATGGAGATGGGAGCTGCTGCGATTATGGCAAATACAGCTCTTGCAACAGCCGGAGATCTGACACTGATGGCGTCTGCGTTTGGCCAGGCAATTGAAGCCGGACGAAAGGCATATCTCTCAGGATTGGGAAGGGTTCTGACAAGAGGAGCTTCTGCATCTGATCCATTGACAGGATTTTTAAGAAATTAAAGGGGGCTGCTCATGGAAAACCAATTTTTTGTTGACTCAGAGTTTTTATCCGAGAAGGCGCTGGAGAAAAAGCATAGACTGGAATCAGATCCTTCCAGTCGAAAAAATCATATGGAATATATGCCTGGTATGGAAGTCATTGAATCAGATATATGCAGCCAGGTTATGACACAGATGGATAGCTTTGATTATAGTTCTTACACGGCGAAAGACGTACGTGCGGCTCTTGATCATGAAACATGCAGTATTGAAGATTTTAAAGCGCTTCTTTCACCGGCAGCAGAGCCTTTTTTGGAAGAGATGGCCCAAAAAGCCCGAGAGGAAACATCGAAACATTTCGGAAACACAGTATATCTTTTTACTCCTCTTTATATTGCCAATTACTGTGAAAATTACTGTGTGTACTGCGGTTTTAATTGCTATAACCACATTAACAGAATGAAGCTCAGTATGGAACAGATTGAGCATGAAATGAAGGTGATTGCTGATTCCGGAATGGAGGAAATTCTCATTTTAACAGGTGAGAGCAGAAGTCAGAGCAATGTGGAATACATAGGAGAAGCATGTAAGCTGGCACGGAAGTACTTCCGCATGGTAGGGCTTGAAATCTATCCGGTAAATACAGATGAGTATCGATATCTCCATGAATGTGGGGCAGATTATGTGACGGTTTTTCAGGAGACATATGATACGGAAAAGTATGAAACATTACATCTTATGGGACACAAACGTGTATGGCCATATCGTTTTGATGCACAGGAAAGAGCACTTCGCGGAGGAATGAGAGGTGTGGCATTTTCTGCACTTCTGGGACTGTCTGATTTCCGTAAAGATGCGTTGGCAAGCGCCCTTCATGTATATTATCTTCAGAGAAAATATCCTCATGCCGAAATGTCGCTGTCATGTCCAAGACTGAGGCCGATCATCAATAATGAGAAAATAAATCCTTTGGATGTGGGAGAAACTCAGCTTTGTCAGATTATATGTGCATACCGTATTTTTCTTCCGTTTGTGGGAATTACCGTATCTTCACGAGAGAGTGCATCGTTTCGAGATGGTATTGTGAAGATTGCAGCTACTAAGGTTTCAGCCGGAGTCTCGACCGGCATTGGGGATCACGAAAGTAAGTATACAGGAAAGGAAACAGAAGGCGGTCAGGGAGACGAGCAGTTTGAGATCGAAGATGGAAGAAGCTTTGATAAGATGTATGAGGATATTGCAAAGGAAGGTCTGCAGCCGGTTCTGAATGATTATCTTTATGTCTGATGTAATTTGTGTGACGAATCGAAAACTTTGTATAGAGCTGTTTACCGAGCGGATAAAAAAAATAGCAAAAGCTCATCCGAAAGGGATTCTGTTAAGAGAGAAGGATATGGATCCTAAAGCTTATGCAATACTTGCAGCTGAGATTATGGATATTTGCAAAAAAGAAGGAGTGAACTGTATTCTTCACAGCTTTACAGATGTTGCAGTGGCCCTTGGATGCACAAATATTCATCTGCCTTTGAAACAGCTTCGCGACTTGAGCAAGTCAGAAAAAGTAAAATTTAAAGAAATAGGAGCCTCCTGTCACAGTGTGGAAGAGGCTTTGGAAGCGCAGAAACTGGGGTGTACCTATATAATCGCAGGACATATTTTTGAAACTGACTGCAAGAAGGGACTGCCTGGAAGAGGACATGAATTTCTTAAAAAAGTGTGTGAATCGGTGGAGATTCCTGTTTATGCGATTGGAGGAATTTCTCCCGAAAATGTGAGAGAAGTACGAAGAGACAATGCAGCAGGAATCTGCCTGATGAGCAGTCTGATGACTTGTCCGGATGTTCCCGAATTATTGGAATCAATGGAGAAAAAAGATGAAATTTGAAAAGAATATGCTGCTTTTGTATGGAATCACGGACCGTGCATGGGAAGGAAGACAGACTTTATACGAGCAGGTAGAAGAAGCACTAAAGGGTGGGGTTACCATTTTGCAGTTAAGGGAAAAGAACCTGAAAGAAGAAGATTTTATCAGGGAAGCTGTAGAGCTGCGAAGCTTGTGCCACAAGTATCAAGTGCCCCTTATTATCAATGACAATGTACAGGTGGCTATTAAGAGCGGGGCAGACGGAGTGCATGTAGGGATTACAGATGCGCCGGTTGCCGAAATCAGAAAACTTACAGGAAAAGATTTTATTATAGGAGCAACAGCCAAGACGGTGGAACAGGCTAGGGAAGCTGAAAAAAACGGAGCGGATTATCTTGGAGTAGGAGCAGTATTTCCGTCTTCTACAAAAAAAACAGCGATTCGAATTACAAGAGAAGAATTGGAAAGAATCTGTTCCAGTGTGAAAATCCCTGCAGTTGCCATCGGAGGAATTACTGATGAAAACATTTCGGAGATTAAAGGCGGGGGAATGTCCGGAATTGCAGTTGTTTCAGCAATTTTCGGAGCAGAAAATATAGAGAAAGCGACAGCCAAGTTAAAGGAAAAAGCGAGAGAGGCGGTAGAGGACAATGAATAAAAAAACTATGAAAACCGTTCTTTCTATCGCAGGAAGCGACTGTAGCGGAGGCGCAGGTATCCAGGCTGATCTAAAGACAATGACTGTTAATGGTGTGTACGGGATGAGCGCTGTTACCGCATTAACCGCACAGAATACAACCGGAGTAGCTGGAATTTATGAGGTTACGCCGGAATTTTTAAAAGAACAGATTGATATGATTTTTACAGATATTCGTCCGGATGCGGTAAAAGTTGGGATGGTATCATGCGCTGGCCTCATAGAGGTGATCGCAGAGAGGCTGGATTTTTATCATGCATCGAATATTGTTGTGGACCCTGTAATGATTGCAACTTCAGGCTCGGAGCTTTTAAAACAGGAAGCAGTCTCTATCTTAAAAAAACGTCTTCTTCCACTGGCACTTTTAGTGACTCCAAATATTCCGGAGGCAGAAATACTTGGGGGAATAAAGATTAATAACGAGACGGATATGGAGACGGCGGCCGAAAAAATATGTGACGATTACGGATGTGCAGTATTAATCAAAGGAGGACACAGAATCAGTGATGCCAATGATCTGCTGTATTTCAAAGGATGTAAAAAATGGTTTCGTGGAAGACGTATTGACAATTCGAATACACATGGCACAGGATGTACGCTTTCCAGTGCGATTGCTTCCAATCTGGCGAAAGGCTATGGAGTAGAGGAATCCGTGCACAGGGCAAAGGAATATATTTCCGGAGCATTAGAGGCAATGCTTGATCTGGGAAGAGGAAGCGGACCTATGAATCATGCATTTGATGTAAAAAGCGATTTTGCTGAATAAAATAAAAATCAACAGGAGAAAAAGAGTATGACAAACAGAGGATATGCAACACAGATGGATGCTGCCCGCAAAGGGATTGTGACAAGGGAATTGGAAATTGTAGCGAAAAAAGAGCACATGACTGTGGAGGAGTTACTTCCGCTGGTTGCACAGGGAAAAGTAGTAATTCCGGCAAATGTAAGACATACCTGCATCAATCCGGAAGGTGTGGGATCTGCATTGCGTACCAAGATTAACGTGAATTTGGGAGTGTCCCGTGACTGCAAAGATTATGATGTGGAGATGAAAAAAGTGCTTTCTGCAGTTGATCTGGGAGCAGAGGCAATTATGGATTTGTCCAGCCATGGCAATACACAGCCATTCCGCAGGAAGCTTACACAGGAGTGTCCTGCAATGATTGGTACCGTGCCGGTGTACGACAGTGTGATTCATTATCAGAGAGATCTGGATACTTTGACTGCAAAAGATTTCATTGATGTGATCCGTCTCCATGCAGAGGACGGAGTGGATTTTGTAACTCTTCACTGTGGAATCACCCGCAAAACCATTGAGCAGATCAGGAAGCATAAAAGAAAAATGAATATTGTTTCCAGAGGCGGTTCTCTTGTATTTGCCTGGATGTGTATGACAGGAGAGGAAAATCCGTTTTATGAGTATTATGATGAAATTCTTGATATCTGCAGAGAGTATGATGTCACGATTTCTCTTGGTGATGCCTGTCGTCCGGGATGTTTGGCAGATGCAACAGATGTATGTCAGATTGAGGAACTGGTACGTTTGGGAGAACTGACAAAGAGAGCATGGGAGAAGGATGTACAGGTAATGGTAGAAGGTCCGGGACATGTTCCTATGGATCAGATTGCCGCCAATATGAAAGTACAGCAGACTATTTGCATGGGAGCACCTTTCTATGTATTGGGACCTCTTGTCACTGATATTGCACCGGGATATGACCATATTACAGGAGCAATCGGAGGAGCAATAGCGGCTATGAATGGCGCTGCCTTCCTTTGCTATGTAACGCCCGCAGAGCACCTGGCACTGCCAAACCTTGAGGACGTAAAGCAGGGGATTATTGCAAGTAAAATTGCAGCTCATGCAGCCGATATTGCGAAGGGTGTCCGTGGTGCGAGAGATATTGATGATAAAATGGGAGATGCCCGCAGGGCTCTTGACTGGGAAGGTCAGTGGGCATGTGCTCTGGATCCGGAGACGGCGAAGGCAATCCGCGATGACCGCTCTCCGGAGCATGACGATTCCTGTTCTATGTGCGGGAAATTCTGTGCAGTCCGCAGCATGAATAAAGCCCTGAATGGGGAACACATTGATATTTTGTGATAAAACAAAGGCTATCTTAAAGTTTTTATCAGCAGAAAAACCTGCTCTGCGGTAGCGACCATATTTTGGCGGGCAGTTTCCGGGTTCATAGCTTCTTCCATATGGGCTGCTTTCAATATGATATGAATGCCGGATTCGAGAACTGCATTTGTAAATGCAAGAAATGCAAAACCAAGCCCTCCTGCAGCTCCGGTTCCGGAAAGAGATGCATCTGCTTTCGGAAATAGTTTTTGAACAATGGCGGCAGCCTGTTTCTCCGCAGAGCGGATTTGTTACATCACAGGCAATGTGAAATTCACATTCTTTTAATTCCGGGAGCACATGTGTGTCGGAAATAAAAGATAGTTCTTTTAATCCCGTTGCACCCGGAGCAACGGGCTTTCTTTTTGAAGTCAAAAAATCATAGCCAAGAGCCTGAAGCATTCCGATTCCTCCGTCGTTAGTGGCACTGCCTCCTATTCCTATCAGAAAACGGCGGCAGCCTTTTTGAATTGCATGCCGTATCATTTCTCCCACGCCGTAGGTTGTGGTGTAAAGAGGATTGCGTTCTTCGCGTTTTACAAGAGTAATTCCTGCTGCCTGTGACATTTCCATGACAGCTGTCCGGTTTTCGCTGAGAATTCCGTATATGGCGTCTACAGGCTGACCGAGAGGACCGGTAACTCTGACTCTGCATCAGGAAGGATAAACCTTATAAATACCTTTTGCGGCTGCATTACCGGCTTCCATGGAGGTTAAACTTCCTTTAAAAGAATCCATTGCGATTACTGCTTTCATTTTTGGGGTCCTTTCTTAACTGAAATATCGAAATCATTGTTTGAATCTATTATACTCCTAATCAGCAATTCGGAAAAAAGGATACAAACATTTTGTGCCATATCGAACAGTACTTTTTGTTCTTGACTTTCCAATACAACATGTTAAAATAATTTTATAGTATAAGAACAGGGGGGCTTGCGAACGCAGGCTGAGATTGATACCGATTCGTATCTGACCCTTTAACCTGAACTGGATAATGCCAGCGGAGGGAACATATCAGGCTTCGGTTATCATACGCCGAGAATTTATTCCTGTAGGTTTCCTACAGGTTTTTTTATTTATCAGGAAAGCAGTACATTCTGTACTAACTTTCCTGATAAACAAAAAACGCTCCGCGAGGATGCGACCAGATGCATGCGGAATATGACTGCCCATGGCAGTCTGCATCTGGCGCGCAAAGCGGAACAAGTCCCTCAAGGATTGAGGGAGTTCGAAGCGAACTTATCCGCTTTGTTCTTAATTAAAACAAATGGAGGAAAAAAGAATGAACGCAAGTGTAGCAATTCAGGTACTTCCTGAAACAAAAGACGATGAGGAACTGATCCGTGTGGTAGATGAGGTAATTGCCTATATTAAAAGCACGGGATTAAACTGCTATGTAGGTCCTTTTGAGACTGCAATTGAGGGAGACTACGATGAACTGATGGATATTGTAAAAGAATGCCAGCACATCGCAATCCGCGCAGGCGCACCGTCTGTAGCCGCATATATCAAGGTTACCTATAAGCCGGAAGGAGATGTTCTTACCATTGAAAGGAAAGTTACAAAGCATCACCTCGAAGATTAGTACCATTGCCGCCATCGTGATACTTTTGGCAGTATGGCAGATAGCTTCAGTATTTGAAATTGTTCCGTCATATATGCTGCCGTCTCCGGTACAGGTAGTACAGGCATTTATTAAGGAGTTTCCGCTTTTGATGGAGCATTTGGGTGTGACGCTGGCAGAAGCCTTTCTGGGGCTTGGCTGCGGTGTTGCCTTTGGTTTTATTATGGCGGTTTTGATGGACAGATTTGAAATTTTGTACAGAGCTGTCTACCCTTTGGTGGTGCTTACTCAGACCATTCCTACTGTAGCGATTGCCCCGCTTCTTGTACTGTGGTTTGGCTATGAGATGATGCCGAAGGTCATATTAATTGTAATTGTTACCTTTTTTCCCGTTACTGTGGGACTGCTTGACGGATTTCGTTCCGCAGACAAGGACACTATGAACCTTCTGCGCTCTATGGGGGCAACGAAATTTCAGATTTTCCGTTATATCAAGCTTCCGGGAGCTATGAGTCACTTTTTTGCGAGCCTTCGCATTTCTGCCGCATATTCTGTGGTGGGAGCGGTAATTTCCGAGTGGCTGGGAGGATTTTCCGGACTTGGAGTGTATATGACGAGGGTAAAACAGGCATTTGCCTTTGATAAAATGTTTGCAGTAATCTTTCTGATTTCTTTTATCAGCCTGCTTCTTATGAAACTGGTAGATTTTCTGCAGAAAAAATGTATGCCATGGGAGGATAAAAAGCATGAAAATTAAAAAATTAGCGGCAGCGGGACTTGCAGCGGTATTGTGTGTTTCCGCAATGAGTCCGGTAAATGTTTTCGCCGAAGAAGAAAAAGAAAAAATTACATTTGTTCTTGACTGGACACCAAACACAAATCATACAGGATTGTATGTAGCACAGAAACAGGGCTTTTTTGAAAAACAGGGACTTGAAGTAGAAATTGTACAGCCGCCGGAAGACGGTGCAGATACTTTGGTTGCGTCCGGAAAAGCGCAATTTGGAATTTCTTTCCAGGATAGCATGGCTCCTGGTGTGGCAGGTGAAAATGCAATCCCAACAACGGCTGTTGCAGCACTGATCCAGCACAATACCTCCGGTGTGGTTTCCCGTAAAGGAGAAGGTATGGATACTCCAAAGGGAATGGAAGGAAAGAAATATGCCACATGGAACGGTCCGATCGAGCTTGCCATGATTCAGAATGTTGTAGAGGGAGATGGCGGCGATTACAGCAAGGTGGAATTATTGCCGAGCACAGTGACAGATGAAGTTTCTGCACTGCAGAGCAAAGCTGTAGATGCTATCTGGATTTTCTATGCATGGGCAGGAGTAAAGATGGAACAGGAAGGACTTGAGACAGATTATTTTGCGTTTTCAGACATTAACCCTGTATTTGACTATTATACTCCGGTAGTGATTGCCAATAACGAATTTCTTGAAAAAGAACCGGAAACAGCGAAGAAGTTTTTGACCGCTCTGCGCGATGGATATGAATACTCTATCGAAAAACCACAGGAAGCTGCTGAAATTCTTTGCGAGGCAGCACCTGAGCTGGATTCCGATCTTGTACAGGCAAGTCAGGAATATCTTGCAGATCAGTATAAAGCAGAGGTAGAACAGTGGGGCTATATCAATCCTGAGAGATGGAATGGTTTTTACCAGTGGCTCAATGAAAATCAGCTTGTTGAGACAGAGATTCCAGAAAATGCGGGCTTCTCTAACGAGTATCTTCCGGAATAGGAAAGAGGCAGATTTATGTCGCATTTAGAAGTGAAGCATGTGTATAAATCTTTTGACGGCAAACAGGTTCTGAATGACGTGAGCATGGAGCTTCATGAAGGGGAACTTGTCTGTCTTCTGGGAGTCAGCGGAGGGGGTAAAACGACCCTTTTTAACATAATTTCCGGTCTGATTCTGCCGGACAGCGGACAGGTGCTTCTCGACGGAGAGGATATCACAGGAAAGCCGGGGCGTATCAGCTATATGTTGCAGAAAGATCTCCTTCTTCCTTACAGGACAATAGAGGATAACGTAGCGTTGCCCCTTTTGATAAAGGGAGAAAAGAAAAAGGCGGCAAGGGAAAAAGCAGCGCCGTATTTTAAGGAGTTTGGGCTGGAAGGAACGCAGAAGAAATATCCCCGCCAGCTTTCAGGGGGAATGCGTCAGAGAGCTGCGCTTATGCGTACCTATATGTTTTCCAGAGATGTAGCTTTGCTGGATGAGCCTTTTTCTGCATTGGATACGATTACGAAAAGCAGTCTTCATACCTGGTATCTGAATATTATGGAGCAGATTCATCTGTCAACGATTTTTATTACTCACGATATTGACGAGGCGATTCTTCTGTCTGACAGAATTTATCTTCTGAGCGGAAAAACAGGCAGCATCACGGATGAGATTGTCATTCGCGAGCCGAAGCCGCGGAGACAGGACTTCAATCTGACAGACAAATTTTTGCAGTATAAAAGAGAAATTTTAAAGAAAATATAAAAAATATCAGCCGCAGTGCCTGTCAGGTTCTGCGGCTGATGTTTTTGATGAAGAAATTTATTTTGGAAAATCTTTATGAACCAAACGCCTCCATAATTTTATCAATACTCCGGTGAAGATAAGGACGGTATTCAGACAGACCTACAGGCTGCTGATAAAGAATACAACTATAGCAGGAGCTGCCCACTAATTCAATGATTGTAAACAAAAGCAGATCCGGGTTTTTATAATGCTTTCCGTTTTTTTTCAGAAGATTCAGATATGACTGATAAAAGTGATATCCTTCATCGGGCATTTCTATATCAAAAGATCCTTTAAATACGCCCCATGACAGATTTTTGGAAATAAAAAGCAACAATGTATGATTTTGATCCAATTCCGTAAGGATAAAATCGATAATAAAGTGAATCTGTTCCTCAAAACTGGAAAGAGACGCTTTTTCCAGAGCTTCGTGAGCATGGAAAAAAAGTTCCCCTGTTTTGTGGGCAACCAGTTTATTGCGAATATCAAACTTATCCTTGAAATAAAGATAAAAAGTCCCTTTGGCGACACCTGCCTTTTCTACAATATCGGAAATTGTAGTTTTTGTGATTCCCTTTGTTGTAAAAAGGTCAAAGGCAGTATTAAACAAAGCATCCTTTTTTACTTTTTTATTCTCTTCCAATTTTCCCATTTGAAACTTGCCTCCTCTGCAATTTCCTTTCGTGAAAAACTATATATCCCTATTGTATATAAAACTGACTATAAGTCAATATGTTAATTTTTTGTGAAATGCAAAAAAAAGATTGACTAATAGTCATTTTTGAGGTATAACACTCCATACAATATGAATGACTATTGGTCATTAATAAAAGAAAAAGGAAAGATGGGAAAATTATGATTAAGACAGGAAAATGGATTGCAAAGCATAAGAAGCTGATCCTTTTTATCGGATTGCTGCTGATTATTCCCTCCTGTATGGGAATTGCGGCAACAAGAATCAATTACGACATCTTAAGTTATCTGCCGGATGATCTGGAAACGGTGAAAGGGCAGGATATCCTTGTAGATGAATTTGGTATGGGCGCTTTTTCCATGGTTGTAGTTGAAGATATGGAACTAAAGGATGCAGCTGCATTGAAGGATGAAATTGAAGCGGTAGATCATGTGAAAGATGTTCTCTGGTACGATGATATTATGGATTTAAGCGTACCTGTGGAAATGCTTCCGAAAGATTTGAGAGAGGCGTTTTTCAAGGGAGACGCGACAATGATGATTGCGTTGTTTGACAATACAACTTCTTCTGACGAGTCTATGGAGGCGCTTACAGAACTTCGTAAAATTACGGCAAACCGGTGCTTCCTAAGCGGTATGACAGGTATCATTACAGACATTAAAAGTCTTGCTATCAAAGAAATGCCGGCATATGTTGTGATTGCCGCAGGACTTTCCCTGATTGTACTGATTCTGGCAATGGACTCTTTAGTGGTTCCGGTCTTGTTCCTTTTGAGTATCGGAATTGCAGTCCTCTACAATTTGGGAAGCAATGTATTTCTCGGAGAGATTTCCTATATAACAAAAGCATTGACAGCCGTACTTCAGTTGGGAGTCACTATGGACTATTCTATTTTCCTGGTTAACTGTTATGAGGAAAACAAAGAGAGATTCCCGGGAGAAAATGAACGGGCTATGGCACATGCTATTTCCAATACATTTAAATCAGTAGTGGGAAGTTCTGTGACAACAGTGGCAGGCTTTATAGCTCTGTGTTTTATGAGCTTCACACTTGGAAAAGATATGGGAATTGTTATGGCGAAAGGAGTTGTTATCGGAGTAATATGCTGTGTAACACTTCTTCCATCCATGATTCTTATTTTTGATAAGGCAATTGAAAAAACAAAACATAAGGCATTGCTTCCGGACTTTTCCAAAGCATCTGCATTTATAACAAAACATTATAAGGTTTGGCTGGTAATTTTCCTTGTGCTGTTATACCCGGCAATATACGGAAACAGTCATACGGAGGTTTATTACAATATTGATAAATCACTTCCTGCAGATCTTGACAGTAATGTGGCAAATGCAAAACTGAAAGACACATTTGACATGAGTAATATACATATGGTGCTTTTGGAAAACGGTCTCGAAGCCAAAGATAAAAGCGAGATGCTGGCCGAACTGAAAGAGGTAGACGGTGTACGCTGGGCATTGGGAATGGATTCCTTTGTAGGGCCAGCGCTGCCGGATTCTATGATTCCGAAGGACGTAAAAAAGATGTTGAGAAGCGATAAATACGAACTTCAGTTTATCTGTTCCCAATATGAAACTGCGACAGATGAGGTAAACAATCAGATTGCAGAAATTCAGAAAATTGTAAAGAAATACAGTCCGGGATCTATGGTAATCGGGGAAGCGCCTCTGACAAAAGACCTTGCCGATGTTACAGATGTGGATTTCAGAAATGTAAATATCATTTCTGTAGCAGCTATTTTTATCATTATTATGATTGTGTTTAAATCAATTTCCCTGCCTATCATACTGGTAGCTGTAATTGAATTTGCTATTTGCGTGAATATGGCAATTCCTTATTATCAGGGAACAACCCTTGTCTTTGTGGCGGGCGTTGTAATTGGAACGATTCAGCTTGGCGCAACGGTCGATTATGCGATTCTTATGACAAGCAGATATCAGAAGGAAAGAGGTCTTGGAAAATCAAAGAAAGAAGCAATATCCATTGCACACCGTACTTCAATGAAATCAATCATTATCAGCGGATGCAGCTTCTTTGCAGCAACATTTGGTGTAGGCCTGTATTCAAAGGTAGATATGATCAGCGGTATTACGAATCTTCTGTCAAGAGGAGCTGTAATCAGTACGCTGGTGGTTCTGCTGGTACTTCCGGCAATGTTCATGATTTTTGACCCTATCATTTGCAGAACTTCATGTGGTTTTCGTAAAAAGAAAAATAAATAAGGAGTGTTGAGTTATGAATCGAAACAGAAAGAAAGCAATTACAGCTCTGGCAGCAGGAATGACAGCAGTTTTAAGCGCATACCCCGTTCTTGCAGCAGACGGTACCGTATATAAAGAAGAAACCGTTTATGTAAATACAACTGCAGACGGTGTGGTAAAAGATGTGACAGTCTCTGACTGGTTGAAAAATTCAGGAGAATCAGAAGAACAGCTTCAGGATTCTTCAGATCTGGAAAATATAAAGAATATCAAGGGGAATGAAACTTTTACCCAAAATGGAAAAGATCTTACCTGGAATACAGACGGAGCTGATATTTATTATCAGGGAACTTCAGGGAAAGAGCTTCCGGTGAAGATGGATATCAAATATTATCTGGACGGGGTGGAAATAACGCCTCAGGAGCTGGCGGGTAAGAGCGGACATCTAAAAATGGTTGTTTCTTATACAAATAGTGCAAAAACAGTGAAAACTATCAATGGCAAAAAAACAGATATTTATTCACCTTTCGTTATGGTATCAGGAATGTTCCTTCCGGCAGACAAATTTACAAATGTAACGATTGATAACGGAAAGGTCGTTTCCGACGGAAACAGGGAAATGGTTGCCGGAATTGCAATGCCCGGTTTAAAAGAAAGCCTTGATATGCCGGAAGATATTGCCAAAGAAATTACAATCCCAGAAGGGTTTACAATGGAAGCCGATGTAACAGAATGTGAGATGGATCCGGTATTTACCATGGCAGTAACAGATATGTTTGAAAATCTTGACCTGGGAGAGGTAAGTGGTCTGGATGATTTGAAAGAGGCTTTGGAGGATCTCAACGAAGCATCCTTAAAGCTGGTAGACGGAACAAAGAAACTTTCTGACGGAACAGAGACTTTGGATGAAAAATATCAGGAATTCTATGATGGAATCGCAACTCTTTGCTCTGGTGTATCAGAGCTTGACAATGGAGCAACCAAACTTGATAACGGCGCTGATAAGCTTAACAGCGGCGCACAGGAGCTGAATAAAGGAGCTGAAACTTTAAGCAGCGGCGTCAGTGCCTATACCTCAGGAGCAGATGCGCTTTCTTCCGGTGTGAAACAGTTTACCGGCGGCGTCAGCACTCTGGATGAAAAAATGGGTGAGTATGTGCAGGGAATGAATACTCTGAAAAAAGGTGTGGAAGCTTATGTGTCCGGAGGAGATGCACTTGCAGGCGGGCTTACAAATTATGTAAATGGAGCATCGACTCTTGCAGGTGGACTTTCAGAATATGTAAATGGCGTAAATACATTGGCAAATGGCGTAGGACAGTATGCTGGCGGAATTCAGGAGCTGATAGGCGGAGTGGGACAGATTGTGCCGGGAATCAGCACAGAGGTTGCCGGAATTCAGGAGGCGGCCGGTAAACTGGGAAGTTTGGCGGAAAGTGTGGGAACAGCGACAGAACAGGTTACTCAGGCAGGAGCGACTGCTGCGGCAGCTATGGGAGATGCGGCTGCACAGGGACAGACGATGGCGACAACGCTGGGAACAGACGCAGCAGCTATGCAGTCTGCGGCTGCGCAGATTGAGTCATGGATTGCTTCTGTACCGGCTTCGGAGGATGGAGAAACCGGCGTTGACACAAGCGGACTGGCAGCAATTGCAGCGTCTCTTTACGGTCAGGCAGAAGCGGCATCTTCGGCGGCAGCCAGCGCAGGCGGACAGCTTTCCGCAGATATGGGAACAGCTTCTGAAAGTATGACGACGATATCCGGTGTTCTATCCGGGCTTTCTCAGAATGCAGGAGGTCTGGAAGGAATCGGAGCACTTACGCAGGGAGCAGCGCAGCTTGAAAGCGCAAACCAGACATTGCAGGACGGATACAGTAAACTTGCGCAGGCAGATACGGATAAAATGATTCAGGGAGCCAACAAGCTGGCAGAGTCGGGAAAAACGATTACAGCAGGACTGGCGGCTCTTCAGGGAGAAAATAACAAAAATGCGCAGGCTCTTCTTGATGGAGCGAAGAAGCTTCAGGATGCAAAGGACAGTCTGACAGCTGGTCTTTCTCAGATCAGTGAGGCAACAGGTCAGCTTCAGAGCGGTGTAGGCACGCTGGCTGCGAATACAGGAGCACTGGAAACAGGTGCAAGTCAGCTTTCCTCCAAGAGCGGTGAACTGACAGGAGGAGCATCAAAACTGGCGACAGGTTCAGAAACTCTGGCTCAGGGAGCATCTGAATTAAAGAGTGGAACGTCAAGCCTTGTATCCGGAACAAAAGAACTGTCTGCGGGAACATCTAAACTTTCAGATGGCAGCGTACAGTTAAAGGATGGCATTAAAGAATTAAAGGACGGAGCAGTTGAACTCAAAGACGGACAGAATAAATTCCATGAAGAGGGAATCCAGAAATTAAACGATACATTAAATGAGAAATTCCGCGATCTTCTGGATCGATTTGAGGCAATCAGTTCTTCAGAGGCTCAATATACAACTTTCACCGACAGAAAACATGGTATGGACGGAAATGTTAAATTCATTTATGAGACAGATCCGATTGAGTTTACGGACGGAGAAGAATAAACAAAATATTATGCAGCGACCCAGCGGCAGGTGATAGTCAGAATTCCGTTTTCCAGATGGGCGTCCATGCTTCCGCCCATCTGTTCCAGAAGAAGTCTGGACACTGTCATGCCAAGACCGCTTTTTTGTGTAGTACGGGCATTGTCAGCAGTATAGAACGGATCAAAAAGATGGGCGGCATTGTCTTCTGTCAAATCCGAAGCCTGATTGGAACAGGTGAGGATGGCTTCTTTTGGGGTGGAGGTCAGAGAGACAGCAGCAGTGCCTGCTCCATATTTTAAAAGATTGGAGGTGAGATTATGAAGAATCCTCATAAGAGCATCCGAATCTGCACGAACCAAAACAGGTTCTTTTGGAAGCTGGGGAATAAGTGAAATTCCTTTTGCTTCAAATTCCTGATAAAAGGACAGCAAATGCTCCTGAAGCAGAAGACGGAGATCAAGAGTCTCTATATTCAGTTTCAGTTCTCGGCTTTCCAGACGAACATATTCATAAAGCTGGGAAATCAGGGTGTTTAAATGACTGGAACGGTTATGGATGATTTCCAGATATTCCTGTTGTTCAGGAGAAAGAGGACTGTCTTCCAGAAGCTCCAGATAGCCAAGGATACTGGTAAGCGGAGTACGCAGGTCATGGGAAATATTTGTGATTTCCCTGCGGACGTCCTGTTCCCGCTTTTTTTGTGCAAAGCTTCTGTCAAAGGAACAGGAAAGATAGCGATTTAATTCCTCGGCAAACAGTTCCAGCTCCCGGTCAGGAACCGGAAGCTGAAGATGACGGTGAACAGGTTCATCCTGATTGATTTCCCGGAGTTCGGCTGTAAGCTTCTTCAGGGCTTTATGAAGTCCGTGAAGCTTCAGAATAACAAACAGTGCGGAAAGTCCAAGAAAAATACATAGAAGAATAAGCATGATATACCTCCCCAAGTGGTGTGGATTTTTGTATCAGCGGATTTCTCTCTTTTTAAACCAGTAAAGACCGATGGCGGTAAAAAGAATAAAGTAAACAGCGGCAGTCAGATAGCAAAGCCCCATTCCGGACGAGGTATCCCAATAAAAGAAGGCTGCGTGATCGGTCCACTGGGTCTTCATCATATTTACCGGATTATAGTATGCCGGAATCTGCAGAAGAGGTACTTTCTGACCAAGGAATAAAAATAAATAGGGAAGTCCGTAAGTGGCTCCAAGAGCAGCTAAAACACCGCCCCATCCTCCTCCGAGATTAAGGAGAAAGCAGAAGACCATTGCATAAAAACCAAGACACAGAGGATATATTCCCAAAAGCGCTCGGATGTAATAAATGACAGAATCAGAGTCCGGCACTCCGAGAAATAAAAGCCCTGTAACAAAATAAAAAAGAGCCAGAGATACATAGGCAAGAGTACAGGCACTCAATTGTGCGAACAGTTTTCCAAGGTAAAGCTCCTCTCTGGAAAATCCAAAGGATACGGAAGATTTCAGAGTATGATGTTTTTTGAATTCATCATTTTCAAGACTTCCGGAAATAATCAGAGTGACAGGAGCAAAAAAAGAAGTACCTGTTGTATACAGCAGAGACAGATAGAAACTCTCGGAACCGTTTTTTTCGAAGGTAACAAAGCTGTAATAAGCCAAAAGGATGAACAGGAGCATAAGCCCTGCCATACAACCAACAGAAACAAGAAAAGACCGGTTGTGGCGAATCAGATACCATTCACTTCTTATATAATTAAACATCTTTTTTCCCTCCCACTAAACGCATATAATAAGTTTCCAGAGCATCGGAATGCCTGGAAATGGATTTGACAGAAACATCCTTCAGGATGGCAGTGCGTGTGATTTCTTCTTCACGTCCCATAGCATGAAAAATATGAATATGTCCCTGAGGATGCACCTGATAATCGTGGATGTTAAGCTCCATTTCCAGAACGGTACACATTTGTCTGGCGTCGCTTACCTCGAGATCAATGTAGGCGCTGCATTTTTTTTGAAGTTCTCTGGCAGAAATCTGTTCCAGAAGATTTCCTTCGGAAAGGAAAGCGTATTCTGTAGCGATATTTTCTAATTCTGACAAAATATGACTGGAAATCAGCAGGGTGATATTTCTTTTCTGATTCAGTTCCAGAAAAAGATTTCTCAATTCCCTGATACCTTCAGGATCCAGACCGTTGATGGGCTCGTCCAGAATCAGAAACTCAGGGGAATGAAGCAGAGCCAGAGCAAGTCCAAGCCTTTGTTTCATTCCCATAGAGAAGTTTTTGTATTTTTTCTTTCCTGCATGGGAAAGCCCCACCAGATTGAGAAGCTCGTCTACCCGTTCTTTGCCGGGGACGCCAAACTGAATACGGAAATATTCAAGATTCTGGGCGGCAGTCATATGATGGATGAAGCCGGGATTCTCAATCAGCGTTCCGATACGATGGCGGACTTTCGGATGATTATTGTCTACTGTTTCTCCGAAAAGGGAAAAAGTTCCGCTGCTGCATTGTGTCTGACCGGATATAATGCGCATCAGAGTGGATTTGCCGGCTCCGTTGCTGCCAACAAGTCCGTAGATTGCGCCTCGGGGAATTTCCATATCAATATTGTTAAGGACTTGTGTATTCCCGTAGGATTTGTTTATGTGGTTCATAGTAAGAATTGCATCCTGCATGGTTTGTACTCCTTTCTTTTGCAGGGAAATGGTATCGCAGTTGTCTTTGCTGTTCCCTGTACTGAAACTTATCATAAAGGAAAAGTTCTAAGCAGTCCTTTGGAAAAGATAAAGAAAGTTTAAAGAATTTTATATCCAAGTCCCCATACAGTCTTTATATATTCTTCATCTGTAACAGCGGCGATTTTTTTTCGGAGATTGCTGATATGTACGCTGATAGAATTATCCTCCACAAAGGCATCCTGATTCCAGACCGCCTGATAGAGGGCTTCCTTGGAAAAGACTTTTTGGGGGTGAGTCATGAAAACCTTTAAAATCTGAAATTCATGGGTGGTAAGGCAAAGCTCTTGCCCTTTGAGGGTTACTTTGCAATATTCCGGATAAAGGATTAAATCCTTGCAGGTGAGAGGCTCGGATTTTTCATGCAGGGGAGTCTGAGGAGAGGAATATGCGCCTGCCCGGCGAAGTTGAGCCTGCACCCTTGCAAGAAGCTCCTGTTTTTCGAAGGGCTTTGTGATATAATCGTCTGCTCCCAGACCGAGCACATGAACCTTATCTTCAAGTCCTGCCTTTGCAGACAGGGCAATGACCGGCATATGACGGGTACGGCGAAGCTCCGTAAGGAGTTCTTCTCCGGACATGCCGGGAAGCATCAGATCTGTGAGTACCAGATCAAATTCCTGCATGGAGAGAAGCAGTTTTCCTTCAGTACCGGAAAAGGCAGTCTCTACTTTATATCTTTCTTTTTCCAAAATCCTCTTTAAAAGAGAATTGATATCTGAATCGTCTTCAATTACAAGTATTTTTTGTTTCATAGAGTAGGATCCTTTCTGTAATTCTCGCCGGAGATGATTGAAGAAACAACAGCGAGCGCCAAGTCTCATGTGCATTCGACTTGAATTATGTATCAGAATATCACAGATTGAAAAGATAAGAAAGAGGTTAAAAAGAATATAGGTATTGGGACGGTTAGGTATGGGGGCGCGTATATTTGTTATAATGAAGTCAATAGAGAAGGAAAAGTGACGTGTAATATCGGGAAGATTACTGTGAAACATTAACTTCTGGGTAGCTAAAAAAGCGCAGACTCCCCCTATACAAACTTTAATAGACTTTTTTCACTTAACCGGAAATCTTATGCGGCAACTACAGGGGCTTCCCATCCAAGAGCTTTTATCTTTTTGAGATACGCATTGATCTTGCGTTCCTTACTGAACTGATGATAGTAATCCGCTCCCGGATCCTTGAAGGTCACTCCTTCTTTGAGGATGTGATAAATGGCTATCAGTATAGTATGGGCTATTGCAACATATGTCCGCTTTTTCCTACGATGTGCACTAATCCGCATTTACGGCATGGTTTCCTATCTTTTGATATTTTACTGTACGTCCTTCTGCCGTA